>JGI24021J15306_10000700_pt1 | contig 28196 bp, 17 predicted proteins | sample Ectturendosymbi1_FD_15306 | JGI IMG/M metagenome (IMG submission 15306) | reverse complement strand
AAAGCAACAAAACAACTAAGAAAAAAGTATAGTCAATCACATTTATATCTTTTTCATATTTTGTCATATGATTTTTGACAAAAATTAAAGAGGAACAAAAATTTTTCTTTGAAGATAAAACCCGTAGCTAGGGGAAAACAGTTGTAAGCATGCTCATTGAAAAAAGTACTTGGTAAGCCAAAAAACTTTATTACAAAATTCCGAAAATCCAGTAGGCCTACATGCATTGTATTTTATTACAATGCTGGGATAAGATGTTATCACACGAAACGGTCACCTGGCAAATCATCTTCTCCGACTCTAATTTGTGGACAAATAGCATCACTGGTCACTTTACCTGCAAATAAAAAAGAGATGCAATGTAAGAGTTAAGAGGTGCACTAAACTAATTAGCATATGCAGCTTTTGACTCTCAGCTGAATGGCGGAGATGCCACTGATATAACTTATAACTTGATGTAACTGGTACGTATTTTCCTTGATACGCCAAGGATTGCGAGCTTTCATATAAATTTGCTGAAATGCAAAATCCTTGCTACAGTTGTCCCTGTATTCCACTAAACTTAAAATACTTCACTGTTGCAGCAAACCTTGTTGCAATTATACTAAACTTTGGCAGCATATCTGTGATTTCTGCAACTATTTCTAAAAAAATTCAAGATATAAAATTCAGTCAAAAATTTTCACACATTTTTACCTGTAACACTTTCATTGAACTACCTTAATGCAAGTGTAAACATCACATCTGAAAATTAGCCCCAATATCTAAGATAATATAGGGAGTATTTCACGATAATACAAGGTGTATTTCACGCTGCAAAATATATCTATCAGATTCAACTGTTGATTCCATTATTGGACACGGTGTCAACTTCATTTACCGCACAGCTTACACTTAATTTTATTGAAGCGGCGTTTAAAATCTGGAATCTCAGCATAAAGTTCCGTCTGTTGACACCGGAAATAAGTTAAACATTGATGCACGCAAAACTTGAAATGACTTTGAAAATACAATAGATTTTTGCCTCGGTTTGTACTGCATTGCTCGTAGCTTGTTCCTTGCTGAGCAATTTTAATCGATTCTTTAAAAAAGTTCCTCAGTTCGATAGGTAATATTATGACAAACCGTTTGTAAGTCTCTGCGCGATTTTCGACTTAGGAGAACTCTTGATAAACTAAAGCCTATTTTTAAATCATTGCTAAAGCTATTATATTACTAAATCTCTTATCTTAATGATACATGACAAATGATAAACTCGCTCATAAACAGTACATTTTATTCGTCTATGGTTTTAAGTTTTTTGCTATTTTCTCCATAACAATATTAAATGAGAGGTAATAAGGTCTTACCAATTTTAAGTGGAAAACAAACAGATTACCTTGACAGATGCAAACTACGCTGTGAAGAATTAGTAAAAATATTTTCGTGAAATCCATTTTTCATTTTTCGTAATCGGTGGCAACTTCTGCAAAGCGACAGACACTCTAGCAAGCGCAGTTCAGTGGTCATGCAATAAATAGGTGACTGTAGGAAGCTGATCGCAACAAACAATTAAGGGTTTATTGGCACAAGGCTGTTTTACTCTATATTTACCTTTGCCCGATTAGCACTGCCTTGCTAATGTTCGGCTGATATAACTTAACGTTCGGTTTCACGTCAACAAATCATTTTACCAAACAACGGTCTGTATCAACTGCGGTTGCATGATGTTATTGCAGTTGACTTATGTTGACTGCTAATGAAATACTTCACAAATCACTGTTAATCCCTAGGTAAAATTTTCAACTAAGAAGTTCGAACGAAGCCGTCAGTCATAAGCGGATTTTGGTTGAACAACGATAAAACAGCTTTGAAGTAAATCAATCACGACCGATTCAATTAAATAGGCGATTTGTCGTTTGTCTCAAACAGAAACCCTCCATAAGAAATGAAACATTAACTGCAAGTTAATAAGGGTCCAGAGTTGTGCTTTTGCTTGTCGTTCTTGATCGAAATAAGTAGCTCCCCACTGATAAGCTCGTTTCACTGGCCAAGGTATGATGCTACAGAGCACAATAAGATGCAAGCAAGCAAATAACTAAATAAAACAGCAACTCGAGAAAACGTAGATTTAGCAATTATATGATTCTATGGTCTTGGTGAGGTAGGTGAATGGTACGTTACTCAGGAGGACAGTTAATTCAGGAATTATATTATAAACCACACCATCAAATGAATGCAAAATTGTCACATAGTCGAACAGTCAAGTAACCGATATGCCATGTCGCTAAGTTGCAGAATTGCCCTCTTGCCCGACCAACATATTGCAAAGTCGACATTTTGCCTATTCGCTGTTGACTACGTTTCCCTCAATGAAGCAAACACTACTTCCGTTCAATTAAGACATTTTTGTGACACTGAATGAAGATTTATAAGTAGCATTTGCCGTAGACGCCGGTATTTGAAAAGGGCCATCAAGCTGGTTGGCATAATGCTTAAGAGATACAGAAATTGTACTGACACCTAAAGTTTTTGCTACTCCATCCTAACTTGGAATTGGCGTCAAAACTGCCATCCGGTCGGGTTTGCAGAAGACAGTTTGCACAATGTTTTTGCGGTAAATCTCGTCCTAAACTTCTATCACACTCGCAGCAAAGATCTTGAATAAACACCGGACGTTATATATTATACAAGCAAGGAGCGCGACAGATGTATAACTTTTCAATATGTGAAGCAGTTCAGAACTTGTACAAAGTTAAAAAAGTGAGGTCATAAACATAAACACAAAGAATGCACGCTTTACCTAATCCACATGCTGTCTGCGTTAAGTTACACGATCTGTATAAAAAATGAGTTAAGGTTATATTTTCACCGTTTTCATTAATATACAGTAGCCTACCTACAAACAACTGCACGCGATTTTAGCGAGTTAACATCCTGGTTGAAGGAGACATTAATAAATAGAGCAAGCGAACCAAACTGCAAACTGGACAGGGGCTGATTTAAAATCAATAATATAATTTTTGCAACTTCAGAATAGGATCTAACTACGACAAGATCAAAGATAACAAAACGCTTTGCAACTGATAATAGCTTTGTCTCTGTTCTTCAAATAGTTGGCACAATAAAAGTTTATCAGTGATGGTCAAAATACTGGTCAAAAAAAGATCAGACAAAAGATAATTCACATTCAAGGTTTTTGGGAACCGAATTTGCTGCAAGTATTTACAAAGGCAGTTTTCTGCTTACCGGTTGTCATAGCCGCACGATCATTTTATACAGACGGGGTCGTTGCCAGGATTTCGATGAGGGCGTGGTTGAGGTAAACATAAAGAACTGAAAGACATGTTTAGAAATGTCAGCAAATTCCCTGCTCTTAAGGCAGTGAGAGCTTGCGTTTTGAGGCTGTTTTCTGTTGCGGTTATAAGTGTTTCGTATTTGGCAGGTCAAGTTTCAATATTTGCGGCAAAATACAGGTCGATAGTTATTGCGGTTTCAATGGTTACTGCTACGTGTCTTCTGAAGGTCGACTTTTGTTCGTAATGGCAAATGTGTGCTGCTTAGTCAGTGATATTCAATTTCTCTCTCGTAAAGATATGATGAAGCAACTTGACATTGAAGCAAAAGTTTAAAATAACCTGGTTTTAATTATGCGAACTGAATGACTATTCCCGCTGTGAAAAAATAGTGGTTCCAATATAAAAGTAACAGAAAATTTCCTTACGAATACTGCAGCCTATGAACAATAAAGCTATTTGCGAAGAATCAGAAGTGACAGTTAAGTTTGAGCGAAGTAAGCCTCATGATGTTCTTGTGGTGAAAGTTGCATCATTAAGTACTGTACTACCGGTACAAGTACTATGGCATAAGTCTCAAACAGATGGTTGTCGTAGTTTCTGAGAAGTAGCCTAACAAATTGAAAGTTGCAAAAAGTCTGGAAAAAGTGGAAAATTGGGATGGCTTTCCTGAAACTTGTGGTGGTGACCAAATCTGGGTATACGGGATCTTTGGTTTAAGAGGGGCAAAATTTTCGGTTTGCCCGAATTTCTAAGCCCCTAAATTACAATCTTCAACAGGAATGTATTGCAGGGCGAAGTTTCTACTTAAGCAAATTACCCAAACAAAATTCGGACAGTTTTGCCCGAATCTGCGGGAGCAATTGCCCTCCTCGCTTCGTACATCAATGCTATCAAAGTACTTGCCTGTGTTAAATAATTCTAAAAAGCAGGTTTACAGTTATTGGGAAATCTACAATTACTTTATATATTTTTTCCATGTTAGAAGAGAAAACGAATTTTTAATTTTTATTGAAAACCTGCTCTAATCAGCGGTTTGTACTCTTAATAGGTGCTCTACGACAACCATTATGCAAGTGTAAAGTACAATATACACTGATATGCATAGGTGCAGGAGTAGGCAAATTTTCGGGGGTGCGAAGGAGTTTTGCCCTGATTCTCCCAAACTTGCCCGAAAAATACCTCAAAATAAGTGACATCCAAACAAGGTTTATCATGTCAATTCGGGCGCCATTATTTACAAATCAAAGCATGTTGGGCTCCAGTTTTGCTCAGATTTTCAGGGAGTTTTAGAAGGCTCTCAGAGATTTTTCCCGGATTTTATGGGATTTTTCCCGGATTTTCACCAAATCAAACTTTTGGTGGTGCGGTTGCACCCCTGCATCCTCGCCTCCTACACCAGTGCTCATATGCAAGTCTTATACTGGTGTGTTTCGTTTTATGCTTGTAACAGTGGAATGTGGGTTAGTCATTTAAGAATACGTTGTTTCGGTTGTGTAACATAGCTAAATAACATGAGTCAAAGACCAAGAGACATAAGCCGAAAATATTATGTGGCAGTCAAAAGAGGGCTAAAGCTAAAACAGGCCGAAGCAGAAAAGGAGAGGTGCGTTGGACAATAATTTAGCAAAACAACTACACGCAATCCAAAAAAGGCTCTAGAAGAGTCACACCACAGTGCAAATGGTTCTCGAGCACTTTAACACACTTCAAATTGTATTTAGTAAAGCAAACGCTCCAGCTACATGGCCAGGTGTAATGAGTCGGAATGCTAGGGACTATTTAGCTCAAGCGGGATCACTTACAACCACAACAGAAGTTTTTCCCGAAAACGAAAGCGATGGGGCACAGCTTTCAAAGTTTCACTGCAAAAGCGTATCGTCAACTAGTGAAGCGGTTGGTCGTCCATGGCTAATACACTCGGCATGGAAAAGTATAATCTTTTGTTGACACTGCAAACTTTTTAGCTCTGGGTATCCACTCGCTCTACAAAGAATACCTCCCTTCTGGAAGTTGAGAGTAGTAACCCGTGGATTTATTGTGTTACGGCGCTGACATCTTTTCTGGAGAGGTGAAACTGGGAAGTAGCCAGGGATGTACACTAACAAAAAAAGTGTTATAACGCTTCCAAAAAACTAGCCAATTTAAAACAGCTTCAAACACATTTTAAAGCAAAACATGAAAAGGTGTGGGAACGCCGTTCCCGGGCCGCTACATCCCTGGTAGTAGCAATTTCGGACCTCGCACTTTCACATCACCGATTTCTATCATTATGACGTGATGCTCCTCAGAAATTTCTGCACACACCACTGAGTGCTGGGGCCCCGCAAAAGTGCTTCCAATCGGGACTCGCACTTGCAAAAGCCGGCCCTGACGACAGCAATTCTGACTAGCAAAACAAATTTATTAATTCTATAAACATAACACAGTAGCCTAAGAGAAGGACAATAATTTAGTTACTCGCTTTGGCATGGATTCTTCCAGTTTTGACAGTTTAATTTATTTACTGTCCCGATAACATACTGGAATAATGGCCTCTATTAGCTTGGTCATGGAAATGCAATCCGATCTTTGTAACCGAGATTTGTTTCTGATCATAGGCTCTCAATGGGTTTAAGGTCTGGCAAATTTCCAGGCCAATCGAACATATTTAATTTGTGTTTCCTGAAAATCGTCTTTACTGTTTTAGATGAAAGAAACGGGGCCAGATCCTGTTGGAATATCCCTTCACATCCGGAAGTGCCTTTCTCATATTTGGAATGACGTTTCTTTCAATTACGTCAATGTATTTCTCTAAATTCATCATATCCTCAATTGGCACAAGTGAACTTACTCCAGAAAAGCTAGAACTGTCCTAGAACATCTTTTTGGTTGTTTTACTACCTCATTGAAATGGGCAGGACTTAACTGCTCACCTTTCCTGATCCTGACAAATCTGTTGTGCTTCTCATGAACGGAAAAAAATACTTTCATATGAACACAGCGCTTTTTATCAGTCTTCTAGAGTCCAAGATTTATGTTTTTACCAATTCTAATCTTTACTTCTTCATTTTTTGAGTACGAAGCTGCTTTTTACGAATTTCTTAGCCTTTTTTCGTCACACTGTACTTGAGCTTATGTGAATTCCAGCATGCATCAAATCCTTCTGTAAATCAAAACTCGTCTTCTTGGCATAATGTTTGCAGTTTTCAATAGCTGTTTGGTTATAGTCTCAGTGTTCCGAAAATGTAACAATGCGACTCCCCTTCCTAGGTGTGATATCTGCCATTACAAATCACAGAAACTCCAACATGTACGACTCTCAACCAGGGTTTATATTAGAATTCAGAGACCTGAGGCAAACTCTTAGAAAGGGGTCAAAAAGCATCGCAAAATTTGTCATATTTCATGTGTGCAATATGTGGTCTCTAAAACGGACCCTAGCCCCTATATTTGTTCACGTTCAATCAAAAAGGGACCCCTATAGTTTGGACATGCTATACAGAAACTTTATTTGCTGAAACCAAGTTAAATTTTTCATTTTGTCTGGGATTCTGCTTCTGCGTGAAAGTCTATTTCACATTGTAAATTGTTTGAAGTACTGTAATTTGACTGCAAATTGTTCTTTTTCAACACATTCCAGTTGTTGAGGGGCCCCTTTTGACACATTTGCACATAATTTTTGCTTTATTTTGAAAAACATGTGACTTGCTTCAGAGCTTGTTAAATATGGTTCTCGAGTGGTTCATCAGCTTTTCAACAAAACAATGCAAAAGCCAAGTGAGAAACACTATAAGAGGGGCCCACGGCATCTTTGAAAAAGGTGGGGCCCGAGAAGACCACCTTGCTCGCCTCCTCTAACATCAACCCCTGTTCTCACCTACGTACAACAGAAAGAATTGGCTTCGTTCTATAACACTATGGAGGTGACTAAAGTCCTATGTGACGTCATGAAACATATTTTTCGACTGTTTCGACACGTCACGCAGCACCTACTGCATTGGGCTAACAATGAAACAGCACTGAGATATCCTCAAACGCACAAAATAAATATCAAACATTCCATTACGATGAAACAACAACTTTATTCAATTAATTTGAACAAGACTGTGTAAATAAAACTATTAACGATAAAAACTTTATGAATAATTGCCAATTTGAATTTTGAACTTTAAGGTTCATGGGTCTCCCTAGATGGCCTAGACTCGTGGGCCCTTGTTCGGCGCACCCCTCTCTCGCAGGGACTATCTTCCACACATGTAGCATTTGATTTGAGCAACAAGCTGACTGAAAATGTCATTTGCAATGTCTACAATCCTGTTATTTACGATGTCATCTGACAAGGAAACTGAGTCCATTCCTTTGGCCTCGTTTCGGCCAAGTAATATATGTGCCATTTTTACCGCGTTTGGCTTCATGAGTTTCTCACCAGTAGTGTGAGGTGCTTTTACTATTATCAAAGAGACTTCATAGGAAGCGGGCAGGAGTGGTTGAGAAGTTAGGCAGAAGCCTGACGCAGGGAGTGTTTCTCTCATATCGTATCGATCTGTTTTCGCTTTAAACGTTTGAGTCCGTGTTGTCTGTATGCTTCAGTTCCTTAATTGTTTCTAATTTTCTCAGAACTAGAATGATGTAATATTCCGTGTATCTGACTGGATAGCATGATAATATCATATTGATACTTTTATACTTTCCAAGAATTCATGAAGTGATGCCCTAGGTCCCAAACATTTGGTATCAAGTTTGTACAAATAATTGCATAAAGTCATGATTTTAAGATATGTTGCCAGATAACACATATGTTGTTATAAGAATAAAGACAATTACATGCGACTATCATTGATACAATCAAAAGAGAAAACAAAACGGTGTAGGCACCTGTGATGAACGGGTATGTCATTAGCCAAGGTGGTTGTCGTTGTTGTTTGTGTGTCTGAGGGTTAACAGAAAAACACTTTGGCATTCCTTCTGGGGACTCCCAAGATTTTTCACTGGGGACCCGTTAAGAACTACTGGTCTGAAGCACCAATAATAACAAGTGAACCATTACAATTCATTTTTGCTCAGACAATTTGCTTGAATAAATTCCGCAAGTTGAATTCTTAAAATTGCAGAACTATAGCGCTTATACTTTGCGACATCATCAAATTTGCTAAATTTATCCTTTTTTCTACTTTGAAGTAAAACTTAGAAATAGAAAAATATTTATGCTACCTTGCAAATTTTTTCTGTCCAAGTTAAACATCCATTTCACAACTTCAAATAGTCAGAGTTAATCAAAATATATTTCAAAGTTTTGTTCAGTCCTATACGATGTAATATGACAGAGATTACTGAAACTAAACTGAACTGAGCCCACCATGATAATGCAGTCTTAGCATAACCCTAGTGCATTTTAATTTCGCTTTATATTATGCCTGAAGAATGGTGCCCGACGGTATCGATTTTCTGCAGTAAACGACAAGAAAAAATAGACTCTTGGTCACAACTTACAACTTTTGTGAACATAAATCAGGATGTTAAATATACAAAAAATAAGAATTCGTCTGTTACTTAACAGAAATACATGAGCCATCCATGTTTCATTCCCGACTGAGTGTATCTGAAATCGACTGTGGTGCAATAGAAGTGCTTCTCACTGAGCAAAATCAGGCTGTGCTTTGCTTTCGGATAATGGAGAAAGCTTATACTGAAGACACCCACACAGTTTTGTATTTCAATTTAGGTTGAAAATTTTAACATTTCATCTACCACCGTTTTCGTGTTTCATAGCATGTATTGCTTCAGCTTTTTCGAAAAATTGACAAGATGTATCCACGTTTAACAGCGATGCACTCAAACCACTTAATTACAACTCTTGCTTGACAACTTGGATTACGTTATTTTTCCCCAAATTATCGATATGACCTTTTTCTATTTTCATTGAATGACAACCTATGAGCACTCGAAGTGACCGAAATAAATGAAGGTGACTTTGAAGGTAAAACCGCATCTTACAGCTTGCTTAACGCAACCGCAAGCACAGGGTCTCTGCCCGACTTTGATTCCATTCTAATTAAGTTTTAATCTGACTAGCTGTCGACAAAACCTCTTTATCGCACGTAGCTTCTCATGAATCAGTTATACTGAAAACAGGAACAAAGCGCATTAGTTTATCGTTGAATAGCTGGGTGGGCAACTGGCTACCCGTAGCGCTTATTACGAATCCCTGGATTGCTGAACTAATTCTGCAAATTTTGCTGATTTTCTTCAAGTTTGGTTCCTTCTTTTCTTTTCTTCAAATTACTCATTGCTCTAACCGCTTTTATACGTGTAAGGCTGATGCTAAAGGCACAAATGACATCTTAGGGATCAAAAAAAGACAAAATATGCCGTTATTTCAAGCACTTTCCGATCGTTGAAAATTTTTTGATAAGGAAAAGACCGTGTGCCAACAGACTTCGCACACGACAAAACATTACGAATGAGTGAACATGTTCATTGACTGGACTTCAAAAGCGTTCCGCATGGCCTTGGAAACTGTAACATTTGTGAAGAGAAATATAGAAAGATATAGATAGACAGAAAGAGAGAGATTGCAACCCATACCACAATGCTGTGGAAAGAAGAGGACTGTTCAAGTTATTCGAATCAACGTACAGGGATAATCATTATCTCATTTAAAGAAGAATGTACTTTTTATCAAAATCCTCAGCAGGATTTCTTATTGGTGACGCCTGCACTTTTCAGCTGCCATAGCGTATTGCGTATGACGCAAAAAGTCGAAAGTTTTTATTATGCAGTGTGACAATCATCCATACAGCACCTCAAAACACAAAACCTTTCGTCTTTCTGAACAAAAGAAAAAATCAGTTCTTTTAGAAATGATTTTTTATTGTTCTGCATCTTTACAGTGTTGTATTATCAATTCCCTTGCTAGTTATTGCCAACTTGCAGATCATTCGGTCAAAATTTGTTCGAAAAAGGGCGTTGTATGCGCATCTGTGAAACAAAGGCAGCTCAGTGCTAATTACAAGCTAGAGTACATGGTACTACGATTTCCATGTCAGTGCAGCTGTCTGAACATTCGCTACGTGACATCACATCTCATGTCAAAGTTATTTTTAGAGTGATTTAAAAACTTTTTTGTCCTGTGGGTGTAGCACGTCGTGATTACGAAAGTCAGTTTAAGGAAAAATCAGTTCCGGTAAACCACTAAAATAGGATATATGCCAATTTATGCACGAGGTGGTGATTTTATGTCAATTTATGGACATTGTCTTTGTAAAAAAAGAGTGGCGCCAACATGTCCATAAATTGACATAAAACCCTGTTAAAAAAAAGAAAAATGACATAAACTTACGCCAACATCAGCATTTTTGGAAAAACGTCGGTTTATCAAACTCAAGGAGCTTATGAAGTTAACGAACCTTCTCATAAAAGCAATGTGTCTTGTTCTCTCACATTTAGAAATCCCGATAATTGGCAGCTGCTTTAAACTTGCGGTCGGGTTTGTAACGTGTTGAAGATGCTTTTGGTGCTTGATTCAATTTCAGATGCGCTAAGGGCAAGGTTTTGCTGCAGATTACGTTTTAAGCTGGATAAGGCTACATGTTTTGTTTAAATTGCGGATAGGCTTGAAGTTATCAGCTGATTCAAGTTGTGCTTATACAGATAGTTTTACGTCCATTTGCAACAATGACGTTTTAAGGTTTACGTTTGAGTTACGTACAGAGCTTCAATCATGTTTTCAGCATTTTTCCCTTTACTTGTCTTTCAGCTTTAAAATTTTTTCAGGAGCCCCCGCCTTACCAACAAAACCATGTCAGTTACTGCTCCACAGTGTAAAAGATCGAATGATGAATTTATCATCTTGACACAAGCGTAGTTGTTGACTCTAACACTGTTTGCTAATAAACTAACAAACGCATTGTTCATCAAAATAAAAAGCCAAGCAATTTCGTTCAAATAAACTTAACAATTTCTATCTGAAGTAATTTCACACTGTATTTTCATTGAGCATTGACTTTGCCATTTTGTCCTTGATGTCTTTTGAAGATACGTAGGCAGTGGAAACTTTGATGGGGTTCGAGCATTAGGTTTTAGACAAACGTTTTGATTAAATCATCAAAGTAAACCTTTGGGAACTTGTAAGCGAATATGTCTCTCGTCACACTATTTAAGATGTTGAAGCGAGAAAAAGTTATGACTGAAATTTGCACGATGCTGAAATGCTGACTACTCGAGGAGTAGATAAGGGGAAAGTACGGCCTGGTAAGAAAGGTTTTAGGCGTTGTTTTTCTTTTGTTTTGTACAAACCTCTATTGCTAAGTTAGTTTTATCTTGACTGTGATGGAGTTTTAAATACAAAGCGTGGAAACTTTTTGCGAAACAGGAAAAGCGCTCCTTATTGTTCATGGACTGCAATAACAGTGTCACATAACATAATAAAGCAATCTATAAAGAGCTAGACGAAAACGTGTTTGTAAAGTAGTATCTAATTAACTAAATACTTTTTGGAAGGTATACGGGAAGTTGGCTGTGTTAGGAAGTTACAAATATATCATAAGATGTCTGTAAATCTGTCGAGTGCCTCGAAAAACTGAAAAAGGAAAACTGAGACCTTGTTTGAAATGCCGTTATCTTCTCATCTACCCAAGTTTGTTAAAAATATTTAAGCATGATGTTTGCAACGATATTTCTAGAATGGGAATTGTTTCTCAACTAGTAGATTGCTTCTGTGCAAAAACGTGAAAGGCACCAACGCTACTGCAGCGGAAAACATTTTTGATGCTTGTCGTGGTTTTCCTTCAACGCCCGCTGAAAGAAAAGTATAAAGTGATGTACTTGAAAACTTTGTTCGAACAGAGCATCAATAGGAATTCTTCGTGAATTTCGTAACAGAAGTACCTCTGCGACGTAAGCTTTTTGTTTGGATTTTGCTGGCGTTTACAAAAAAGCAATGTTTCGCCATAGTTCGAAGAAAAACGTCAGGGTGCAGCGCCTCAAGCAGCAGGCAAATAAATCGCCAGATAGCAACGACGGTTGCCTGTTGTTTGACAATTTCGCCAGCGGCATATTTGAAACAGCTTGGATTGTATTTGCGAGTAGTGAGGAGTAAAGATAGCTATTCTGATGCAGAACTTCCGCGTTGTTATAGATTGATGCGTGGCCATGTAATTCAGAGTATGCAAATATCAAGTTTGTTCAGCGCGCTTTCCATTTTTTTTGAACCTTCGTTTGCACTCAAAAAGAACCAGAAGCTTGTGCTGGTTTGCGGCTTTGGAGTTGTCTGGAGCACCTCAGGGTACTTGATTAAAACCATTTGATAGGTGCATTTACAAACTTTGAAACGTAACAAGCGGAAGAATCCTGGCCGGTCAACAACCAAACTCATAGCAATGAGATATAAAAACTAAAAGATGTAGATGAAAAAAAACAGAAGATTAACTGAACACGGGCAATAGTAAGTAAGTGCTAGAGGTGTTGATCTTATGAACCACTTGAAAGGTAATTTTACATCAGTGACATAGATATTTAATAATATTTTCGCTTTAGTGAGAATATTGTTTTTTTCCAACCTTGAAGACAAAACATTTTCCTTCAATTAAAATGATAAAAAATATTTTCACTCAACAATAAGCTACACAATTTTTGCGTCTTGTAACGAAAAGCAAATTTTTTAAGGCGCAAAAAAATCAAGATAATTTTATCTAAGACCTTTGATTGTCGCTATCTCACACATCAGTGGTTAGTAACTTTTTCTGGTCACTTAAAAATGTCTTAAATCTGAAAATATTTCTCTAACAATTTGAAATCAAAGTTTTTGCACTTTATACTAAATATTTTGCAAAATTCAATATCTTTTGAACCAGGGTCGGAGGAAGACGATTTGTTTGGGGGGACTACTGGGATGACCAATTATATTACCTGGGGGGACAATTGTGTTATTAAATCAAAATGAAGTAGAAATTCTTCTGAAGTCTAACAAAAATTTTGGGTGGAACATGGGAGGGTCAAGCTAAATTTGTGAGCATGTCCCTCCTGGCATTCCATAATAAAATTTTCAACCATTGGTGTTGTCGAATAAAGGGATTGAACGATCCTCTAAAGCTGTTTTTACGGACTCCAGAGTCTGGAGCAACGTTTGCACATGGGTGCAACTTTTAGGAACATTATGCGGCTAATAAAATTTTTCATCCGAGAAACATACAGTTCGCATGTTTTATATCTTGGATAACAGTTTGGAATCAAACTTTCTACGCCCATACCCTTTCCACTGAAGCCTGTCTAGGAAAGATTCCGAAATGAGTCATTAATCATGCTTACTACCTGTGGTTTTACTTGATTTAGCAAATAAAACTTTCTTATTTCAAATTGTAGTTATTTTGACTGAAAAAAAACAACAAAAACAACCTTCGCATGATTCTTTTTTGAAGTAACTGAGCATTGCATTTTTGTCACACTGAACTTGGTAACACTCCGCTAATGCCATATACCATTTTGAACACGTCTTGAAGTATCGTAAACACCTGTAGACAGTTGATTTGATACGATATCAGTTGCTAGAGTGGTGTATACTTTGCAATGGGTGGAGTTTTCTTAATTCAAAATTTGGGTCGATCTGCGAAAAAACTGATTTTTGCGAAATCTTATAAAAGAATTGAGAACTCCCTCAATATTAGAAATGTAGCTCAAAATGAAAAAAAATTCCCTTTATGAGAAACCTTCTAAACTACCAGGCGAGAAAGCAAGTTCTTGGCGATGGTAAGGTGTCAATGAACCAGTCATGTCACAAGTACGTTTCAAACTGTCAGAGTGTACAGTGCAATTAACGAGATTCCTGGCATCGCGCACGCCACCCCGCAAGAGCAGTACTTATGACGCATGCAATCATGTCGAGAGGTAGTATGGTGCAGCAAACACTGAAGGGAATTTGGTTTATTAAAACATTCGCGATTTTCTCATAAGTTATATCAGATTGTAACTACACACACATGTTTGAGACTGTAGTATGTCAGGCCCCAAGACGGATTTGTGTTCACACGACTTGGTGCAGTTTAAAAATTGTGTAGATCGAAGTCTCAGCCAGTCATTATTTTCGACTCTTAGAGCTTGAACCCGGTCAACAGAACCGGAAAGGTAAGGAATTGATGAGATGTTCCAGATGGGGTTTGGAAAAATGTTGGCTTAACTTTTCTCAGGGAAGAAGAATTCACATTCGTTCTTAGACGAAGAAAGAGCCTTATATTTAAATTTGTGTGTATATTGCACAATAAAAGCAGAGTTCGATCTTTAATGTGTGACAACTTTTTCAAAGTTACAAAAGGGACCAAAGAAATTAAGAATTGTTTCCTCATACGAAAGAGAAGTGGTGAAAAAGCGGCGAGTTTTGCATAAATATTGGTAATTACGATATATACAACTGATCGAACGCTTGTATTAACTGTAGTCTACAACGGCAAAAATTTATAATTTTGGATAAATTTGGATGAACGTTTTGCTTGCGAAAATGCGTCTCAACTACATGTTTTTCAAATTCTGTTTTTTTTGAAAACATTAAAATTTTTGTAAATTCAGCTGAACTTTTTCTCTGTCCAACGTAGTATTGCTGCCTCGTCTATGCTTGAACAAAAGCAAAAAATGTGTTTTTATGCCAGGGTCACATACATGGTCCGTGGCCTACGCAAACAGTTATTTCTACTGCTGTACGTTATGCTCACTCTGTGATGAAACGTTTTGCAAGGAAGTATTTCGGTAACTGCAACCAAACTATGTAGAGGTCACGTTTTCTTAATAGCACTTGGTGGCTTGTACGCCACCCATGCTTTTGGTTACTTTAGTTTTGTCAGTGACCAACCCGAAATTAGGAGGCAACAAAGTATTTACTATACAAGTATATGGATTATGCTGCAATTTTCCTTGATTTAACCTCGTAATACGAATCTTCAGTCTTAGGTAAGCAAGGAATGAAATCAGTAGGAAGTCATTATTTACATGGGTTGGCAACATTACACTTTTTGCAGAGAAGAGTGCTTTGTTAAGCAAAATAAAATGTTTGCTTAACTAGTTGTCTTAAAACGATTGTCTTAGATAGGATCTTTACTGGAGTTGAGAGGATTATTTCCAAGCGAAATCACACCGAATGGCCAAATTGACGTTTCGCATATTCATTTTTTAAAATAGGCCTTGCATCTGAGAATACCAAAATTGCGCAGTGTTTTCTTTCAAAAGAGACATTGCAAGTATATTTGGAAATAATAAAGAAGCAAGTTATCCCAAAAAAATACTTTAATGGTCTCCATTTTTTCATAAAACTTTCGCCTCACACCATTTTATACGTTTCTGGCAACTCCAAATTCTCACGTACAAAAAGTACAATGTTCTGCAAACTCACCAACCACTGATGTCATAAACACTGGCTGTGAATTCGAATGCTGAAAAATGACAGCACATTCTTGTTCAAAACTTATTGGGAACACACAGAAGAGATTTGTTGAAAAAACATATCGGAAAACATATTCCTGCATGTTGTGACAAAAGTGTGATTGAAATATATGCAACGGAAGACTATAAAAACTGCAGCCCCTATTCTGCATGCACCTAAGTAGCTAATTATTAAGTTCATAAAGTCATCACCTCAGGGTAAAACTGCAATCGTTAGTTTACAATAATTGCGCACTTAGTGTTTACAAAGGTTTAAAATATTGTGAGGAAGACATAAGGATGGAAAATGAGGTAAAAAATTAGGCACTATAAGTGATAAACAAACTTAAAATTGCTAAGGTTTCGCAAAAGTGATGAATCTTATAAACGCATGTAAAACGAAACGTTAATTTTGTACGTAAATGCAATCAGGCTTGCTCCGTCAGCGACACTACACAGCGAAGCTGTTTTTCTCGAGAACATGCCATAACAGGGCGTGTGGCAAATAGCTTATGATTTTTATTTAGCAAGTTTTTGATTGTCTACATCACTTTCATGACTGCAGAAGATCATACTGCGTAAAACTCAAGTATAAGCTACGTCGGCCCTCATGAAGTGCTTTGTGTGGTAGAGTCTGGACCACCTACATGTTTTAAGCAGTAAAAATTGCAAATAATGATACTACTGAGAACGCTCCGCGTTGTATACCAAAACGAAAGAGTTGAGAAATCGTTTGATATCTTCGTTTAAACGAAAAAAAAATCGTTTGAAAGAATCGTGTGATTAAACCACGAACAAGTGCAAAGAGTCCTTTCACATTTTGGGTAATATCAGCACAATCGTAATTGAATTCCAAATACGATTCATTGTAGAAACTGGTCAGGGAAAAGGCTGTCGTGTAAAAAAACTTGCTGCAAATTTCACAAATTGCATATTAAGCACTTTGTTTTCATGAATTACTAAGCAAATCATATCGAAATTCTTCCTTATTTCAATTTAACTCAAGTGACAAGTCCCGTTGAGCTGTGATACAGGATACTCTGTGAAATGCTCACGTCAAACGTTCGTTTATCGTGGCACCTAAAATTAAGCGCATGTTGTCGAAAGTGAACTGAATCCTTGAGGAGACAACACGAAGTATCTTTTTCTAATCACTATTTATACGGAGAGGTTTGTAGGTCTAGAGAAGATACACAAGTATAGACAAGGGCAAAAAGACTGCTACGACTCTCTCTTTTTTCTTGCAATGAGAAAAGAAAGTGGATTAAACTCTGACCAAAGAGAAAGAGTGCATTGCAATTTTTATTGCAATTGCACCCAAATTTAAAAATGAAATTTGAAATAGACAATGAAACCGTGGTTTATGTGAAGACAACCTATCAGAGTGTGTGCTTGCAGTTTGAAAACGTTATATATTGTTGTCCTCGGTCTTGAAATTCATGGAAAACTTGTTTTGCACTCGGATGTTGAAAATTACTCTGCCTTGTAATTGACAGTACATTCATTACCGGAAAGAAATGAATCACATTTTCAGTTATCGTCAATTTCAATATAAGAACTATTTCAAAGCTTTCGTCGTATTGTGTAGTAGATTCTGTTCGTTGTAAACGAATTCGGTTGATAAAGTAACTGATAATAACGCCATATAAATCAGCTTTCAACACCAAAATTCAAACACTTCGAAAACCACAAATTATTAGAGACCTTGTTATCACTAATTGCTCTAACACTGGTGAACGCTAGCCTTATTTACTTAAACTTGTTTATGAAAAGCATAGTTTGCCCCGGAAAAACGCTTATGAGAACTTTATTTGCTTAGAGTTGTCTGCGAAAAGCAGCAAATCACAGCATAGACCGCAGCTTAAAATTCTCACCACTTCGACAAGATGTCTGCTGCATGGATCATGCGGGGATAAGCGGCGCCGGTCATCTCAGTGCTGCGTCCACCGCATTCCTCAAGCAGCGACGTGATTGTGCTCTTGATTTATAGCATTGTGAGGAAGGACAAATTTTTCTGCCAGGTGAAATACCGGTCGAGTAAGGTAGTAACAGATTACCTTACGTTTTTTGGGTAGGCTTAGGTACTGTACTATGAATGTTTTGCATGACAAACCTCCACGATAAACAGTAAGAAGTTATGCGTACTCTCATAAGGTCTTGTGGTGACTTGAGGCGCTACATGTTGCAAACTAGTGAGGTACAAATCAGACATATAACCTTATAAATCAAAACAAATCAGGCACCGCACTTCATTTTACGTCCTCTCTATGAAAGCCTCAGTAAGTTTTGAAATATTTCGAAAGATTAGGGTTTTCTACCCACAGTTTTCCAAGAAAACAAGAAGATTGTTCAGCATTGATGCAAAAGGTCTGAAGGACTAATGTACTGTACAATCATGAACCATGAACACTCTACACCAGGGTGAATATTTTTCTGTGAATGTTAGTAGCGCGCAGAATTTTTAGCAGCGCACACATACAAGCTTTGCCATAATAGCATTCATATGCATAAAATATAAAATGTAAAAAAAAAACGTTCGCGCACTCCAAGTTTTTCGCATTTTTGCACCCCTGTTTTACTGCACTGATTGTTTTCATTGCTGTGAATTACAATCCAACGTGCACCGTGCACGGTACCGTTTTTGATACTTGTATTGCAATAATTTTTTGTGTTTTTTTAGACTTGAATAACAAAATAGTGCAGTTGATCTTTAAGTTACTTTTTCCAATTGGCCTACTATACTTTCTTAAGTTAGTACTTCAGACACTCACCGCAAAATACCTTACATTACGTTCGCCACATCTGTAGTAATTTCAACTTCTACTCAGGAAACTGCAGAAGTGCTTTCTGGTGGTAAAACTAGTGACCAAAGTGTACATCGCATGAGCAGTGACGTAACTAAAGGTTTGAGCCCAGGGGGAAAACTTAGATGAAAGGGGCCCACTAGACAACACTGAGAAAAAACTTGAAAAATGATGGTGAATCCGGATGTGGACGGCTATACGCAGACCCTAAATCACCGGAAAATACTCCGAAAAACGCAAAAGAACAATCTACTGAAAACCAAAATAATACTAAAACCGAAATATAAGGTAGGTGGGGGCCCAGTTTTTACACCTAGCTTGCCAGGGGCGATTCGCCTCTCTTCCCCGTCAGTTACGCCACTGCTCATGAGCACGGAAAATAGTACATTTATTTGCAATAACGATTTTACAAACTCTCCTGAAGATTCTCTTCCACAGCTTCACTGCCAAAAGCTTTGAAGTCTTCCGTGGTTTTTTGACATGCCACTTGTATCCTGGCACTAACTCATACACTCAAAATTTGGACCACTCCTGCAGAAGCAGTGAAATTAAGGTTGACATTCGCCGCACGTTTTTATGGCAAAAGGCTCAGAAAGCCAAAGCATGATATGCTGCAATTAATTTATAATAGACATCAAAATTTTTAACAAGCCTCTACTTGCGGTTTTAATACTGTGATGAAGAAAACGTTTCCATTTTTGGCAACAACCTAATACACGTTGAAGAACCGCCATCTAAAATAGAAACGTGGATCATGGTCTAGAAAAAAGAGGATGAGAGTAAGAACGTTTCTACGATGTTACCAAACTCCATCGAAAAGTTCAAGGGGTTTTAATGATTTCATTGCAAAATTACGAGAAAAAAATTTTCGCATCATATCAGAATAACATAAAAATGGCCAATCAGACTTTCTCATGTTGTAACATTGCGTAATTCTTTTAAAATTTGGTTTTGGGTGACGGCAATTGGGGCAAGCCTAAAGCCTGTAATTTGCTTCTTGCCGGGGCGATTGAGGTGAACGCTTTTGCAAAAGGAGCGTTCGGCGAATCACTCAGTTGCCGAACATCCACCCTTTCAATTGAGAGCCGAGACTAACATTGAGCTATCGTCCACTGACATTGCGTAGTAGTTTTTTAGGATAAACTTTTAAAATGTTAAAAGCTGGTTTAGACGTTTTTTTAATCTGTTTCAAATTTGTACGAAATGCTTTCTTTGAAAGAAAGAACAGTTGTATCTGTCAAAAAAACTTGTCTTAAACAAAACTAGGAAAGAATGCTTTCCTTGGTGTAACTGCTGCAATTCGACTTGCTACAGAACAGCAATTTTTTATTTATTTGTATATCAAACTGCTCTATTCCAAAATGTACCGCATAGTCATACTAAACATAGGAAGTTATCACAGATTTTAATGCGGAGAACCAGTGGTATTTTAAACTTCACTATTAACGAAAGAATACTTTCCTGCTTTTGTAGAACCGCTTTCCAACCATCGCGAAAAATCCTAGATCGAAATATGTTCTTCAACATCGGCGGGGTTGATAGTGCCGGGGCCCATTTACAGCCGGTACCTCTATTTGTTGCTTGGAGTTTAGGCTAAAATTTGCATTTTTAACTTAATTTAGAGAAGTTCTTGGTAAAGGTTTTGTAAATTTTTTTAAACTATGTTACTACTGATGACCTTTCTTTTTGCAAATCATTGAAAATTCTGAAGGATTTTGTGCAAAAATTGGGAAGCTTTGTTTACACTTTTATGTTTTTTCTAAAATTTATGTTACATTACATCGGTTTGCACCACATTTACGAAGTAGACCCTTGCATTTACTCTTTGCCCCGTCCAAAAGCAAAAAACTGGCTTCGCTCCAAGATCCAAACTCTTTCCCGCAACGCATGGGTTTTCAAACGGCGCTGTGATCTCTCCTGACGCTTATGAAACACTCCTTACATCACACTAGGTGCAAGTTTGTGGAAACGGTTTCGTCGGAAGGAATGCAACATTCAGAATTCTCAACGGCTGTAAACCCAACCTTTTGTGTTGCATGTTGCTATTGAATAAAAAGTGAAAAACTTAAAAGTACAGTATTTTAATTTAAATGGGCAGGCAGATTTTGTGTGGTTTAGTTGTCGACAAGACAAATGTTATCACTTTCAAATAGAGGTTTGTAAACAATGTGCAACACAAAATGTTTTGTTTCTCTTAGGAGCCTCCATAATAGAAATTGGGCTTTCATATTTAATAATGCTATGTTGCTTTCACGGTGCCAACACCACCTCAAACTAAAGAGGGTATGAAAGAAAAAGGCCAATTTCAGAGCTTGTAGAGCACTGTGCGAACTTACGTGTGTTTTATTTTTGACTGATCTTGTGAACCTATTGCAGATATTGCAAAGTTTGGTGAATTTGACAAACGTTGATTTTAGGAATACCAAGGTTCAGATAACCTTTAGCTTTGAATAAGTTTAAATATGAGTCAAAAAAGGTCAGTTCATAAACATTTATGCAAATGAAATTTTTGGAGAGGTTTCCTACATACATCTTTCAGCTAAGCACCATTCCGGTTTTACGTTTTGATTCGAACATTTCGACAATCTATTGAAGTGCACTTTATCATAAAACAAAACGCCACTTCTGGGGAATCAAAGTATTCAAAATGTGAAATTCGATTCTGTCTTTAGCATGAAATTTGGATCAATCTTTTCACTCGAAAATGAAAAGTGTAAGTTAGTTTGAATACTGCGCTTCATTTACCAGTAAAATTAAGTGGTCTACGAGGCAGACAGGTAAACGAGACATTTGCATTATCACATTCTTCTTTCCTATTAAAGCACAACTTTTATTTGAAAAAGCCGCTAATCTGCAGAAAATGATTACACTTCTGGGTAAAGCCTGTGCCGCTACGAAGTAAAAAAGCGTAGTACGACTTTTGGCTATTACACTACTTGGAAATTTTTATTTTTGGCGCCTGAGGTTTTAGGCATCTCGGTTGAATAGGCTAAAAAAGCTTCTATTTTCGCGTTGCTAACCACACACACATTCACGGGCTCAAATAGCGCAGCTGCGGTTCCGCATAATCCCACGTGTGCGGCGTTGCAGAATGTTGCAATGGTAGCAAACCACCGCGATATGTACTATGGAATGCCTCACATGCTTGAAAGCAAGAGAAAATCTGTAATAATTTTATCATGCATTGAAACGTTTCAAGTGGGTAATTAAACAATGAATTTGAGAGCACAGTCATAGACCAGGGGTAGGGAGCCTATTTACTATCACGGGCCGCATGAATTGTGCATTGCCGCTGGCGGGCCGTAAAATCAATTAATTTTATCCTAAAATTTCCTTGTCATAGACCATCCAAAACAAAGGAACCTGTTTTTCCCTTAACTTGCTCATTGAGAAGGTGAAATAAACATTGGAGCACAATATCTTTACAGCAGAAGAAAATTAGTTGTAAGCTCAAACATGAATGAATCTTCATGTAGCTTGTACATGCATACCTACTGTTCAATCAGTTTGTATTTTTTCACGTTTTCCATGATTTAATCATTACTAATCGTATATAGTACAAAGAGTTAATTCTGTAGTGAGCTGCTTTCATAACGCGCTTCTCGTTGCTTTTACAGGTGCTACTGTAAAAATCTGTGCAAAGTAAAATCGAAAAATGTTTTTTAAACGCTTGGGAATCCACTCCGCAATAGCTATAGGCGTTCTTATATTGACATCTCAGTCGTTTGCTATTGGTAAGTCGATACGCTGTTTTGTGATAAACATGGGCGTAAATACGTTTCAACGATATTTTTCACATATTCTAAGTTTTGCTGCAAGTGTTCTTACATTCGTGGTGCAAACTATAGGCGCAGGCACGTGACTGAATGACAAAGTTCAACTTCCTCATCGGATCAAATGTCAACCACACCTTTACAGTTTGAAATTCGTTCTGCGTTTGTGAATATACAAGCAGAAATAATTATGTCAGATCAAATGAAAGTTTGATTTTTACATGAGTTCGAGTTTGCCACAAATCTTTATATTTCTTTTTTGGTTACAACACAGACAATGTTTAAGGTAATTCTCAACCCCTGTAAGCCAATTTAGAAAAATGACGGTGTGTATTGCAGTATTTTAAGATCTTGCCTTCTATTTTAAAAGCTTAATTCTGCCACTAAAATACAGGAAAAATGACTCAGCGGTGAAAATGTGCAACATGAAGTGCAAAGACAAGTTATTTCATGCTATGACAATGTGTTTGAACACATAGGCGTAGACAGGGGGGGGCAAAGGGGCCATGACCCCCCCAAATTTTTTGAACATATAGTGATTTTGTGCTTTGAGAGGCGTTTTTCCAAACAAAATAGTGTTTTTCGCCTAAAATCAAACATTTTGCCCCCCCCAATTTTTGGGCTGGCTACGCCACTGTTTGAACAAACTTTGAAATTTGATATGCATGAGCAAAAGCCACAAGGTTCTTGGAATGAAGGTGTTGCATATAGGAACCGTAAACCCGAATGTAACTATTTTTCGTCGAACAATATTTATTACAGTAAAAACTCCATTGACTGAGGTGCTACAAATTGTTGATTTGGGACTAGAATGAGATCAAAAGTTTGGGGATGATTAAAAATGAGATGATGTCAGCATCTGCTTTCATTCACTTTCATTCATTCACAGCATCTGCTTTCATTCACTTATGTTGGCTTCTGCAACTACAAATATATTGCATATTGAGCCTACATTCCTAGGCACAGGCAAACTTTTTAAGGGGGACGTGAAGGTGTAGAACTGCAAATACTCCACTAAAATGTAATTTAAAAAACTGTTGTGTAACACCACTTTTAAAACATATTAAGAAGTTATAATGGTTGTATCCCCGTTAAGCCTAATTTTTCTATACCGATGCCAATAGTGCTAGCAGCTACTAACAGACAATTTTTATGTAATTTTTGGAGGAATGATTTTTATCATTTTTGGAGAAATGATTATGGGGTAATAAACAAACAAAAACATTCATACATTTAACGGATGACATACGGAGTTGCTCACCTTGTTGGAGTGAAGAAAACTCACGTTCGTTAATAATGTCATTATTAATTTATTTCAAGTTTATTCAATAATTATTTTGGGCAAAATTGATTACCATTGCATTTCAGCTACATGTTTTCAGCTGCTCAACTTCGGAGGTATATGAAACATTTATCAAGTGTTCTGAATTCTCTATGTCTACGAAAAATGTTATTTAGCCTGTGTAGACCTTGTTTCTGATTTATTACGAAATAATATTTTTTTCCAAAGATAAAGCATCTGATTTTGCAAAAGCGTACAAATTGTGATCAACAATTGTTTGTTATTATAAGCGATGTGGTCCCACGGCGAAATGCAATACTCCTGATATTATGTCTCGCAATAGTTCGAGATTCTAAAGTCGATTTAGCTTCAGGCCTGTTTGTAAGCAAATCCTGGCCCGCACATGGTGCCAGATGTGTTACTCAAAAGTGCACTGCACGAGAATACCTTTTTTCTTGATCGACCGTGTCTTCCTCGCCCTCAAGCGAGAAGACTCATTTAACAGTGAAAGGTGAGTTGTAGCCTAGTGGTGGCGTTCTTCACATTGTCGTTTTTGATTCTGCCTGAAAAGGGTAAACACTTTATTGAGCGCTATAGGCAAGCATTCTTCTTTGTAAAACTGATATAGGTTAAATATGTTAGATCTTGAACACATCGGCAAACGGATGACACGTATCAGCTCAAGGTGAGCCATTGCGGTGGGAGCACCTTATTTTTGGCAAGATAGTGGAGCACACATGAATCGGCTCAAGGGATATGTGTGTGGACTCTGAAAGAAAAATATATTTTACTCATCCAGAACAGGAAGTGCTTTGCAATACTGACGTGTAGCTTTGCGCTACCACGCTCCAAACTTGGTTTTATCTGCTTTTCCATAGCAGTTGTTGCGTGCCTACTATTAGAAAAAAGCATGAAGTGGTGCACCTGTAGCCACAGTTTTTAATTTGAAGCACAAAGCCTGCTGGAAAATCAATACGATTTTTACTGAGAATTCAAGCTATTAAGTATCTAACTGTGGCATTAAACTGACAAAAAACAAAAGTTGAAAACAACACCATCTATGAAGAACAATGAAAGCAAGTGCTCTACAGAAATTACATACACAGTAAGCATTTATACGTTTGTATTGAAAGAGATACATGTTTTCTAAAGTTTCCTCTCCAGTTGCAAAAGAGAGCTTAGCATTGAAAAATCTAAACCAGTAAATGAAACCAATTCAATAGAGCACAAGCATTGGCACGAATTTGAAATTGTATTTGTACATTGTTCCTGCAAAACAAGCACAGAAAGTGAAACAGCTGAATACTTTACTTGTAGTGCTAAAAATCACTGGAGGTCAGAATGTGGAACAAGGACGTTGGCCATTTCAAGCTCTAATTTTGACTAACCAGCATGGAAACGCTGATCTTGTATTATGTGGTGGCACGCTAATACATTCACGATGGGTTCTGACAGCCGCATATTGTGTGAGGTACGAGAGGTGTTGATTAATTTTTAGCTTACTTGAAAAATATAAGACGATTTTTAAACAAATGATCGAAAAGTTTCCGTTTGTATCAAACAAAAGTATTTTTGCCTGTTATAGTAGTTTTTTCGGAAGTTTTTTTGAAAAACTTTCAAAAGTTTCAGCCCGTTTCATAAGTTTTTTAACCTTTACACCTGAAATTGGTAAGAGATTGCTCTTTTCAAGTAGATTTATAAACCCGATAGTATACGATTTGGTTAATATGTCTTCGAAGCCATCACACAGAGTAGAGATCATTGATTGTTTTCTTATGTACATCATTTTGATGTCGAGTAAAACAGTCTCGTCCCCGTAAATAGTACATTTGCATAAGCTTAAAGTATAAAACAGCCGCCAATGTCTCAGCACCCCATTTTCCTTCATACCTTATTGCCAGCATTTAAAGCTATTTAGCATTGCTGCAGGAAAAGTGTTTACCTCGGAAAAACTGGTTTGGCATTCTAATTCTACCCCTTGAAATAAGCGCTCGTGCGCAAATAGGGTTGATATCTTTCCCAAAATAGCATTGTAAGTCAGGCTCATGAACATCTGCCATTTCTCATAAACTGTTTTGCGTCACACATTGCCTGGCTAAAATTTTGACCAACTCTTTTCTAATTACCACACGCTTTTGCTCGAATGGTTTTGCAAATATGTATCGGTAAACTACAGATTGGTATTAACTGCAAAGATAAAAATATAAAGCAAAGATTAACCGTTTTTCACAATGTGAAATGTTTTGAGGCACGCTGCTTGAAATGCTTCATATTTGTTAAAAATCAAAATCATTTCTTAATGTACAGCCAGGAAATCTGATGTTGCAAGAAAAAATAAGATTCTAAACGTTTTAAGAAAGGCAATTCAGTCGAAAGATTGCCATGTATTTACAAATATTTTATGATATTTAGCAATTACATCAAAATCCAAATCCTGTTCGGCGTTTGGAATGTAACGAACCCATTTGAACCAGGAAGAACAGTTCACACCGTTGATGAAGTTATTGTTCATCCATGCTATGAGCGTGGACGTAAGTATCAAGCGTTTGACAAAGCAAAAACCACCGTATTATTATAGGAAATATTGTGCATGGGCGACCTCAGAATACAAGTGTTCAACGAAAGATGCTGAAAGATCGCGTAGGAATAATTTTATAGAAATATTCATTATTAGCAGGATCAAACTGTCAATGCTTGCGAATGCTAAACTTAAAAGTTATGATCTAGTTGGTACGATGGTTATGTTTTCATTTACTGGGTTTACATGACACTTAGCAATTGTGGCCATCTGAAAAATGTGGCTAACATTAGCCACAATCACGCACCTAACTACACATCGACCGCAATCCATTGGATTTCGAGTTCTGGACCACATCGCAAGCAAGGCCGCTCAAAGCCACAATCTGGAGTATGACTCCGCAAGAAAAAAGTCACAATCGCAACAAAGCCGCTATTTACCCACAATGAAATGCGCCATGTAAACACAATAATTGAACATCATATCTGACTTCAAGAATCATTTAATGTTTGGCTTAGCTTTGAAAAGGACTGGCAGCACTCACAAAAAGTAAAATAAGAGTGAAAGTGCTAGAAAAATCAATCACGTACGCCATTCTTGACTTGTTTGAAGAAACTATTTCGCTAGATTTAGCACCAGTCAAGGACGGGCTGAAATCGGGTTTCAAAAATAAATGTCGGGCCGGGTTCGGGCTTGTGATTTCGGACTCGGGCCGGGTTCAGGCCTCAAAATGAGATCAGTTTACAACTCTAAGCTGACAATAATTGTATTTAGTTGATTTTATTTAATTGGGCCCACGCTCAAGTGCGTACAAGGAAGAGACTAATGCAATAGGTTGTTGTAGATTAGTTACTGTGTGAGGTGATCTTGCAATGTCCAGCAAAAACAATTTGCAAAACCAATATGTTGGACAAAGTTTAGATCCAGAAGTTAAATCCAAATTCAAATTTCTGAAGGAAATAGGATACAATCGTGGATTTCGGCTTAAAGATCTTAAATGAATAAGCACGCCTGACAAAAAACTGAAGATGTTGGAGTAAACAAAATTTATTCCATGATTAGCGCAGTGGCGGATCCAGACCAGGCGTTTGGGGAGGCAGTCAAAAGGGGGGCGTTAAAAAGTCTCAATTGTTTAAATACCCAAGGTTGCCTGCGACAATTGTCAGATATTACACAAAAATGGTTACCTTTGTGGGCCAAGAAAGTGGTTATTTTTGTTGGCCGAACCAGTGATTTTCTTAATGTTTTTGAAAGGGTGTCATGGTGGAGCTTTAGGGTGCCAACACCATTTTCTCTTCTATGTCTGATACTTTTAATAACTCATTTTCACATAAACAAGTTTCCGTCTAAATATGCTTAATTATTTGAATACGACATTCCCTTTTGGCAAACAAACTACAGACAATTTCATAAATAAAAAGGTCCAATGTAGGCGTACATACTCATTCATTTATTCATTTTTGTGCCCGGTTTTCCTTTGGGGAGAATGGCGAGAGTAGCAGCCCTAGGAGGACTCGAAATACCCCACGATCAACAGCAATCTCAGATAGTTCTGTTGGCTTCACACCAAGACCGTACCAAGCAAGGTCAGAGATGAAGTCACTCCACCTGGTCCTTGGACAAACTTTGGGCCGCTTTCCTGTGGGTGTTTGTGGACTGTAGCTCGAAGGACTTACTTCGCCAATCTTTCCTAGGAGATTCTGGGCACATGGCCGAACTAACATATCTGGGATCTCTCAATTCGGAGAAGTGGCTTTACATCCTGAGCTTTACCGATTTCAGACCTGTGCTTTTTGTCACGAAGTGTCACACCGAGAACTCTTCGCAAATATCCCATCTCTGCCATTTATTCTTTTGACAATATTCTTTCAGTCGTCACCTGAGATTCATGACCACAGGTGAGGATCGGGACAAAGACCGATTTAAAAACTGAAACCTTTGCGTTTTTTCAAAGCTCCCGTTTGGTCACCACGGAGCAATAAAGCTCATGCGCAACTGCGTTTGCTTTACCAATCCGTGTATCAATCGCTTTTTCCGACTTCCGTCACTCGTGAATACCACCCCAAGATACTTGAACGTCTCCACCTGTTGCAGTGTATTTCCGTTCACTTGCAGAAAACACTGCCTTGGGCGTCTTAAGAGACACAATACCCNCTATCT
>JGI24021J15306_10000698_pt1 | contig 28239 bp, 24 predicted proteins | sample Ectturendosymbi1_FD_15306 | JGI IMG/M metagenome (IMG submission 15306) | reverse complement strand
TTTTCCATGACTTTCCAGGAAAATTTATTTTTCCAGGATTTTCAATGATTTTCCATGACCGTGGGAACCCTGATTACAGCATTTCCTACAAAGGGAAATGACAGCACGTTTTGTTCTGGATATGCTCACTTAACTGCAGAAATCCTTGGATATCAAAGGTTGAAAAATGTGCGAGAGGATTTCTAGTTTAATTCCGTGTGTACTATTGGAGTATAACCGCTTTTCATTAACTTATATGCAATACTTCTAGGTTTGGTTCAGTAGCAACATTGCATTTTTGCTAATACTCACCTGATTAATTTGAACGCGACAGAATACGGCCAGTTTTGGTTTGTTTGGCATTTTTTTGATGATAGTTTGCATATTTTGACAAGCGATTAGATATTTTTGGTCCACCTGGACCTGACAACCCTACTTTCGCGCATGGTGACTTGAGAGGTTTTGCGAACTTGCAATGAAAATCTAGACCATAACAATATGTGCTACTGTAGTTAGAACTTTCGCTAAGCACTGTGATATTACACATTAAATTAGGGTTGGGGAACCTGCGGCCCGCGTGAACATTTGATATGGCCCGCATCAGAATTTTCGTTACCGAAGAGAGTGCAACATCGCGTCAAAACAAATCTCCATGATAAGCACGTACTTAAATAGTAAGTCAGGAGAAGTCACTGTTCCTCATAGTCAGATAAAGGTAAAACTTTAGGATAAAATTGATTTTGCGGCCCGCCAGCGATAATGCACAATTCATGCGGCCCGTGATAGTAAATTCACTGCATTAGGTCTTTCATGACCTTTCGCAAAGCGCTGTAGCAACGTAGCTTACTAAAATTCAGAAACAGATCGTGTCTCGAAAAGTTGGGGGTTCGTGGAGACGTTTGACATACGCAGGGGGTTCGTGGGAGGATAAAGTTAGGGAACCACTGCATTATGTCATATGATACTCACCAGAAGACTAGTCTTGCTTGATGTTTACAGGCAGAACGCCATTCTTAGCGGGATTTTTAGTTAAACGGTAACAAGATAACTCATTACGGCAAGTGGACCCAACGAGTGAATCCGGAAGACTGGTTTCATTTGACAGAGAGACTGCGGTGCCTACGTGACGTCAACACAAACTGGACAACTTCCGTTGCAGTAACATCGGGTTTCCAACAACTGCATGCCGAAGGTCCCTACCACACGTTTAAAAACCTCATCTGCAGAACGTGATATAAAACTGAAGGCACAGGACGGCGGAACATTTTCGCTCCAATACTGTTTCGAGTGCGCTGCATTGTCTACGTGGATTTCGTGCACGTGACTACAATGGAACTACCGATGTCGATCAAAGGTTGCCAGCAATGGTGAAACCGAGAATTTAGGGGCCCAGGCAGATTTCGAACGAGGACCCTCAGAAAAGACATACGCACTCAGAATACTGAAAAAATCACAGCGAATATAATAGGCTAGGTCTTCCATGGCACCACATAGCTAGAAGCTATTTGAAGTACGTAGATGAACGTACTTTGGCGTTTAGTACAGAGAAAAACGTACGTAACACTACGCACTTTGAAACAAAAAGTAGTCCTATTGTAGAGTAGCATTTTGCATAAACTTATGCAATAGTGATAACATGATTAAATCTTTCAGAATTTGAAGCATTTCTGTGAAGAAAACGTACATGTAAAGCACAAAACTTAATCGACGCTTCAAAAAACGAGGTCCCACGGCATTTCAAAAACAAGGGGGGCAGAAGGAATTTCCCCACTCCTGAATCAACCACAGGTTTTCGGTACTTTAGTGCTGGCGCACTACATTTCGCGTTGCCATCGACAAAACCGCATTTAGCGTGGCGATATATACAGAGCGAAACACGACACGTAGTTAACAAGAAATGTGCAGAAAACACGCCCCAGCACTTGCATTGTTCTCAAAGAAATAAGTTCTTAAAATTCATCCAGTTTTAGCCGTACTAAAGGTACCTGCGTTATGAGGAATTTCGTGATCCGCTCGGGCAGTCGTCCCTTCTCGCTGGAAAGAATCATCTCTAGCATGTCGCCACGCAGTTTCTCCATGACGACGAAGACTTGCTCTGGCGTCTCGAACATGTTGTACAGCTTCACTATGCCATGATGATCCAAGCACTGCGCGACATCGAGCTTGAATCAAGCATCGTTTTGGCCGCGCGGAGAACACTCATCGAACTGTCAAGAGTCGCGGACCAACATTCTGGCGACCCAACTCAAAACACAATCCAGCTCTGGGGTGAAAGTGAAGCACTTCTCTGGGCCAAAGTATGACAGCGCAGTCAGTCAACATGGACTTCTTTGTTTTACTCGCGCAAACATCTCGGGGAACTGCGCGGAAGTCGAAGAAAGCCTCTCACGTAGGGTTTAAGGGAAAAATGTAGCTACGTTTCTAATACAACATTTTGACCATTGTAACTACCGTTCCCATCTTCGTGAAACATACCCGATATTCATGCGGAAAAACTTCCAAGCTGGCACAGTTGTTTTGCTACTGCCACGCGCAGAAACAAACTGTACTGAACACTGAAGAGTAATTCAAGACGTTTTACCGCTTCAAGGAATACAGTACAAGGATACGAAAGACACATTAAGTAGGAAATTGGGTTGGACAAGTGTTTATTATCAACACGCCCTTTAAAAGAGCAAGCGCACCTCCAAAATGTGAACTTCATGCCGCAGCTGGCTCTCTTCCTTGTGCTGAAACCTCATCTTGTCAACAACTTTGATGGCGACGTCGATACCTTTCTTACGGTGCTTTCCGCCGTACACGATGCCGAATTGCCCGGAGCCGAGAACTTCGTCGGGAAAAACTTGATAAATCTTTTTCAAAAAAACAAAACAAAACCGTTTGATTTAAACGAATGGCGTTCCTAAACAAGCAAGCCAACGACGTAGCGCGTTCACAAACGGAGAAAATCGTGAAGGTGCACTGACGAGTACTGGTTCGGTGCCAAACGCCGATCCGGTTACAATCGGCAACTGCGGTTTTTCAAAACATTGCTTTCCAAAGAATTCACGCGCTTCTCATCACGGCAGGGTGCGTTTGGCCGCGGTTAACTATCCAGCAGCGCAGTGGATCAGACAGTCAAATCCCCATACAAGGACCTCATCAACCGAAAAACCACAACGCGGGCGTTCTATTGTGGAATTCGCATGACCGGTGCGGCCACAAAAGAGTCCAACGCTGCCGCCACAACGAGCGAGTTAGTGTTTCGGCAAGCAGAGTTTTTCAATGATTACGACGAGCGTTTCATATACGATAAAGAAAAAACTGATCGCGGGTATGAAGCTAATCGTCTTCAGTAAAAAGTAAACAGGAAGTTAAATCTGGTCTATTTTCGGTCATTGGGCGAATTTTTTTCTTTTTTCATGACCAACAGAAAAAACTTAAGGCAATTCGGTTAAAAAAACGTCCGAAAACGAAAGATGACAAAACGTTTTTTAGCTATATCGGACAAACGACCGAAACCCAGAGTTCAACCCATACCGTGATTTAAACCTCGCTGACACCAGAGCGACAGTCAGTTAAGTTCCGTTTTTAAACCGTTGCCGGTTCAGACGGCTGATGCTTTTCAAGTGGTACGGCATTGCGTATAGCCTGAATTTCAAAAGAAAACCTCCGTTGATTTGAATTGAAACTTCTCGTTAAGATGCCACTCCTTTTTCTCTTCAGCGGTGCAGCCTCGACACTAACAGCCAGCGTTTCAGGGTTATCTGTCGTTGTAACACGGTGAAGCTTCTACATTAGCACGCATGCACCGTTCCAAGCGGAGAATCTTTCACCGGTAGCGAACAATGTCACGTAAGGTACCCTGCATGTAGCTACTGCCCTGTCCATAATTTCATACAACGCTACCTGTGACGTCACCCATTTTAACAAACCAGCATCGCTTGAAAAGTCTTCGATCCTGACGCACTGTGTTGAAATTGCTGCTGAAAGCGCACACGGCAACATTGCGTGAACGCATTGCAAATGTCGGATCTGCAATTAATTATATGCACTGCTGCCTGTTTTTCAAGCGGCCTCCGGTTGATAGGACATTCGCAGCTGAAGCAGCGGCACACGGTCTACGACGGTCCATGCTTGCCATCCTAAAATATTCCATTGCTGAAGAAATTTGAGAAAAATCTGGGACTTTATTTAATTAAATTATTGCTGGCTGTTTTTTCATGAAAAAATTCCACTAGAACACTTTTTCAAAAATAGTATCGTGTAAAACAACTTTCGTTTTCAGAATTTTTTTGATCTGAAAAAAGGTTTTGAAAAAATATCCTACATTAGAAGTTATTCGCTTTAAAACAATAGTTGGAAAATGTTTTCCATGTGTTCCCAAATGAAAATTACTTCAGCTGTTTTTTGTGCAAAACGTCCCAGTTTCTATTGATCTCAGTGGTTAAACTTTTGTTGACCTCAGTCGTGAAGTCGTATGTGCAGCGCTTAAAATTCAAGTTTTCTCCCTCTCCTCATGAAAAAGATTTTTAAGCTGCTTTTCAGACAGGATAGGCTAAGAGTACTGATCGAACTTATTGTGTTTCAAGCAAATTAATGCAAGAAGTTTTGTATTTGCACTCACTCATCATACCAGAAAAGCGGTGGCATTTACGCTTAGTGACGCAGAACAAAGCGCCTTTTGGTCCACACCACTATTCAGGCCCAAGTTAAACTGCTATTTACAATCACCTTGCAATAGGCTCAGCTACAATGTAGCACCTGTAGCAAGCGTCGGGCTGGACCAGCCTGAATCAGCCGAAGACGATCAACTGCTTACAAAAAAACATTATCTGAGGTTGTAAGTTTTCGAAATCTTATTCTGAGCATGCACGTGGTTAATGCGTATCGTTCGCGCCCTGTGGCCTACAGATCACTTGGTCCCAAATTTCTGTTAAGGTCCCTTACTTCGGATTTTTGCTGTTTCTTCGGTTCTGAATTGAGAGATACCCACAGTAGGCAAAACCCGACCCGTACGCGCGCGCTTCATACAAACCTTACCTCCCGATTTAATTTTTCTCCAGTCAGCACAGGCTATTCACATCAAGCAAATACTGAGAATTTCGTTTTGTTTTCATCGCAACGTTCCTCTAGACCAGGGATGGGGAACCTATCTACCATCACGGGCCGCATGGATTGGGGAATATCGCTGGCGGGTCGCAAAATTGATTAATTTTACCTTAAAATTCTACTACTGTATTGTCTTCCAAAGGAAGAAAGAGAAAGCTATGTCAAAGAGCGAGAGAGACTTCTCTTGACTTACAGCTTGTCATGGAATTTCATCTCAATGGGATGTTGTGTTCTAACTTGGGTAACGAACATTCTAATGCTTGCCCTATTAAATGCTCATTCCGGCCGCAGGTTCCCATCCCTTCTCTAGACCAAGGGTCGCCAACCTTTTTAAAAATGAGAGCTACTTCTTAGGTTCCGATTATTTTGACGGGTTGCCAGTTTTATGTACACTTCTGAAATAAAAACATTGCTCGATCCACCTTTAATTATGGTATTATTAATAATTGATGACATTCATCTATGTGAAGACATCGATCATGTTAATGCTATTTTTAGAACAGGCCCGAGGGCGACCCACGTGGTCCTTTCGGGCGACTTGGTGCCCCCGGCACATGTTGGTGACCCCTACTCTACACCGTGATCCTAACCGGCTACTGCTTTTTTACTGTTAGGCTGATAGAGCCTCACCTACGCTGCTACGAGGATATTTTGAGATGCCTGCTCGCCTTGAAGCGCTGTAAGCTAAAAGCTGAGGAGTGCTGCATCATTAAAAGCAATGCCCATTGTTTTCCACGCATATACACGTAGAAGCCTTAATGAACGCACCGGAAAAGTGCCTTACTATGCTAGCCATCGTCGAACAACTACTACCAAGGCACCTACCCTATGTTCGATTTCCTAAAAAGGAGGTTCGAGTATAAATGATACATATCAGTAACCTACCACTTAACTATGAATTTGGCTAAAGCACTTACATCACTTACAAAGTAAAATAAATCGTTGCACTTAATAGATACTTGCATTCGTCTTTTGCTGTATTTTATTACGTTGTTCTTCAAATGCGAATATAATTGGTAAAACAATGCTTTCAAAAAATATTTTCTAAGAAAAAATTTTTCCCAAGTAATTGAAACACTTGTTTGGCATTTGAATTCTTCAATAAACAAGAACAAACATAAACGTCAAATTTTTGGGGTTTAGCACACTGTGTCACAACTGGCGCTTGCTTGAGTGCGGTGAAGCAAAGACGGAATTAAATTATTTAATTATTGTTTCAGATCTTCAACGTTTTAGGCCAGAGCAACAGGTGCGCGCTTGTCCTGATTTGCGAATATAACACAAGGTTATATTTTCACTTAAGACGTTGTGATGGCAACCCACCGTTTAGCATTGACACTACCACGTTTAAAATTATCACCATACTATCTTGTTTTGTATTCAAAGAAATTCAACGCTTTTAGTTGTATCATGGAAATAAAATCAAAATATTTAAGACTACAAAGTGCACCGCTTGAGATGGATACACGGTGTGTGTCGTAAGTGAACATACAGCCTGGGCTGTTTCAAACAAACCGACGGTGCTTTCAACGAAGCGCGCGGCGGTCATACGTTTGTGGCGTAGTTTCTCCCAACAAGCCGTTAATCCAAGGCCCCCTCTCGTTCTAGGAGTCCTTGGGAATCAATTCCAACCAACACCAGCTGAGACTGACAGTCGGAAACGCTTCGAAAAAGCACCTCACCATCAAGAAAAGCGCACTCTACCTGGCTTATGTCGGTCGCTCTCTCGTCATCGGGGTCGCGGGTCAACGATATCATCACGGAGACCTCTGCGAGAAGATGGTCAAAGCGTCAGTTCGTTGCGCGATCACCAGCGCGAAGTAAAGCGAGACAGGGAGTTCCCCGAGCGTGCTTTCCCGATTTTTGCGAGCGAGACGAAACTTTCTAGCCGCAAGCGACAATCAGTTCGCGCAAATCCTTAAAACGATCGAAGCGAATAGCTGCGCAGCGGCATCACGAAATCGATGACGGTCTGGATCGCGTTTGCGGCGGTGCAAGCGCGAGCGACGACGGGAGGGGATGACTAGCAGCGGCGGCATTGAGGAGGTAATAAGCTCAGTCGTGCGGTAACGGTCCCGCACGTTGGCTTTCCGGTAGACCACAATTTTTTTGCTAGAAAAGGAGCGTTTCCGTTTGAAAACGCAGTCGGAAGTTGCAAAACGAGCTTACGTGACGCACGAATGGTTGAAAGTCTCTGCAGTTGATCGACCATGACACACTGCGCAAGTACTGCTGCGATGGGGCGAAGTCAACGCGTGCTTTTGTGTGCTGCGGTTGAACCACGACGTGACCCCTCCCAATGTCGAGAAATCGTCCAAGCCCGAACAATCGAACTTCAAGGTGATGCGATAAGAACCAAGACAGCATTCGTGTGCCACTTTTGCTACCAGCACATTTTGCAAACGTATTTGGAGGAAATTTGAAGTAATCCAACTGACTTTTTGTGGCAAATGCAACCCCGGCCCTACAACTATAATTTTCAACATATTTTAACCGTTTTTGTTTCGTATTTCTTCCAAAAAATCTGATAATCTACAGTTTATTACATAACGCGTGAAGAACCACAAGCAAAGCAGTTTGAACAACCTTTGAAGGACAGTTACAGATCTGGTTGACATGAGACTCAGTTCAAGGAGCACAGGGAAGGTGACTTAAACGTCGCACACCGTGGAAATGCTTTTGACAAAGTACAGTATGCCTTGCGATTCACTGAGTGGTAAAAAGCGCTTGGAAGAGCTCAACATTAAATCATGGTAATCGACGGTAGCATGAAAACTAGCTCGCTAGGTCTCACAGCTCGTTCCACTGGATATCGCCTAAGACAGAGGTGCAAAACCTGTGGCCGTACGGCCGCATGCGGCCTTCGATAAAACATTTATGCGGCCGTGCCATGAAATTTAAAATATAAGTTATGGCGGCTATACATCAATAAAAACTCTTTGTCTACTGTATGAGGACACTCAGTAGAAAGACGGCCAAACAGACGTGTGAAAACAGGCTAGGCTCAGTGTGTGCAAGCGAAACAGTAGCAATTCAAAAAAATAAAAATATCTTCAACTCACTGGCGGCCGTAATTCATAAAATGAACGTAATGCGGCCGGCAATAGCTAAAAGGTTGTGCACCCATGGTCTAACAGAACAACGTGATCGCGCCAGAACAGTCAAAAAAGATTAGAAAATCGATGTTTGAACGACTGTCACAACATAGCAAAGGTTTACTTCTTTTTAGGCCGGTGCCACGCTCTTGCTGGAACTCGACGGGGGTCAAAGCATGAAAGATCTTGTCGTGCCAGTCGACAATGTTATCTAGCCTGCAAAATACGGTTGTGAGTCATCGGAAGTCGCGAAAAGTGATGTATCCGCAGAACCCATGAAAGAAAACATGTAGCGAATCTTTGTTACAAGACTCCCACTGGTTCTAAAAAAATCGCCGATAAGCCGAAGATACGCCAACCAAGTTTTGAAAGAAAAACGGCTATGGTTAACGCAAGATCCAAGGAAATATTGGAAGTTGAAATTTCGCAAACGATTAATACGGTTGTTTTTCAAAACGTTCGCTATAATTTCATGTTTCTTCCACTTGGCAAGACTTTTAATTCCGTTACCAACACAAGCACCGCTACGCAGTGATAAAGTGCATATTTGAATTTTTAAAAAAAAGCACAATTTGTCGCGGCTGACAGTCGTAGCATGAGCGTACACTGACTTTTTTAAAATTTTCATCAATTTTTTCTGAGCAACGTAAATAACCGAAAAATAACAGGCTTGCGCCAAGTCTTACGGGTAGCGACAAATCAAAATTTTTTTTGCAAGATTACAACATGGACAGCAAATTACCTCGTATCGGAATCGTCAAGCACCAAATACTCTACCCCCGATGTGAGGATTTTGAAATGTGCATGAATATCTTGCTGAGGGTCGACCATGACGATACTCAGGATTTCGCTGAGGGGGATTTCCTAAAACAAGACAAACAAAAGCTCTGCCACTGGAATCCTGCCAATTACACGCGAATAGCAAGATCCTTTAAAATATGATCCGCGAAACTAAAAAAGGGCCGTTTCACCGATGATCAGTCCGCACAGATTCGGAACATCGCACAGAAATCCAAATACAGTATTTACCCAACTTAAAGGGAACCCTCCCATTAACTTAATGTCAAAAAGAAACATTACTGCCACCGAAAGACCTTAGTCGCAGGTTTCAGTTTCGCCTCTTCCGTCTTGTTACGCGCGGATATGGGATGAGTTTTGCTAGCCGAAAACTATGGAAGTCGAATTGGCAGCGCGCCGCTTTGCCAAAATAAGCTTTAGAAAGTCCGAGAAAAAGGTTGGTAGCCCGCCACTTCGACTTGTTCTGCGCCAACCTCCTCGTTCGTCAATTGTCAGCCTCTGCGAACTTGAAGCGCGTTACCGACGGCCATCTTGCACATGACCGACAGAGAAAGGTTCGTAGTCCACACAGCAGACATAACAAGTGTGAACCTAATAATTGTGCGCAATTCCGTGAGCTGATGATGCAAAATCAAACGTGTGATTGTCGGTACCTCAAAACATGCATCACAAGTATCTTTGCGTTGCGTTGTAAGCAAAGGCCTATTGTTCCACCACATGGGGGAAATACTTGAGTTCGGTTCGTTGTTATTAATGCACGATTGTCAACGTGAGCATTTTATTGTAAGCTTTTGCTGCTAACAGCAGCATGGCATAGACGTTCTTTACGACTATTCGAGTGCACAGGATGAACGGAAACATGTAAACGTAGTTCCTGTTTCGGACTTGAGCTGCAGACGGCAGAATCACTATATCATCGCATCTGCCACAGGAACCACTCGCTTAACTGGTTTCGCTGTTTCGGTGCACGGGTAGAACGTACGATCATGCTTAATCATTTTGCGGCCGCAATTTTTGGCGAGCTTCTGCGGTAGAAATCTGTGTCAATGAGAAAACTGCGTTTTACCGAAGGTCAGAAGATTTACGTCAATTTTGGCGACGTGAGAACAGGGGTGGACAACCTGCGGGCGTTCGGCCGCATGCTGCTTCGATAATAAACATTTATGCGGCCGTGCTTATGTGATCTAAAATGTAAGTTATGGCGGCCGCACATTAATAAAAACTCTTTGTCTACTGTATGACGATATTTATTAGAAAACCAGCCAAACAGACGTGTGGGAGCAAGCTAGACTCAATGTGTGGGAGCAAAACATTAACAATGCAAAAATATATTTCGAACTCACTGTCGGCCGCAATTCATAGAAATAAACGTAATGCGGCCGGTCTTAGCGAAAAGGTCGTGCATCTCTGCGTTAGAAGGCAAACGAACATCGTCCAGAGCGTGACAAGAACAGCCACAAAAGTAACTGCTGGCGTGATTCGAAAGCTTCCCTATACTCATCAGGTTGGCAACACACACATTCCGGCAAAAAACGCCAAACTCAGAATGGATAACAATCGCGTTTTTTCGAACCTGTCAATTAAACGCGACTTTCCAAGCGGGAGGCTCATAACAAGCAAGGGGAAAGTGTGAAGGTGTTTTATACCTTTCTAAAATGTACCTTCACACTCGCTTCTTCCAATGCACCAACCCTGCAGCGGCGTGTGGTTTTGGCTTTTTAAAATTCTTGAACACAACCTGCGGCCTCCAAAAAAAGTTTCAGGTGAAGTTTCACGAAATCATTCACGAAGAATTTCTGCAACAATCTACGTCATTCGGTTCAGTCGGATTGCAGTTGAACGCCGCATTGTTCTCATTTGCCGACACGCGACAACAATGGATGACTTGCGCGTCAAGGGTAAACAAAATTCGTTCTCTACTGCCAGAAGATTTCACTGCAACGAAAACGACAGTTTGCGCAGTTTTACTTGGTCCAGCTAAATGTAGTGAGTGGCCCACGCTGCCAGTGTGAGGATAATAATTAATAAATGACGTCGCGTGTCATTTTTGCATGCGACCCAAAATTTCCACCTTTCAGACCCGCGCAGTGCGCACTGTAAAATGTGATATCAGAGGAAGCTCTAATCTGAACTCTGTTCGCCAGACACGCCACTAAGCTGAGAAAACGACCGAATATTCAGTTAATCTAGCTAACGTCAATTAATCACTGATTAGGATTAAAATCCAAATGACCAGCCTGAATAAAAAAATGGCACAGTCAAAGCATATGAGCCATTGGTATTCATACAATGGTTGAAAGATTAGCCAAAACGGAATTGAGCTTTATTGACGTTGAAAAACATCTGTTGTTTCTTAGCTGCGATGCCACATGCCTAGCTACAAATTTTATCACGTTGTATGCACTCTGAGCAGTGCACTTTCAGATGCCTATTTACGAACTTCTACACGCAGCTAAGGCCTACAACAGCATTCCAATACCTTTGCATCCACCGCAAGCATTACTTGGCTATTGTTTTCGAAAACATTTGCTACAGTAACATTCTTTCCCACGCGATCGAAGAAGTATGTTCGATTATTGAGGCGGAATTGAAACGACAGTCAGCAACGGCGACATGCCCACATGTGAGCGAACAAGTGCACACACACAAACTTTGACACGCGAAATTAAGCACAGAGCGGTAAAAAAACGCCAACAAGCTCAAATGAAACCAGCAAACCAAAGCCGAAAAGAGCAAACACGGTGCAAAGCGTAAAACCAAAGGAAGTTCGTGACATCTACCGTCAGCAGTGGTCAGTGATCAGTGCATGCACACTAGCGTGACTATGTCGCGTTCGATGCCATGGTAAGAGGCTGGGCTTCCACAGGACGAGGACAAGTCCACGAAGTAGGCCTTTTTCGGGTTTGGTCACTGTTGGCTCAGGCAAAACCACCAGTGACTCACACCTTCCTCATGCGCATGCTATTTGGAATTGGACACTTAAAAACACGCCAGGTTTTCGGTTTGCAACCAAATCGTAAGAGGCGCCCCAGTGAAAGACGCTGTGGACATTGGACAAACCCACCTTAGCAACCTGATTTTTGCAATACTTGCTCAACCATTCGGCTATTGGCATTAAAAGGAGCCGTACGCTCTGGTTGGTGAGATAGTCATATGGTAAAAACAGCTTTGAAAATTTGAAAATATTTACCACACGCGATTTTCTGAGACACCCCCACAAAACCTGTTTGATGCTACCAAAGTGAAAGCATTTGTTTGCAAGCAATCACGCTGGGCGCTTTTTTCAGCGCGTGGTGACACTCTCAAGTCAGATCAACCCGCTATGAGTCAACCATGACATCCAGTCTTGACTTGCCCGAGGTGAAACACCGTTGAACAAGTGCACAGGCGTCGCCGATCAGGCCTCGAAAGCAACGAATCACACGCCGCAGCGCTGGCGGACAAGACAGACACACTCAACCACACAATTGAATAACACCGGTGATTGACAATCAACAGCGATCGAGCTTACCTGGTCCAAATCCTCGATATTCGGCTGGAAGAAGAATAGGTTTAAAGAGAAAAAACAACGACGCGCAAACCGCTAAACGAATTGTGTACGTTGATTTGTAGCCAACTGGCGCACCAGCTATAGAAATCACCTATCGGACAGCTAAGTGCTACCGATAATGCGCCTGTCGCAACTGGGAGTATCGTTAGAAGCAGGGTCTGATAGAAAAGACAATAAACAGACGGCGAAGCGGGCAAACCCAAACGACAGCGAACAAGGTGCTCGAGGAGTACACTGAGGTCAATTCACGCTTTGGTAGTAATTGTCCTGGCCAAATGCGATTATTTCGTGGAAGGTTAGTCACGCCCGCGCCTGCACTCTGCTGCCGTCATCGCATCTACTATGATTTACCGCATCTTCAAGCGCAGTTTCGAAGCCATTTCCAATGGTGAATTTCGCTGAAGACGAAAGCAGCTGTTTTCGAAACGTCATATATGGTTTTATTCAAAGCAGTGACTTTTGCGTTGTAGTTTCTAATGCGAATTTGTGGAACTTCAACACTTTTACATAATTTTGCGTATGACCCCACGAATATCAAGCTAATGGCCTTGCGTTCAGCAATAACAGAAAACTTCCTGCAGGTAAAACTAGGCCTTAGTAAAACTTAAGAACGGTCCTGGCTCGTCGCCAAGTTGTTGTCTTGCAAAGATTTTACGAACGTTACAAAACATTAAAGCAGACAGCAATAAGACAGCTTGCAGCGGCTTTGTTCAATTGCAGCAGGCCTGCACGTTGTTAAGGGCACTCGACAAGCAGGTGATATCCAGCTCGCTTTTGACACAGCGTGCTTAACGATGCTGTCAAACAACGACGTACGACACATCGCTTTGATCTGCCGATCAGTGGTCATTATCGGCTCAGCGACTGAGTCGAAGTAAGCGTTAATACGATCGAAGAAAGTCGATATAGGAAGTAAGTATCTCCCGTGTCAAGCGCAGACTGGCGAATATTTTCTGTTTCGTAAAAACATACACCGGAGTTTGATTGAACTCTGGCCTCAGCAACAAACAAACTCTTTCGGTTTTAAAACCAACTTGCACGAAAAGAAGTATATTGACGCGCTCAACGAAGCTCTATTACAACAAGGAGCATACAATGCCAGCCACACGCATACCAAACGCGATTCTCCTCAGGGACCTATCATGACAAGGTCCCAACCGCATTAAGCTGAATTATTCATGTCGGATCAAACAAGAAATGCCGGGAAGACGCAGTCAGATGTGCGATGATCCGACGTTAGACGAGGTGTGAAATTCCAGCACAGCAGCAAAAGCCTCTGACACACACAACGTACTCTGTAGTGCAGCATCGATGTCGTAGTGCGGTTTCAACCCTTGGCATTGGCCGTTGCAGTGGAAAGGCCGCAAGTAAGTTTGAGCAGTCGTAATTTCATTAACACCTATAACGTCACAAGCCTCACCAACCTTATAGTACTGTGCTCCGGTTTCACCCCGGTACATCGTGATGGATTTCGTGTCGAGCCTCCAAAAATGACGTTTTTTCTGAAAAAAAAAATTTTTTTGCCAGGTTTGTGGTTCGGAAGCAAAACTTCACGGCGCAGCGGCCACACTTAACTCGTCAGGTGCTTAAATGAATGGCCCAGTTCGTCAAAAATAAGCAATCTCGCGCCGTTATGGATCACAAGCCGAAAAAGACATCTGGGTATTTTTTATCAGAGGGAACAGCAACCATGCGAGAACTACACGAAGCGCGTAAGGATAACACGCAGAAGTGTTCAAGACTGCGCAGTGTGGCGTTATTCGTATGGGAAGCAGTTCTTCGAGACGGATTCGGAAGTTACAGAAACGCGCAACAGTTGGCCGACCGCATCCGCATAGCAAACAGGCAAAGTTCTTTTCGAGCACTGAACAGTAACGGAAGCCGCCCGAACAGCCAGGGTGTATACGGTGACCTCGAACATTGACAGCTGCTGGGCGAGCACGAACAGTTGCCGCGTTGTTGCTTGCGTGCAGGTACAGAAGACGCAACGAGAATTCAGCCAACCGCGCAAACACAGCGGGAGGAAGCTGCCCACTGCAACCAAGGCCTCCTAAATCGACAATCTGCCTGGGAGGGCTTACTGCAATCAACGCGCGCTTTTTATTTGAGACGCATCACTCACTGCTAAGTCGGTTTCAATTTTTATCGTGTTGCGAAGTCGGTTCTGTATTGCAAAAGGAGCGTAAAAAAGTAAGCCATCATCGCTTTTTATTTCGAAAAGGCGAAGTGAAGTATTCATGGACGCGGTTTGCATGGTCTGAGCGTTTAAATATTGAGAGGCGCATGTTGTATGTTTGACCCAACAAATGTCTTGTTTTTGAGGACTTCCCAACGGTTAAATACAACATTAGCAATTTTTTAGTAACAGGTTAAGAAGAAAGAACTGGGTCTTAAAGTTAGAAAAGCCACCTTGACTAAAGCATCAAAGATTGGTGTAGCCATCACAAAAAATAAACTTTTCATGATTAGAAAGCGCTTCGCCGAAAATGTCATGCTTCTGAAAACGTCGATCAGAACCGTTCCGTGTGGAGTTGAAATCTGTTCATCGTTTAACTCGACAGTGGCATTATCCAGGTAGAGATAATAGGAACACAAAAATCCAATATACTACGTTCGTTCTAGCGACAAATACATCAAAGTAGCCGAGAAAATAACAAAACGTGCACATTTCTTCTGCTCTTGTCCTCCAACTCACCATGGCGTCCCTGTTGGTGAAATGCCAAAGCCAACCGTCCTTGATGACAGTGGTTGAACGTTTCTTTGTATGCTTCACCGACTGAACCACGCGCATCAGGGGTATGTTGGGAACTTCGGTGCTTGGTCTGAAAACACAGTCATAGATTGAGACATTTCAAAAACTAAGCAGGATCCAGTGAGTGCGCTGATTCAGCAGCGGCCTCCTGATTTCAACCTGTTTGCGTCAATGGCAACAGAAGGAGCGACGCAAAACAATGATACAAGAGTTGAAACTCACAGAGCCAAAGCCTGAAGACCTGTTTGGTCGAGTTTTTTTTTTATTTTGTATACGCCTGAATTGGAGTGACTGTTTGCACATCTCTTACGCTGGACCAGCAAAAAGACATGATAGGCTTTTGATTACGGAACTACAAAAACTCAACCCTTTCACAAAGGCCCACCGGTCTGTGACACTTCGTATAAAACAACTTCTCTAAAATTATCACTGCGGTCACTTACACGGAGAGAAATCCACGACAAATCTTTCGCAAAAGCACTTGATTTTGCTAACGCGGCTCGGTTTTACTGCAATGACCACTTTTTGCTGTTGAGTAGCGACGAAGAAAATTACAAAACTTTGATTTTTAAACCCAGTAAGTGTTAAGTACTTCCCACAGTGCCAAGATCCTCCCACACTTTAAGTGAGCCAGTCGACTTTGATAACATTAACAAATTCTTCAAAAACTCCGTCCGAATTTGCAGAACAGTGAGCCGAAACATAAGTACAATGCGTTTCGACTTATGTACACAGTAGCCGTTATCGAAGTTGCGTACACAGTAGCCGTTATCGACGTACACAGTAGTCGTTATCGAAGTTGCCATACAGGTGACGTTTGCATAATGTCTAGTATAGTTAAATTGGTAACATCATAACTCGTAAAAGAGAGCAGCAATCAAGATATCCTATGAAAAAAAACTCTAATGTTAACGCACTCGGTATCCATCATCAGGCTAGGTTCCCCACGATCGGTTTCTTCCGGTATAGGACTTGAAATGGGAGGATCGAACATTTCTTGGTCCTGGGTTTCCATGGTTTCATCGTCTCGACTGGTACTGTCGTCACTGTCTGGGTCTGGAATGGAGTCCAGCTCTGAACCTGAGCGCATGAAAAAAAACAGTGCCAACAGATTGCGGGTTTTACTCACGGAACTGTGTGAAGGGTGCAGTTGACGCATGAAGTCAAGCACGATCTTGCTACGTTCACTGCAACGACGGTAATATTGATAAACAAAAACAAAATTCTGAAGAGAGCGCCAACATTAATAAAGCCGGCGCCGTACGTCCTGATTATTATCCGCATGAAAGAAAAATTACAATCACTTCAGATGCGCCGTGTATAAACGTTTGCAAAAGTTCTGGCGACTTTTACGCAAAGCCAAAAAAACTAATTCTACTGCGTTCAAATGAAGAAGCTGTGTGTGGACGACAAGGTATTTGAAAATTTTTGCTTGAAATGAGTAAACAGTCGGAACCACCACTTATTTCACCGATGCAGTCGGCACGTCAGGATCACTGAAAACCGAATGCCACGAAACTATGGGAATAATCTGGGCCTTTGTGCGACCCGAAGTGTGGTCGTAATTGTACATGACTGTCTACCGTCCGTATGTCACGAATCCGCGTGAAGCACGCACGCATAAAAACAACGATTTCAAATTCACTGTTCATCAAGAGCGGACAATTACAAAATGTTACTTTTTGTTTCGACTGTCGGTAAGCAACGGCAATCTACAGTAAAAAGTCCAGACAAATTAGCGTCAAATGCTTATCACCATTGTTATTTGAAAACGAATAAACTGATACAGGACAATGCTATATGGAGTCATCAAAAAATACCCAGACTCCTGATATGAGACTTGATCGATTCGACTTGAGGTTCAATGTACACCTTCATTGAAAGTAAAAAAATAACATGAGATTTTGTTGAAGGCTCGAATATGTACTTCTCTACACCTCTTTAAATTTTCAAGCAAACGATCCAGGAAGAAGCTTCACACTTTACAGCATGCAAGTTTTGTCGTATGTGCAATTAAACGAACAGGGATAAACAAGCAAAAACATTACACGGCAAAAACGACACTTTTTTCATCTAAAAACACCAGAAATCGTAGGAAGAACGCTAGCCGATCATTAAAACAATTTTCTAAAGAAGACCAACCACACTTCGCAATGCAAAGGAAATGCTCATGCGCCTCGAAGAATTGTTTCACGGTCTAGCTCAGGGGTTCCCAACCTTTCTCTGACCATGTACCCCTTCAGCATTTCGACAGATAATCATGCGCCCCTAAAATTTCTTATGACATAATATTTTATCGTGATTAATCGTGGACATATTTAACAATAAGCATATAACGGCTTTTGAAAATAATATTCACTGATATATGTATAAATATTTGGAAATAAGAGATATGTAAATATATATTTCTCTTCTATTGCTAACCTTAAATGTACCCTTTTGGATAGGCAAATGTACCCCTAGGGGTACATCAACCCCAGGTTGGGAGCCTCTGGTCTAGCTATACATATCACTAGAGTTTCAAGGCAAGAATTTTGATTGAATCAATTTTACTACACGACAAGTCATTCTCAAACCTTTTAGTAGGAACTCAAGCTATCATCAATAAGAAACATAAATGCTTTGTGTCTCTTATTCATTTAAAAAATGAAAATGATTTGCTGTATCGGTAAAACGATAACATGCATCGCATATTTGTCATTAAAAGAAAGTTCCATTATACTGGTTTCGTGCTCCCGTTAAGAGTGTTAAGAATTGTTTGCGGGTGCTCCACTCACCCTTATTCTGCGCCAAGGGCCACGCGGCTACTTTCGCAGAGGATGCTGTGTTGGTGACAAGTCAACGGCAGCGCCAGATTTTCCTTGCGTTCGCTTATTGACGCTGAGCACGAGGTTGGACAGGCCGCAAGTTTTCCTTTCAGCTTTCAAGCCTTTGGGCATGACCTGGCTGGGAATCTATTCCAGCCTAACAACTTTAGACAAGGCGCGCACTCAACCCACTGCACTACTTAACTGATTTATTTCATGGCAGATGACAGCTTAAAAACAAGCTGAGACGTTTCAGAATGTCTTTTTGATTGTGATGACATTGATATTCTGCATCAAAATTCCATGAATGATGAACCAAAACTGAGTTACGACGTTTATGGAGTGCTTGCTATCGCTCGCCTAAACATTTTAGCTAACGCTCAGTTATTCTAAAACAGTCCTGAAAACAGTAAATGGGTGATATAAAAATCAGACCTGGTCTGTATTGGAGCATATGCTGTAATGAAAATGATTGCTAGTGACCTGTTTAATTTCGTTTTCGACAATTCCGACTTACCAACTGAATCAAGAAGTGCCGGTTTCACCTGCAACTCTGATCCCATCCATCATGAATGTGCAAAGATTTACATCACATTTCCTTGCTGTGATTAACTAGCACAGCATATGAGACAGGCCTGCAACCGGGCTACTGCCCCTCCGAAATTTTCAAAATCATGTTTAGTTGTTAGGTGCAACAAGTTACAACCAATTTGCACCCCCCCGGGAAAATAGTGCCTCAACAAGATGCAATTACATTGTCCCCCCCCCGAAAATATCAGCTGGTTGCGGCCTGATATGAGAAAATCTTTCGAAATTAAGCGAAAAACAAACAAGCCGTTACGAACCTCGTCCGTCGTCTTCACCAGGACAATTTTCAGCAACGTCGCTTCTACAGCGCTTGTGGCAGTTAAACTTGCAATCTGAAAACAAGAAAAAAATCGATGCACAAAATAGAAAATGGAAATGACCCGCGCAGCGAAATGCAAACATCGAAACCAAATCATATTACTTCATTTCAAAACAGACTTGATGACTCGTTTCAGCCGATTCCCTTTCAACAGAACACGTTCAGGTTGACGGAAAATTGCAACAACATCAGTCAACTTCATTGACACCTTTTTAATTTTGATAGCTACACTTTTTGGCGTGCCATGCACCAAACACTTGTTATATTAAAAGCGCACGCACAGGAAATGGCGTGTTTTAGCAAGGAATGTTAAAAATATTGCTAAAAATTACAACACATGCCCGCGTGCTCCGTATACAACACACACAGTGTGAAGTAAAATAGGCATTACGAAAGAGCTAATTTTCAATATGTTAAAAAACATTTTTTGAGAAAGGGACAGGTACTTCTATTTCGCCACAGCCACAATAGCTTCCAACATGTAATGTGGGGGAACTGCTTAACGTACGCCAACTTTGGACTGAATACTACAACGGCGAACATGGTTTTCCCCGCCTATTTTAACCAGCACCGCCATTAGAAAACCAGTTGCTGAAAAATCATGCTTTTGAAACAATTATTTTGTCTCCGCAAAGACGACGCAGTCGTATACAGCAGCAATTTTTAAAAAAATAAGAAATCGATTTCACCATCTCTACACATACTAAGTCCTAAACTATGGAAGTAATGCTTATAGGTGAAATGCTGAAGGGCAAAAGCAAGGGCAGAGAAAGCAAGCAAACTCAAGACTAAAATGAATAAACCAAAACACATGCTGCCACAAGTAAAAACTGGGAAGTACGCCGCTCTCAAATAATTGCTTTCACTAAAACTGGAAAACTACCTGACGCTAATTACGGAGTAACATGAAACAGCTACGAGAAACGCTGCGATAACTAACACAAAGCGGTATAATAACGACTAAGCAGAAAGGCGGTCGCGAGGTCATAAGGTTGACAGACGTACTCTTGGAGACCCTGAACGTTAAGGGAGGAGCAAAATCTCTACAAAGAAACTATATGTGGGTAAGATAGAGGATCAAACAAATGAGCTAAGCAGAATGGAAAAAAATCAAAGAATACCGCTAGGGACATAAATAATTATTTCACACGAGGATCGTCCTTTGAATATTAATTTGTGCGTTTGGTTTAACCGATTTCTCTCACAGGTGTCCTGAGAGTCAGCACTGGGTTGTTCCACAAAAGTAACAGTGTGAGAGTCGTAAATAGTGGTGTATTTAGAATTCCATGGAGCGTTTGTATAGTGCAACGATAAGGCCATTTGGTCGTTGTCATCCTCATCTGGTTTGTTCCTAGTACCTCGGTGCGCTGACCAGCTCTTAGAAAACTTATTTACTATTTGGCCATCACATTGTTGATTGCATACCACAAGTCACCAGTGACATAGTTTGAACTTGTCAGATTTTGGCTCAACGGCAAGGTTTTAAGTTTTTGCCCGGATGGGTGAAACAGTTGGGGCCATGGATTGGTTGTGTTTCCATGGTGACCACAAAGTGCACAGTGCTTGCAATACCCTAAACAAGCTTTCGGCTTGTTTTTGTCTTACTGAAAGCAAGGTGCTTGTAGTTACTTAATATTTGTCCAATTGTGGTGTGTCTTTTGTAGATAATCAGTGTCTTCACATTTATGTTTTGTTCTTTGATAGAGTTAGATGACAAAATGATGCAGCACAAGCCTGTGGGTATTTTTCTTGTCACCTTTTTGTGGTCAACCTTTTCAGCTATCATGTAACTTGTCATGTACAAAGAAATGTTTAAGCGGATCGCTTATTCTTTTTAGGTCCGTTTAGTCTGGTTTGATAATCTTATTTCCTTTAGCTGAATCGCCTCAGTCTTATTGCTTTGACTAACTTAAAGAAAACAAAGCCTTTAGTGACAAGTCCACAACCATCTTCAGTAGTTATGCAACGGTTAACTTTGAGGGTTTCCACTTTGCCCGACTGGTCAGCTGTGCAAGTTTGACGAAACGTTATTTCCAAGCTGCTGTGGGCAAATGCCACATTTCCGTATTTCTCAGTTTTTGGTTGCCGTAGCATGTGTTTTGATTTAGTGATTTTAGTCTTGAGTTTGCTTGCTTTCTCTCTTTTGCTCTAGCCTATTATAAGTTCTAGGTTTGCTTTATGCTTTCGAGACATAAGCCGACTGGGCTCCGCTTTCATCTTTTTGCGATGTTTCAAACTTGCACATAACTGTATTCAAGTAATTAGTCTCCACAAAGGCGAAGGATTTGAATCCACCAGCAAATTTTTTAAATGAGAAATCGATTTCACGTAACAATATGTATACACCTTCATTTCTATCATTCTATCTGAAGAAGATCTTTGTGGAGACTAGTTACTTGAATAGAGAATAGATATGTACGAATAGACTAGAGAATAGAATAGATACGTGGAAGTCGAAATCATCGCAAAGGAAAGCGGAGCCCAGTCAGCTAATTCCACGAAAGCTTGCACCAAACCTAGAGCTTTTAATTGTTTCTGTAAAAACAATGTCCTCTTTATGTTAAATATGAGTAGCAAGACGATTGTTCATTTCATTAATGGTGAACGTGAGCTAAGAGAAGAATGTCGTTAGTTATGATTGTGTCTTGCGGCGGGTCCATAATAAATTACTTTTGGCATCAGATGTACTTAATTTTAGTGCCGTATCACCAACGCAGTTATTGTTTTCCCTCACTCATATAATTATTTACGTCTGGTGTGTGGTGGCACTCGTGTCACTAATTTCATTCATTCACAGGCTCTTCGAAGCAGATGTACAATACTAGTAAGATAAAATCCTCGGTGATGACAGCCGCATAATACATACACATTTTAAAGCTCCTTGCTCTTCAATTTCAATAAACATGGTATGTTTGTAACTTGTATACATACTGTGCTTTTGGCTAACCACATAGGACGCGGCGACAATTCTTAACACAATAAAACGAAACGAAAAAATTTCCATAAGTCGTATATCTGAAAACTATAACATAACGTCATGATTTCCTCGGACTTGCTTACTTTATCACCGTTACCATAGCGAAACAAGGTGTCCTATGAAGAACTTCGGATATACTTAGCATCATAGTCACAATCACAGTGAAAGCAATTTTTCATTAATGTCACTTAAAACAGTAGAACCCACCTTTGCATTGCAGTCCTTGCTTAAAGAGGCCTTTAAGGAGCCTTTTGCAATGCATGCAGACAGTGGGTCGAGTATACGTGTGCACCTGCGAACCAAATAACTTATCAACATGGCCTGTACGGGCATGCACGTAGCAACATTTACTATTCTTTCTACAATGCAAAATTAGAACATCTGCATCTACACATATGTTCAACAACCAAGTATTGATAGGAAAATGCAATGAAGGTCTCACACCAGCAACCTCAATTCATAACTACAAACTCAATCTCAAAGTAACTACGGCAAAAACAGCAAACAAGTTTCAATACTTGGTTGGACCTATTACGCTTGAAGAACGCACTGAAACAGTTAAAGATTAACATAAGAATATATATAAACTTTCACAGGACTAGTAAAAATAGACAGTGAGAAACGAAAGGAGTGAGACAGCGTAACTGTAAACCGAGTGCAAACCGCAAAGGATGCTACAGAGATGGAAAGTGAGGACTCAAATTTCAAAAAGGAAAATTATCTTTACTCTGCCTCAAGTCTAAAGTCAATGTTGGAATTACTTTTAATGATGGTCTTTCTTTGCTGTACTTGAAACGCACCAAACAATTTCAAGCCAATTTAGCTTTCGCTGATGAATACACCAACTACTCCACTACTTGAGGTTCATTATTGACTTTGCTTACATGCTTAAAAAGTAAAATACGGATGAATTTTGAAAACTTGCTTGACTCCAGCTCAGTGATATCTAGGAGTTTCTAGATATCCCCGCTCCATCTGTACAGAATACTAAGACAAACCGGAATGATTTCAAATTGAGGTGTGCTAAGACCTCTGTATCAACGCAATACAATCTCTATGGCAATTTTAGTTAGCTCAATTAAATGCCAGGGTCACCACACTGCAGACATTTCTAGATATATTAAGGGTTTGCTTTAAAGAAATTCTTTATTTATTGATTTGCCACCTTACTTACATGTCTGGTAAAGGTTTCTAGCCAGCTTTGCATTTTGTTTCTTATATTTTTTGTTAATTTGTCAGTAGTAACAGGCACGGATATAAGTAACAGAGCCAATGATCACATTTTAATTTTTGCCATGCATTTTAAAAGATTTCTGCGAAGGTTTAGCACCTGAGGTAACACAATATTTTCACTTGATTTCGCATAACTGTCAATGTCACATTGTCTTGACCCTTTGTGAGTGACAGGAAGAAAATTTGCGGCTATGCTTCGCTGAACTGGTTAAAATTACCAGCGGTAAAATTTTTTTCTGATTGTTGTTACTTTAGACTCAGACTTATAATGAGTTTGTTAGCACCACAGAAAATCAAGTTTCAAATAGAGCAACGTCAAACTCGTAAGCAGGAATCTTTTTGTAATGCGTCAGAAATAGCTGTGTAATTAAAACAATTTAATCAAACAATAACATACAAAATGAAACAATTTCAAGTTGACCTATGGTGCAACTTGTCATATGCACGAAGCACGCAATTCCACCATTAACTTCCATGAACAGGTCTCCAGTACAGAGGCCAATGCTCTCCAGACCTGTTTTTTCTTCGGTCATAGATCGAATTTTTTTTTAAATGACCAAAAAAAATTAAGTCATTTCGGTCAGAATGTCTGAAAATATATGCTGATGATTATTTTCACGGTGAGTTTTAATACAACTGTGAGACAAATGACCGAAATGTCTCAGTGAAAAAAAAAAAACAGCTCCAGACTCATCTGTGGCAAACTATCACAAACCACCGTAATTCAAAAGATTGTGAAAAAAACTAGCTCTCTTGAGAAAGAACCACAAAGTTAGCAGCGCTTGTTAAGGCGCGCAGCGACTATTAACCAAATTGGCATGACATAACGATCTTCCGGCGCTGCTATACGCTTTAATCCTGTCGCCGAACTTAACGTGCGTCCTTTCTAGGGTCAAATGTTTTCGGTACATTTAGTGCCGTCTCAAACAATAACCTTGTTTGAGAGCATTTGACGAATAATGCCGCCTTTCCTGGCTCGACGATTCATTGCTCCCGTGTGTTCATTAACAGAGTTTGCGGCAGCGATGACTCCATAAATTTGCCGTTCCATCTATTTTCCGGTTAATGATGTTTTCGGCTCCTAAGCGTATAACCCAAATTCTGCCATGCGAAACAGCGGGTTTTGTGATAAATTTGAAGACCGAAAATCTGAGCTGTGGAACCCACATCGTTTGGTACGCACTCTTTGTTTGTTGTTGGGGAATTAGTGCGCAGTTGCAGTTCGCCAATCGACGTTGGTGGTTGCAGATGGATGACAGACGTGCCTTTAAGCTGCGTATTTACTTTGTTGTAAATTACCGCAAAATTGTGTGTGCTTGTCGGTGGTGAAGTTTGTTCGCGCAGTTCAGCTGCGCCGGTAGAATGCTTAGTTTTGTTTCTGTTGTTTTAGAAACCGTATTCGACGATCAATTGCTGTTGAAGTTTGCTGCTTAAATTGTGATAACAGGCGTTTGCGCGGATCATCTTCCGTTCCGTAACCAACTTCTGTAGAGAATACCAGGCTACCGTTCTGTTGATGCGCGGAATTTGTGAGCTGTCACATTTGGCGAAAGGTTGTCGGATACGCGTTGAAAAAACTCAGTGCTGGCTCCTCACAGCTCGCAACTAAGGCTGGCGCAGCAAAAATGCTTGCGTCTAATACAATAATCATTTACCTGGAAAGTATGGGGAACTTTGATTTTTTGAAATCCCTCTTTCCAGATTGGTCTACACGAGTATGTTCTGCTAGTTTTTGCTGTCCCAGAAAAACTGACTGACTGCAAAAATAAGGAATTAACGCTGTTCAAACAAATTCTGAATTAGTAATGAGACAACCAATGCAAGCTACCCAAATTAACCTTGGTAACATCAGTTTTTTCAAACAGTAAGTTTATATACATTATACTAAGCAAAAAATGAGGTAAAATTTGTTTGAGATCTTTAAGATTCACAAATAAAATTAGCAATCTTAACAATCCCCTTTTTGACTAACATCAATCAATTTTGACTGGTTCCTTCCTTACAAAAATGTTTATCAGCAGAATATTATCAACCAAACGCCTATTAGGTTGAAACAAGCAGCAACTTGTGCGTTCTACAAACAGTGCTTTTGCACAAAACGTTTTAACAATCTTAATAGAACTGGAGAACAGTTTCAACAAATACAAACGCCATCAAAGAAAAATGCTATTTTTTAGACAGTGGAAATTACAAATCAGACTGCTGGGTTGTGTTTAACCACTGTACTTCCTTCACTTGCAAAAGCACATGCTTTAGTTGAACATACTCAGCATGTTGATACAGAACACACATGTACTTGATGCAAACACCACTTGAACTTACAGCCGCAGGGCGTTCTTGATTAGTAGCAGAACCATTTGGCACAAGTGTAGAAGCAGAAGAAGACACTTTCCTTTTTCGAGCCAAAGTGCAGTCATTTGGTATCTTGTAAGCACATCGTTTGTGGTAGTTCTGTCCACAACCTGAGTGCAATCATGTCCTCGCATGAAGAAAAATGAAATCTTGACTGCTATGATACAACATCAACCACTAAAGTGTAAAAGATAAGTGAGGTTTTGAAAAAGAATATATACACATATTAACCACTATCACATGTTCAGCACAATAATGTCTTATACCCTAATGCAAAGCATCCATTAAACATCAAAATCACATCAAACATTTTTGTAAAATTAGAATCTCACAACCTAGCCAAGAACGGAAAAAACATTGTGGCATTCTCTGCAGCATTCTGATCCAGTACCACATAGTTAAGCAGTATGTAAAACAGGGTTTCTCAACCGCATGGCCCACTAATGGGCAATGGAAGAATTTTTAATGGGTCACGGCCTGGTACTATTCAAATTGAGTAGGTTTTGCACGGTGAACCTTTTAATCGAAAGCATAGGCAGCTCTTGAGCTACAAACATCACAATACACTATTTTTCATCATTATGTGCAAGAAATTATTGTGACATACACATTTCAACGTAGCCTACCATGCTGTGCACAATATGCAGTTACTGAAGGCACTGCGAGGCAGACTAGTGGCTTTTGTTTGCCAAATGAAAATGAAATCGAGAAGCAGGCTTGATATGGAAGATGACTAGAAACAGGATTAATATAGTAGATATGTGCATTATCATGCATTGGCCTCAAACATCTATGCTTTCTAACAACAGTCTCAGCCTTCGCATTGATTGTAGCACATCTTTTGTTATTGCAAGTTGTTCATAGTTGTTTTTATTTCTGCTCTGTACATGTGCAACAGTTGTTACGTTGGAGAAGTTGTCTCAGTCAGTGGGCCACAAACTCTTTGTTGTTCATTTGGCCACATGTTTGAATAGGCTGAGAATCCCTGATGTGAAACTTTTAGAGCATAAGTACATTGATCAACGTATTAAATACTCTGCACAGGGAACAATGCTACATTAATCAATGTACATCAAAAACCATTAGGCAAATAAGCATGCCATTATATTTTGTAAAAACGTAGATTAATGTATTGAGTTTCTGGACTTGTTTACTGTGGTTTTCTGTTGTTGAAGGTGGTTTCTCGTAAAACAATCAATTTAAAACTTGGTAGGGAAGGGAAGGCAGGGTTGTTTGGCATGTTGGTGATATGCTACAGCAGCAAAGACAAACTATTTAAAAATATTTGTTTTTTAACTTGTTGATACTTATTTCACAAGTTTCAATGAAAAAACAAACATGCAAAAACACACAAAAACCACCTAGCAACGGAAGTGTGACAGTGAGTGTTCTGAAATTTGACCAAAAAAGCAGTCTTGCTTTACTTGACTTACCTTCACATCTCAATCCCTGGCGAACAATTCCCCATAGCATTTCTCCACAGTGGTCACAAAAGGCTGGAGCATGATAAGAATGCACAAAAAGAGTATGAGGTCGAATTTGCATACCCTCGTCCCCATATTCAGCTGTAAAAGCGAACACTTAAGCCATAGCTATGCTTTGACAAAGCCATTTGGAATGTACAGACCAATTTACTCTCCTTTCAACATGAAGCTATCTTGCTTAAAAATTTGATAAACTAAGTTGAGTACCAGCTTTACAATGAAAGCGGGAATAAACATACGAAAATAACAACACCATACATGATAAAACTATTTCCACTAAGGCTCCATTTTGCAATTCATCTGAGCTGGTAATCATATTCAAAATGTTACGGGAATTTGTATTGTGAAGAAATAAATGGATCTTCTCTGAAAGCTTCAGACATATCTGTGCTTGGGGAAACTGAAACACATGGGAAATGGTAGTTAATTGTTTCACATAAATAATACACTTCAAACCTCAAAATTTAAAACTTTCTGGATAAATCTGTATATATAATAAAAAATATCTGTTGCGGCTCCATGTTGAGGAAATTGTCTGAAAATAAAATGGAGTTTATCAAAAATGAAGACTTGTACAAACACTTTTGTCACACAAATCAAATTTGACTGTTAAACACACAGGTTTAGACACACTGAATTCAAGCAGATGTCTGTAGATATTGTAATATCAGGGTTGTTGAGGGTTGATTTTCTTGTCCAGAGGTACTAATTTTACTGTTGAGTAGCATGTTTTTATGCAAGCAGTACGGAACACATTTTGAGACTACCTTCAAAATAGTAGAGAGCAAATTAAATTAGTTTAATTTTCTATGAATCACAGATATATATTTGCTAACTTAAAACAAAGAATCAAAGGTCTATTTTGAGGAATCAGCCAACTGGACTCTGCTTTCATGAATGACTTTGTGATGATTCAAACTTGCACAATGCACCATCTTCTTTCAACTAATTTGTTTCCAATTTGTTCAGAAAAAAATTTGCTGATTGGTTAGACTTCATTGTTTTTGTTGAGACCAGTTACTAAAAATCAAAGAAATGAAATGGTTTCATCAAATTCACTCCCAGCTTTTAGTATGTCTGCAATTCTTTTGTTACGATCGGAAATCCCGAGCAGCATGCGTGCAAAGCTTCGCACCGTGGCAGCAAGCAACAATAGAGATCATGCTCGCAATCTCTCTTACTATTGCTTGCTCGCGCTACACATATGATGGTGT
>JGI24021J15306_10000697_pt1 | contig 28239 bp, 22 predicted proteins | sample Ectturendosymbi1_FD_15306 | JGI IMG/M metagenome (IMG submission 15306) | reverse complement strand
AAAACTCGTTTAATAGGTTTTTGGTCAGGAATTTGTTGCCTGCTAAACCTGCCAAACGGTTGGCAAAATCCTGCTAGAAAATTAGCTAACTGCTAGATTGAAAATTTTACGGCTAACAGTGAGAAAATCTTACAAGATTTAGCAGCAAATCAGTTAAAATGACAACACTGCTGACCGCAATCTTATGCCTTTTGTTACGTAACTATGCACAAAATGAATCAAACAAGAATTTCTGGACACAGACAGCGTTTAGTTGATAACCTTCGCTTACTAATTATGGCAAATTTAGCAAAATACTGACTTCTTACACTGAACAAATTTTTATATTTAATGTAATAAATAAGATTTATTACAGAAGACCTCGGGGCCCGTAGCAATTGGTACATTTGCTACTATTGTTAATCCGGCACTGGACCAATCTAGCTTTTCAATGATGAAAACGCATAAAAGATCACTTCACAGATCGTTCGCGTTTAAGCTAATGGTTGCTTAATGTTGTTACAGCCACAACCCTGCGTCATCTGAAGGGGGAGTCGAACCAAAGACCTCGGCGTAACAGCAATAACAGAGCTTTTCTCACTCGACCAGGTACACTCTACTATTGCTGCTGCGAATTCAACGTTGTATGTGGCGAATCACCACGTCACATTACTTCCCCCTTTCACAAGCTCAAGACGACCTTCAACGGGGGATTCCAGCCACCGACACGTTGGGCGCCATTTGTTACAGCCACACTCTCTCCTTTTGGGTCAGTTCTTCATAACCACTGCTAGGCCGCACTAGACCTCGGGGCAAGTGTTGAGCAAGCCATTCGATTGTCTCATCGTCCAGAACCGTCATGCCGTGAGGAGGTCATGGATTGGACATTGAAGGACAACATGGTCGACGGTTTGTTCTTCTGCGCCACACTCACAGGCTGCAGAGGCCACGTCCATTTGCACAAGCAGCCACAATGTTGCGTCGTCTTGAGCCATCTGTAGGGATAGTCGAAGCGACGACCCTCCGCGTTATAGCAATAATAGAGGATTCCCCACTCGACGAGGTTGACTCTGCCATTGCCGCTGCGAACTCAACGTTATATGTGGCGAATCACCAAGCTACAAACAACATACTGTATAACAACAAAATCTTTTGATATAAGCCTACTCTTTCTTGCCAAAGGAATACATAAATTTGGAATATTTTATTCCATTGACTGCTGTAAATACCAGATATTGCGAAAACAGATCAGCTAAAAATTTTTGGGACATCACCTTGCAGTCGTAGGTTGGGCAGCACATCACTCTCGTACAGTGCTTTTAACAAAACCAACACCACCTGCATTCACCTTACCGTCGGCATGTACGAAGTCATCCCCTCCAAGCATGGGCGTTGGAAGGGGGTGCAAGGACAGTCAAGGTCCCTTCCTGGATTTTGAAATTTTTCTAATTCTTAGCAAAACAAGGTTTTCTTGGTTTCGAGAGGGAAAAATGAAATGTCTACACTTCTGACCCCCACGCATTCAAGTTGAAGACATCGGTGATGAAGCCTTTTAGTTTACTCTCTCACAGCAACAAACAACAGCAATGTACTAAACTAAGATTGGAACTTCTTGACTTCATTTTTCAGTTGGTTTGATCCCGACTTCACACCTTATCTGAGAATTAAATCTATTATACCGAGGTGTGGATTATATTCATTTGGTTGAGCGTGTCGGTAAGAAATGTTGCTATCATCGTCATCAGATTTTGACACCAGTAACTTGGTCGGTATATAGACCCATCTCTGGTGTGCAACAAGCCTTGAAATTTCAAACATGGTTCCACATCGTACTGTTCAACTTCAGTAGCAGGGTTACGGAGTCAGAGGTTTTTGGGTAGAGTCGGATACCTGAGAANACTAGGAGTCTGGAGTTTTTTTTATCCGACAGCGGAAGTCCAATCGATTCATTTTTTAGATCGCGCTCTTGAGTTACGAATTCTAATTCGTGCCTGTTGAAATCGTACTTTTGAAACTTTTATTGAAACAGAGAATTCTTGCTATGTACCACGATTTCCATTGATTGCCAGTAGGTACAAAATTGCTGACAGCCAAACTTCATTCACGTTATGTTAGGAGTCGGAAAATTTTTGAAAGGTCGGTGTCGGACATTTGACCTCCGACTCCGCAACCCTGGTGTTTAGCTCCTTATGTGACTGACATCACTACTTTGTAATTTCATTTCGTATCGCGCAAACGCAACAATTGACGTCAAATGTTATCACCACTGCAAGCTTCTTACACACAATCCGTTAAAGCGAGGATTTTCGCGTCGCCGACTGCCGCACACCTACACATCATAAAAATGCAAAGATCCGAATCGAATATAGTTAGTCCGGAAGACGACGACACTCCACGGAAGTCTCGCCATGCAACGAGTACAGTACTCGCCGAAGAGTTTATTTCACTGCTAATAAGAGTGATCAGCGGAACGCGTTGAGACGTTTCATAGCGGCGACGCCAAAGACAAGCTGCACGTGGATTCACGTTTGTCAGTAAATAAACTGGCCGATCGACGCTTAGTATAACGTCGAAAGGAATTTACCGGGGGTGGGGGATAGCGGATTTTTCCAGGGATGGGCAACAGTGGTGACGCTTACAACTTCATTTTACCAACTCGCAACTAAGAGAACAACCTTTTTTTACTAAAATTAAGTTTCAAAATCCAGCGGGGCCTTCGACCCCCTGCCGGCGCCCATGACAATGCATTTGCGGAAACCTTGTCAGATTCAACGGCGAAGGTCACGCCTGCCTGGTGTCAGCTGTTGTTGGTGGACCGTGACGACGTGCAGCAAGTCGCTTCGATGCGCTGGGAAGGTTCAAGCAGTCATCCCGCGTTTCCATCCGTGGCGCGAAAACTGTGCAGCAGGAACGTGCAACCCAAGCAAGCTGAACTAACTGTAACACGGTAGAATGTTGGCGACGAGTGCCTGAAAGCGATTCGTTCACTGATCGCAACAACAGCGCGCAACAGCTGAAGGCGCGCTGCGCGATTTCGAATCCTTCGACTTGCTGCAGTTTCGAGAAATTTCACGACTTCCAAAGGCGAGTTGCGAGCAAAAAACGAGCGCTTCCGTAGTTTCGAGGCGTACGAGCTGCTGTTTTTTAAGCAATACTGCGAGCGTGTAGACATCACATGTTGAGGTCCTTGCAAGTGTTAGCTTCATCAAATGACCTGAACATGAACACCGATTAAGAAAAACCAACGCGACTCTGCGTGCTAAGTTGAAGTGCGCTCCACAGTGTGTGAGTGGATGTCGCCGTAAACGATTCCATTACTTTGAGACCAAACGCACGCGGTACGTCATCAAGTTTCCGGCTCGCCGGAAACGCACGAACAACAGCTTGATTTAACGAGTAAACACACTCCTAAATGAAACGGTGCGGTAAGCTCGTGCCAACGTAACTGCCACAAAATATAAACGACGTCCTTTGGAGGGTGCGCGGGCACACAATCAAGGAGAGTGGAGGGCGCGACAACGACGCATCACGTGGTCTAGTACTTTGTCGAAATTCCGCTTCCCATGCAGCATAGCTAACCATCTGGTCAGCACTAAACAGTAGGAGTGTTTCTTTTTTGGCCCACGAACAACATCATTATCTGTTGTGATACACAGAACCGATCGTCAAAATGTCGGACTGTTTGAATTTTAATGGCACCAGTAGCTGTATGTAGGCAACGCCGACATCATTTGCCTTATATAGAAGGCTAAAGGTAAATCAGACGTAAGATAATAAGAAGACATGACGCTGATGTGTGCGAGTCTTTCAAAACGCAACAAGGATAAACGAAGTTCCATTTTCGCTTCACTCTCCTCAACTTATAATAATAATTGTTGTCGTCAACAAGGCTTGCGCTCAAACGCGCGTGTTTAGCTGGAATGCACTTATACGGCCTCTGGCTGCGCGAAAAGCAATTAAGGCGCCGAATTTACAGCTCAACTGATCTGAGATAAATTCAACCGAAGTAAAAAACTTTAGCCATCATTCGAAACCGAAACAGAGCTCATCGAGTTTCAGACCGCGACTTGTCTGGCACAGATCGCTGTTGATTAAAAAACGTGGCTGACGTTTGAAACCGCTCCCGGGGAAAGGCTGCGACAAAACGCGACGCATCCCCAACGCTCTGTACAGCGCGACAGCGATCAAACAATATATACATGCAACGACGACGATGGCGGCGAGATACATTCAAGTGTCGGCGGCGACTGGAACAAGAGAACTCGTGCAAATGGTCCACGCACACGGCGCGCGACACTCAGGTTAACGTGAGTTAAGGCCTGGAGGACTTTTGAAACGATGTATCGGTGCTGGTTGGGTCCAGTCACGTGCAACATAAACGAAGGCGCGCGAACGATGGCGCGGCGCCTTGTCTCGAGAGCCGGTGAACAAGACTTTTGGGGTGAACAATGGCCACTTTGGGTTCCAGCTAGGGGCCACTTTGGGTTCCAGCAGCTGGAGAAAAACATCCCCGCGAGGGTACCAGCGTTCCTCCGACCGTCGAACATTGCCTAAAACTCAATCCACAATTATTACTCATAAGATGCGTTTTGAATGCGGGAAGCAAATGGCCCTGGTGCGCTCATCTCGTCGAGAACATGCGCCGGAGGCGCGTGCGATCGTTGGGCGCCGCGAACAGGTCGCGACAATAGCGAACAAAGCCTTGCTCGAGCTTCTTGCTTTGTTTCGTCACGTACGAGTCGTCGCCGTTATATTCGAGCGCATTGTCGAGCAGCAAGCGCATGTCTTGCATCATCCGCTTTATGACGTCGCCGCTGCTTTGCGCGCGCTGGCGAGCGCCCTCGATGTTTTCGAGGATTTTGTTCAAGCATATCGGATTGTCGATGACGTCATAGTAGTCGGGAACCTCGGAAATGTCGACCGGATCTCTGCGCCCACAAGCGGATTATTGTCAATTGCTGGAAAGTGTGAGTTTTCTTGCAAGTAATTACGCAACAGCGAATGGCTGAAACCGACATCGCGCTGGAAATTTCGAAAAACAGCAACTGCTTTCATCGTGAGCGAAGGTCAAGTTGACCTTGACCTTCAGCAACTGCTTTCATCGTGAGCGAAGGTCAAGTTGAGTATCGAAATGTCTGATGCCACTTAATCATCGGTTACTGCGTCATTGTTAATTCTTACGCGACTTCGCCAGACTTTCGAAATTCTAGCCCTGGAGCTCTCGTGTGAACTTTATTGCTTGAATTTTTAAGGAGTGGCCGATTCGTCTAATAACGTCGCACTTATCCATGCATGACCAAACGCATTGCGTTTCTTGGTTCTCTTTCAACATCGCGAGGATTACGCACTGTCATTTTTTTGCAGCAAGCGCTGCGGTGTTGGTGACTGGTTCGTGGCATGTACCGAGAGATGCCGGAGCTGGCCGGAGGCCGCAACAGGTTCCACGGTTCACAGGCTCTGAGAGTTAATTCCACCAGCATTTTTCAAATGCGTGTTTTTGAAACCGAAAAAAAGACTGGTAAGTTGTGTCAAAATCACCGCATTTCACTTCACCCAGCAGATTTTACTACCTGAAATAATCGCTGTACTGGTATCTCATGAGTTGCTCGATGATGTTGCGGCAATCGCCGATCGGATCCTCCTCCTCCTCGCTTTGGTCCGACTCGTCCACAGACGCGTCCGGATCGCTGTTTCTTCCCGTATCCTCCTCATCCTCTTCGTCGCCACTGCCCTGATCTTCGTCTTCTTCTTCTTCACTGAAGTCCGAGTCGCGGATGCGGAAGTTGGTTCGCTTTCGCAAAACGCGCCTCGACGACTCTTCTGTTGTTGGCGGCGGCGGTGAGAGGGAAACAGAAATAAATCAAGATTGCAGGTGAGAAAAATCAAGGTTGCTGTTGGTTTGATGCAAGAACAGCGAGGCTCGACAAGCGGCTACTTGCCGAGCACGATGTTTTGAAAAGACCGCGCAATACCAAGAAACTTTAAACGACAACTATTACGAGTTTAATTTCTTCTGATGAAGCACTTCACACGATAGAATTAGGCGCGAGGCACAGGCTTCAGGATCAGACTTGAAGCTTAACGTATAAAACGAACAACTTTCACTTGCTTTTTGTTTACATGCAATCACGAGTGCTTGAACATAAAAATCATCTCGGCAAATGAGGAGATGACGACAGACGCAGCAGGCAGATAAGCTTGACTGCGAGTTAAGTTAAGTTTAAAATTTTTTCTATTTGTCCACTCATTCCTTGTTTGGTATTGAAGTCTTCCATTTGTAATTTCAGTTGTTTCTCAGTTATTGTCGCTGCAACGTTTCCTTCTTGTTGTTCTTATGTACTAATATTTTTCCGCAAACAACAACGGAAATCAACTCTTCGCCCACGGCGCACGCACTGAAGTGCGAAAAAGTCTCAAAACAAAATAAGCACACCTTTGCCCGCGGCTCCAAACCAAAAGTACGTGTCAAAGCTGTTTCAAGTCGACCTCACGTTCTTCCGTCAAAGCTACGTTGAGATTGACAAGTACTTTCGAAACCGTCCATCGCATTTTAATCCGCGTTTCGCAACAACAACAGTGTCACTGAGACTTACCCGACGCCGGCGTCTTTTTCATCTTCGCTCGAATCCGGGACGATCTTCGCTGCGCGCCGCTGTACTCGTCGCTTTCATCTGCAAAAAAACGAGGACAAAAAATTGATGCGCAACGTCGTGAGTAGGTTCCAGTCGCCTGCAACGTCACGCGTCTCGTGAAGCAGGGCGTTGTAACAAAATTGATTAACTTTTGCGGCAATGACGTCTTGAACCACTGATAGAAACGTTTTCAGCGTCGAAGAAGCCTGTGCAACTACTCCGCGCAATCATACACGCAAAACGCGTTTTGGTGCGGCGTAAACCACAAATACAAAGACAAGATATCCAAAAGTATATAAGAAATCTTGCAAATACCGGCGTAGAAATCTTCTCAATCGAACTGTTAGGTCGACAACTGAACTCTTAACTACTATTTATTGAACAAAGCGACTTTCTAGCGCGCACGCGTTTATCAACGCTGAGACATGCATCTCCCAGGAAGAGCCACTCCTTGCAGGTCTATAGTCTTTTCTACCAGCACTACAAGGATGCTGGTCCTCCTAACACGGCGCCGGGCAAAGATTACTATCACAAGAACGGGGGCTCAGTATGGTCGGACTCGTCACAATTTAGACGTCGTCGTGCTCGTCTCACCGCTCGATTCTTCCTCCTCTTCGTCTACTTCTTCATCCTCCCGATGCTTTTCACCGTCTTCTTGCTCTTCCTCTTCTTCCTCCTCCTCATCATCATCAGAGATCACACCGTCGTTCAGATCTGCGTAGCTCTTCGGTTGCGCAGCAGTGCGTCGACTGGTCCTGCGCGCGACATTCAAATTCAAGCGATGGAGGGCGCACTTGGCGATTACAAACGCGACTGCCGGATACTACATGAATGGCTTGCCGATGAAGCTGCTCTTTGACAGAAAAACAAGAGTCCTGCAATTACGTCACAGGGAGCTTTCTGGAAAAAGACAAGACGCAGGAGTAAAATTGTCGATTCTCTCACGCAATGCGCAAAGGTTTAACGGCAAAAGGGGCAGTCATGCGTGGCGCCGGATAGCAGCAAGGCTCAGCTCAAGACCGGATCGGTTCAACCTCACCGACCCCTTTGACGCCGTCTTTCAGTTCAGGGACGAAAACGAGAGATTTTGGCGAACTGCCGCGCTTGTCCTGAACCGCGCGCGACAACGCTGAAGTTGAACAACCCACCTTCGTCGCCACGACGGTGCAAGAACGTCGCCACGACAACTCTGGAATTGAACAGTTGCTGAGAAACCCACCTTCGTTTGTACTGATACAATTCCCACTTGATGGAGCTGTTCAAGATGGCGACGAGCAGACACAGACGCGACAGCAAGGAGCTTTCCTCAACAGCGTTCCTCCAGCGGGACACGCGGCGCTCGGCCTTCGCCTGTCGAGGAAAAAAAGAACATGTGGTTCGATCGTCGGAGACTGTCTTCGGTTCCTCGCTGCTCGCCGATCGTTACGCGAGCACAAGCGTCTTGCTGGCGAAAGTTTCAACTGTTCCTAGAATGCATCCAGCAGAAGTTTTAGCAGCGTTTTAGCTGGCAGTCGCGCACGTATAATGTGGGCAGGGGCGTAACGAGGGAGGCAAGGGGAGAACAATGCCCCGAGCGGCAGGGGCGAAAATGTCCCGGGCGCCAAAAAGCCCCAACAATGTCGCAATCACTTTCTTCTGCAGAGTACATTTGCTCATCAGGTTCGAACATGGGGGAGCCGAACTTATTTCTTGCCCAGGGCGCCATCTGACATTGATGCCCCCGGGCGGTGAACAAACTTTAATCGAACAGCGTTTGCAGCGAACTTCAATTCGGAAATTTGCAGCCGCGTCGACGGCAACAACAACAACAACAACAACAACGCGAAGTATCGCAACAAAGCGCCGACGAAAGTGATGCGTCCTCACCACAGCCAGGTTTTGGGTGCTTTCGTCCGTCGCCTGTTTCTTTTTGTCGGAGATCCCAGTCATGTATTGCTTCAGGTAGCTGCAATGTAGGTCACACAGAGGAGTTCAGACTTTTGTTCTCGCTTCAAAAAGCGCCGGAAAGCGCATTCGTTACGACGCATAAGAACTAGCACAGCCTGTAAGGAACAATCAAAAACAAAAATCGCCAAACCAAGCTTTTTACCACACTTCGTGTTGGTCTTTCATATTTTTTGAAATAAATCCAAGTGTGCGCGATAAACGTTTTAATGCGTTCAAGACGTCGGCACATTAAAATTACAAAAGCAAAAACTTGGACCACGTGGAGAAACTTAAAAATCGACGATTTCCAGAAAAAAACTCACCCGGGTGGAATCGACGAGTGGACGTCGAGCAGAACATTCGAGAAGTCGGCGGCGGACTCGGCAATATTTATGCGCTGCAGGAAGACGTCGGGCTCGGTTATGGTGGATATGCCTCCCTGGCAAGCCTCAGTCACGAGCGAGGTAAGCCGCTTGCGCAGCAGCGACGCGTGCAGCTCGCCGCCGTCGGAGGGCAGCGCGGAGCGGCGAACGGGCGCGTCCGGCGGTGGTTGCCGCATCGCTTGCTTCTTGCTCAAAGATCTGATGACACCGAAGACGGTGGTGTTAGAACCAGCACCACGCCGGCGAGCGCGTTCGTCATCGGCAAACTAACTTCGCACGGTCGGGGTTCGAACACGAGGCGTGCCTTTTGCAGCAGTTTCCGGCTCACAAAGTAAGGTGTAGAAACGTCGCTGATATTGTTATTGTACACACGTTGGACTCTGCCTCGGAGCAACAGCCGAACACTGCAAATCACGTCGCTACAACCCACAGCAACATGGCGCAGTTCGTCATAGATTACAATAGAGAGAGGAATCGCTGTTTGACAATGAGGTGTCATTGCTGCAGCATCACTATACGTCGTTTCAACGGTTTTCACAAGATTCTGCTAAAACAGTGCAGCAAATTTCTCCGGAGAGATTATTATCAGGACTGTCAATAGATTTCTTGCGAACAGTTGGTTGAGCACGCGTCACCAAAGCTGGTGGGCTGGGCCTGAAGAGCTTGTGGCCCTTCCAGCCTCGTGCTCGGCTTTGATCGGTGGGTGCAAGGTGCTGCCATTCATTCTCGATCAGTGCAGCATTCACAGCGAAAGCAGCCGCGTGGGCCACGGCGGAAGCAAGCGGAAATGGGCGCCGCAGGCCACTCGTGACACTCCCGAAAGGAGCACAGAAACCGAGTAAATGGAACTGAAGTCAAAATCATCGCAACCAGAGTGGATTTCTCCGCTGACGCAAAACACATCTTACGAAAGTGATAGAACAACAACGATTATATCGGTCGTTACCGTCACGCACGCGCTACCGCTCGCTTACTTGACAATGCAATCGTATTTCGCTTTCAGCGCGCGGTGCAGCTTGGACTCGCGCAGGCCTCTCGTGCACAAGGACTGCATCAGCGAGTCGAGCTCTTCCTGAGTGTCGACCGACAGCCACAGGTTGTCTCCCGCGCTCGGACACGTCGTCTCCTCCTTCGATTTACGAAAGCGCGCTGCAGACCATACACAATGCGTCGTGGTCGAGTTCAGATCGATCGACAAGACGCGTCTTTCAAAAACGCGCAGTCGCTTCGAAAGAACTGATTGCTTTACATTCGGCGAATCATTTAGCAATATTATCCCGTTGCAAACCTGGAACTTGTGGGGCTGCACAACGCACAGCAGCGATCACAAGCAGAGTTATTATTGTTCGTCCGAGCGCAGGCCGCAACCAGGGGAGGCAACGGGGCGATTGAGCCCCCCAAAATTTTCAAAAACATTTTGAAACCGCCAAAAACTTTTTCAGTCGTTAGGTACACAACAATTTGCAATCATTTTGCCCCCGTCCGAAAATACCAGCTGGTTGCGTCCCTGGCCGAGCGCCAAGCTAAGGGCTGTTGTCCACAAGCGATGGATACGCAGATTGGCAGACCCGAACTCAGTGTGCATTGTGTGTGTGGGGGGGGGTGGCAGTAAACTTTTTTTTATAAGTCTCAAGCGTTAACAGGCTTTCGTAATAAGCAACAAGCAGATTAGGCCGATCGCATTACAATCCGCAAACCGGAAACCCGCTTCAGTTCTCGTGGCGTACGCGACATTTGTCACGCTTGCCCGCTGTAATGTACATTTTTGTTCTTTCCGTTGCAGAACTGCCACGTGCGAATGCCTGTATCGTCGCGTGTGTTAACACTGTTCGCCGGTGTGCCGACAGTGCTGCGTTCATTGTATTGCCATCGGACTGAGCAACCAGCAGTTTTTCCTCGAAGAAAATTCAACACTGAGCAAACGTTTGTTTTGGTGAGCATGCAATTACGCAACCATGTGGTCGCAACAGCAGTGAAGCGGTAAAAGGGCTATGGGGTACATACTGTATATATATATATATACGACAATAGATTTGTGACGTTTTGTCATATATATGGGGTATCTACGACATTAGATCTGTGGTGTTGCAAGTGCGCGAGAATGAGATTTCACTGCACAAGCAGTATCAAATGGTTTGGTGGTGCTGCATACGTCAGAAGGAACACTGGCTGACAGAGTGTTAACTCAACCGTAAAAGCAGAGGGGGTAAGTGAACGAGTTACGTCCATAGCAGTGCTTCCCAAGGGACTGTGCGGCTCCCACGAGTGCCATTTGCAATACTGAGGAAGGACCTCTAGTTGCTTACGCTTTATTTTTAGTAGGTATGCGCATAATTTTTCAATGTGTTATTAAATCTTCAGCACAATTGCTGGGTGTTCGCCTTTGAGTACAGCAAGACGCTTTATCTCTTGTGTGGAGTACCGTAAGCCTAAAGAGATTGGGAACCACTGGCCTTGTAGGATGTCCTTAGACCGATAAACGCAGGCCATTGGACTATGACAATAATGAGCATTTAACATAAATTTCATAGTCCCTAAAAGTTAAAAACCTTTGAATCGTTAACTTGGGGTTACTGTTCGTTCTCAAACAGGTGATATAGCTAGCGCCACTTGAATTGAAAACAACTGACCTTTCGCAAGTTGCTACAACAGAAAACATTTGATTCGCAGGTCATAGAAATACAGCAAAAATCGCACTTTCGCAAAATTTCGGGTCAGCGCTGCATTTGTTACCTTTTTTAGGAGTGGCAAGTTGGGACAATGGAATGTCTTCATCGTCCGAGTTCGGCGCAGCCTTCAGCGGAGAAACTATCAAAACAAGGAAAACCTACAGCAGCGTTTCTTAAAACATTCGTCGGTAACGGGCCCCGAGTACATCCTTAAGAAACGTTGAAAGAAATATTCGCAATTTGGTTTTAATCATCACAGTGGTGTCTGCAAAGCCTACTAACCCTTTAAATCACATTGACGAACCCCTTTGGGGTTCACTGACCCAGGTTAAGAACCGCGGGTCTACAGGTAGTTTCGTTAAAGCATAAGTCGCTTCGCGACATAAAACTTCCAACGTCGGAGAAAACTGTACCACCGCGGGATGCCAAATCCCAACAGCCATATCAACGAAAAATCACGTCAACTGAGATTTTTAAACGGCACGTGGGAACAAGACGACATAACAACACAGCGCCAAGCAAAATGCAACTCACTGGGCTTTCCTGGGGCTTTCACCGAAGTCTTGCGAGGGGTGCTCGGTTCTTTGGTTGCCAGGTCGGGCATGGTCGAATAAGTGAAGCACTCGCCGGCCCAGCCTTTTTCGACGTAGAAGCCCGGCGCGCCGTCGCAGAACAACCAATACCTGCAACAGTAGCNTACAATCACGATCTCGTTGGGCANGATAACCGCTCCAGCCTGGGGGAGACATGTCGCTTCACAAAGAGAACACACCGGGCAGGATCGCATCCAACGGACGCATCATTTAAAATAACTTGTATTAGCCCCTATGAGCAGCAACGCTCTTGTCTTTCTAACCTGTCGTGGTTGCGGTCGGTACCGAGCGGCGTGCACCTGCGCACGGCTCGCGCGTAAGCTCGCGATTCCGCCAACATCCGGGACGTTCTCTCTGCTTCCTGGACGCGTTTCTCCTCTTGGTAGATGCGATCCCGCTGCTCGCGCTCCTTCCTCTTTCGGGCTTCTTCCTCCTGGCGGTGCCGTTCGGTCAGGACACGGCGACTCTTGACTCTGAGCGCGCGTTTTCGAAGGTGAGAATGAAGCGCATAATAACACAGCAACAGCAAATATACACAGCAACAGAAAAAAACGCGGTTTGCAAAGCGACGGATAATCGAAAAACTCTTAATTTATAAGAGTCTTGTTATAAAAACCCTTTATTTGTAACTTATTTATTTATACTTATTTATAAGAGTTTACAACAAATTCTTGTTTCATAGTGATCGCTCTTGATTTGTAGTGCGTGATTTATGGCAAAGTTGCATCAACGGCAAATTGTTTAATATTTCACATTGGGGGTAATGGCACAAGATAAACGGCACTCCTATGTAATGACATTTTTCGTGCAGCCCGCCGTCGGTGAACAAGATTTTTATCTCCTCGCCACGAACGACGTACCTGCTGACAAGATCGATATTTTCCAATTTATCTCCGTCTTCCTCGGCGGGCGAGTTCGGGACGGTTTTGTCATCCTCCTCTGCCTTTTCCGCCTTTTTGATCTGAGAGGCAAGCTGCGGTTATTCGCTGCCACGAAACGTACGGAAGAGACCACACAGCGAACGCTGGAAACGCCTTCGCAGGACAAGTCTACCACAAGTAAAGTCCTCCCAATTGCTAGTCTAGCGACATTAAATTGCGCAGTAGAAAAACGTCTGCAGCCATGTCGAAATAAAGGCCGTAAAAATAAGCTTGTGTCCGTCATTGCTGCTGCGAGTAACCAGCTTTTGTCTTGGATATTCAAGCGTAGCAATGAAAGATATAGCAATCTCGCACACGTATGACTCGTCAGCATCCGATAGAGCATGGACAAAGCAGTGAATGGCGAGCATCTTGCTGATGGCGCCATTCACTCGCAACCGTCGCAGAAAGCTGACTTAAGGGCGTGTGCGGCGCTTAAATGAACAATAAGGTAACAGTCGCGGAACTTGGTGCAGCAGGCGAAGAAATTAATGCGCCTCAATTGTTTGTCGTACAAAACGTCTGTGTAGGGCATAAAACAACAGCGACAATTCATTTTTTTCTACACAATCAGCGTGCATTGCTCTGCAGTACCAAAAAATCTTCAGAATTTTTACTACCACAAGATGCTCATATTTTACCCGAAAGAAGTTACAACAGTACCAGATGTTGAAAATCTAGTTGTCGCGAAGAGCTGCACGCTCCAGCGCAAAAACCTTCACAGCACCTGCGCGTTTTGCTTCATCTCCTTTGTTTGCCTGACCACCTTGTGCCAGGCAGACGCCGCCTTCTGCGTGGCCTGCTCCATGTGCAACTGAACGGCGTACGTGTTCATCACGCGATAGACCAGCGCCGCCAGGACCTCGATCTGCTCGCACGGCTCGAGGTCGTAGATCTCGGATTCGAAGAGACGCCGGGAGGCCTGCGACCGTTACATGGCGCTGCTGAGCTTTCGAGAAGCACTGGCGTTCGTGGCAAACGCTCCAGTGTCAGTCAAATAGTGGTGAACGTTTTAAACCAGTCGTTCTTAACCTTTTCTTTGTCACGCCTCCCTTAAGTAAGTGTCCTTTGCTTCAAGCCCCACTCACTTTAAATAACTGAATTGGACGGAACACTTTTCTGCTCAAAAGCTTTCCATGTTGTAGAGCGCGCAATGGTTCGCGCGCCCCTGGCGAGGCGTGCCTCCCGGCTAAGAACCACTGTTTTAAACGGTTTCACAAAGCGAAGCGATGCAAGGACGACGGACTAGATGACAAAAAATGTTGTTTAGAACGGCAACCATGCCGTGAATCAACAGAGAACGGATCACAATTACCTGTGATTCAGATAGCTTTTAAGGAAACAACTTGCGCGCAGTACGCTTTAAGCGTTCACATATAGCCAGGTTCCTCGTTAACAAGCGCTAGTGGGAAACACTTTCTCGAACAGAGGCAGACAACCAAGATCGATGTCGCACTACTACACAACTCGAACAAAATAACTCATCCACTCCAAGGAAATCCAGTCGACGAGGCAACTGCAACATCAGCAATCACGCGTTACAAACCGATGGACCAAGACCGACGTCACATCTCGCCGGCGCCCAGTCTTCTTCGCCATTCCTGCTCTCATCCAAGTCGTCGTCGTGTTGACGAAGACAGATGCGAGTAAGCTCGCAGCAGACGTCGGGAGCGATCTGAATCTGAAACGCAGGAGCGATTTGACGTCCGGTCATTCCCAGCTCTTTGAGTTGAGCATTATCCGACACACAGACTTAGACCGAAGCTCAACAAACGACGATATACAAAAGACTGCTCGAAACTAACAGCGGCCAGGACCGCGTCGTTTTTCGCGCAGCACATTTAACGATTTGTGGTAAGCAGCAAAACAAACACCCAAGTCACACCCACAGTTAAGATCACCTGGCTTAGCTTGAAATCAAGCTCCGAATAGTCCTTGGCAATGTCGTCGGCTAACAAAGTTTGCAGCAGCGAAATGATGATTCGACTTGTCAATCCAAACCTGTTGTCCCAAGCAAACTTTCAGTCGTAAATGCACATTGGTGGTTGCTGCAGCATTCCCCGGTTGCTCGCGCAAAAATGTACGATAAGGAAACACGGATGTGGCGTCGAGCGAGTTTGCAGTCGGATTCCTTTTACAAGCTCTTTGAAGTTCGTTTACTCAGCTGACACGCATTAGAAGTGTAAAATGTCGAATTATAAATGGAATGCCGAAATTATTATCAGAAGAGAAAAAGCGGCAGGAAGCCACGATGACATACGTCATGACAGGCACGAAAATATGTCGATTGTCGACTGTTGTCATCACTCAGTACATACCATGCAGTGCAAAGCATGTTATTTCGCAAGGTTCTATACCCTGCAAAAGCGTGATATCATTGGGTGGTTGGAAAATTCGAACGAAACTAAGATTCAAAATCACCCTTTGCTTCCGGTGGTGACGGCATCCGTTACAGCCTCTGTCGTAAATTGCTTTGGGAAGGATGAGTCCCTCGGCGCAAGCAGTGCGTGGTACGCGTAGAGAAACTCGCATATCATGACCACATCGCCGAAAACGCGGTTGGGGAGCCCGTCTGGCAAGCAGACCAATTTGAGCTTGGGCAGTGATCTGCGCAAGAAAATCAATACTTTTTCGAGGGGAGTTCGCGGACAAGCTTAGCTGCAGCAGCAGCCTTTCGATGACTGACGTTTCCGTCAAATAATTAACAACTTTTGCATTTCTCGACTCCAACCTGCCGACGTGTAGTTTTTCATCAACTGATTAGGAGTTGGAAATTGCGGCAGGACCCACTTCGGTTATTTTTTCAAGCAAAAATTTGTTTCTCATTTAATTGCAACATTTAAGACAAGTCATGGGAAACACTTGCTGCCGATCGCACCAGATGGCGTGCCTCCCTGAGTTATGGTTATTCATTCATTGTCAGTTATGGTTATTCATTGTCTCCACTTCAAATAAAAACAACGTATAAAATCGGTACTAACTTCGCTTTTCCGGTCCTGACCAGGTCCTGGTCCTCGAACTGCTCCGAGACGTTCTCCCGACCTTTCAACTTTTTTCTGCGTTCTTTCATGAACTGGCGACGCTCCTCCTTAGACATCGATTCGTATTTTTTCTTAAATTCGATCATTTCCAACCGCTTTATGACGTCGTCTTTTACTTCCGGCGGCAGGTTGGAAAGTTGCTTTTTGTTTAAAATTTTGCACGCCCTGAAAAAATGCCAAGAACAGTAACGCGACTGTCCCACATTTGCGACAGCACGAGAAGGTTCGTAATCGTGGATTTTCAAGAGATTTACACGAAGTCGTTTCTGTCACGGAGCGCGAAAGACTTCAGGCAACCGCAGTTTTGGGAAGAAATTCAAGTGGTGGAGTTTTGGGTGAGAATTTACTTTTTTTTGCAACAGCATGAGCGCACCAGAAGATTTTTACTGCCACACCGAAAAAACAGCTTTGACCCGCGTCGCTGAGTCGATGCGTTTCAAGTTGTGCGCTGTTTGTCACAAACGGTTGCGGCAACTGCCTTGGCAGCACGGGCTCCACACAAGTTATTAATTCCTGCACTCAACTGCGATTTTTTCTACTCAGAGGCGCTTTGTATTTAAACAATAAGTACCGAAGCCGCTAAACATCAACACAAAGTCGCCAACTTACGACAATCAATGCCAGCTTACGTGGTGAGGGTTAATTTGTACTTGTGACTGCGGAAAACCTTTTCTTTCTTCAAAGACATCAGCTGTCGAACAATAATCGGCTGCGGCAACTTCCTCGGAATCAGCTTGCCGCCGTTTTGGATGGACAGGCGCGATTTGGAAGGTGTCCGGGAGGTCAAGAGCTTGACGCCTCCTTTCTTGGTCATCTCAAGCAGCGTCGCCTGTTTCTTTTTGCGCGGCGACGAGTTCTTTCTTGAAGACGACGGCTTGCTTTTGACTGGCAAGTTGTCGTTGACCACAATGCAATTCGCTGCCTTGCCGCTTTCGCGCGGCACAACATCTGCATCTTCGTCTTTTATGTAATCGACCAGCTTCGGCACCATCGCTTTCTTCAGGAAGACGTCCATCGCGCCGAGCATCTTCTTTTTCGCTTTAGACTTACTGCTGTCCAGTTTCAATCGCTTCTTCGGAGACGGCGATTCACCGTTTGACTTGCGCTTGACAACGGTCGGCTTTAGTGTGAGCGAAGCGGTTTCGTCAGCTGGGTTTGAGTCTTTGTCGCTGCTGTTCCCGTTCACCATCCCGTTGGCGCGGGGAGGCTCAGGAACGACTGCAGGCACTTTGGGCTTGCTCGTCTCTTTTGCGTACTGCTCAGGCGTCACAGTGGTCAGCAGCAGCATGCGTGCCTCTTCGCTGACAGGGATCAGGCGTTTCAGGTCATGCCGAAGCACCTGGTCAGGAAAAGCACGTCTTGAAAGTGCAAAGAGTTACTGTGACGGATTTTGAAAAAAAACAAGTTTAAACTATGATTCAGGGTTGCGGAGGCGGTGCCGGAGTCGTAGGTTTTTGTGTGGAGTCGGATTCCTAACAACACTAGGAGTCGGACTTTTTTGTCCGACTCCGGATGTCCAGTCGGATCATCTTTTAAATCACACCCCTAAGTTCGGAATTCCTGTTGAAATGGCACAATTTCTGTTGAAACTTTTGTTGAAACAGATTTCTCTGCACCAGGATTTCCATTCATTTTGACAGCCAAACTTCATTCTCTCTATGTTAAGGAGTTGAGTCCAAAATTTTGGAAAGGTCGGAGTTGGAGTCGAATATTTTATCTCCGAATCCGCAACCCTGCTATGATTCGCCGTCGACTTGCAGGCAGATCAAAACAACGAACTACTATCATTATTCTGTTTGATAGTTCAACAACACATCAACTCTTTAACATTTTGCGATTGATATTCCACAGCAGCGAATGAAATAACCAAAGAAGTTACAAGCGAAAGAAGGGTGCCTTCTCGATAACACATTGTCGCAAACTACTCGCACACGTGCAATTCCTTGTTGCATCGTTTAAAAAAAACAACTATCTTCGGTACCGAACGACTACAGCGCAAAGTATGACTTCATTTGTACGCAGCAAGTACGACATAATGGTAACGTTTCTAAGCCTTTTCAATTGAATCAGCAAGCCGCTAGTGAAAATTAGATAACATGGAGAAGGCAAATAACGGGAGTGAACCTCACCAAGTCTTCACGGACGAGCCAAGGCATCCTTTCGGCGCCGGCACAGGGACGGAACGCATTCGCTCTGATGAACAGACGCAGAAGCTCTCGGGTTGGAAGCTTTCCTGTTCGGCGGAGATGTTCACAAGGAACTCGACTGACGATCTGTCCAGGGCCCACCAAGAAAACACGTTTGGGTATAAAGTGCTGATGTTTCAAAGCGATTTCAACGGCTTAGTTTCAACAATATTTCGCCACTTCCAAAAGGTGGTAATGTTGACGTGGGACGTTGTTATTCTAGGCCAGCAGCGTTACGATCTCGCTGCGCGGGTAAAATGCCCGCTATGTCCTGAAAACACGAAAATGGTTTCTACTGCATTAAACGCTGCGGCGTACTTTCCTCGGGGGTAATTGTGCTTTTTTGTTAAAGTCGCATTTCCAGGGAGTCGTTGCTTGTGCCACAGTTTGATGCACAAGTCGAAGTCTTCCAGTGCATGCTCAACATCACCATGGAAACACGATTCACACAAAATTCAAATCAAACAGCACAGCGGCGCTAAAATGCAAAGCATTAGGAACACCATAGTATCACCAGAGGAATTGGGTTCAGTGGAACGGACAAAAATAACAGCAACTGGAAGCCATTCTGGGTCACACACAGCAGACAACAGAGACGCATATTTACAAAAACAGCCATATTCACAGGCGGTAAGATCGCACCTTGTTTTCATCGCTCAACAAGATGTCATATTGATACGGCAAAAGAGAAAATCGTTTTCCTTTGGATCGTGACGGATTCTGAAAGATCGAGCTCGAGCACCTCGGTGACCGTCTCATGTCTGGAAAAGATTTCATTTAACTGAAGAGACGGACGGGAAAAATACTTCGCATTAAAAAATCATACAGTAGCATCAAAACACCCGAAATACGTGTTTTTGACGTTCTACAAGCGTGGATCAAGTGCATAGACCTATTAATCTGTTTCAGAAAGACCGATATTATTTTGCTCGGAGACAACCCGCACAGCATCAATATTAATATAAGCTGATCCAAAAACCTCCTCTCCTGTGATCAGAACCTCCTCTCCTGTGGTAGGGCAGGAGAGGAGGTTCTGATCATAAACACGGAATACACGTACGCCAGTAGTTATCAAACGAGTGGCTGAAAGCTATGCAAAGATTTGGTACCAAGTTTCGCTAGTACAACGTATAAAAAGAGTTAAATAAGCTGCATCTAGTCGTAAAAAACTAACACCGAGTTCAACACACTAAGTTGAAAAGACTCCAAACGATAAGCGAAAAAAGCTCTCATCAAAACTAAAGGTTTGGAATTTAGTTATACTGAGAAATATATTTCTTTACAGTACTGTCAAATCTGAAGCGAGAGTACGAAATGCACCCAAAAACTACTTTACATAGGAAAGGTACATTCGTCAAGATAGGCTTTGCCAGTCGACTTGTAACTACCGGCAATTTGCCTTCAGCGCATACGAAAATCAAAAAACTCGCACTTCAGAACGTACACACAGTATGAAAATAAAACATCTTCAATGCACCGACCAAACAAATCAGTAACCTCTTTAGTCATTCGTCTCCGTCTGCTGCTAAACTAAAATCAAAGCAAGACGCACACTTAAAGCAATCGCGAAGACGACGGGCAAGCGTTTTTGCAACTGGCCCGAAGGTGACCGCAAAGACGAGTCGAAAAAACTGCGGTTGAGAGAATTCGCATGGATTTTCGTCTAGCTCAGGGGTTCCCAAACTGGGGTACATGTACCCCTAGGGGTACATTTGCCTATCTGAAGGGGTACATTTAAGATTAGCAATAGAAAGGAAAAATATGTTTATACATTATTCATTTCAAATTATTTATACATATTAATTTGTCTGAACCGTTGCATTTTACTAATCAGGTTGGAAAAGCGGGAGTATTGAGTCCATACTTGTTTGCTGTGTATTTAGATGATTTACTTCTTGAACTAAACAACATTAAAGCTGAGTGTTACATGGTTGAAATCTTATTGAACTACTTGATGTTTGCTGATGGTATTTGTGTGTTATGACCAAGTATACATGGGTTGCAAAGTATGCTAGATGTGTGTCAGCGTCAGGCTTATGCAGAATCGCATGAGATTATTTTCAACTGCAGCACAACTGTTTGTATGACGTTTAAGGCTAAGACGGCGAAAAGCACGGTCATCTCGTTGCTGGCACTGGGTGTACAAAGAGTAAAATATGTTGGCCACTACAAAGATTTGGGAATTGTACGAGATATTGAGCTTTCAGATGACAAAGATATTCAGACACAACTGCAATGTCAAAACCTTATTTTTCCCGATGTTCGGACGCAGTGAAACATGTACTTTTTTGTTCCTTCTGTACGCCCATGTATGCATCACAATTATGGTGTGATTTCAGGAAGNCATACTTCCACAGATTGTTTGGGGCTTATAACTTTGGTTGAAGGGCACTGTACAACATGCCGTTGCGAGCGAGTGTTAGTAGTCATCAAGTTCATTATAACATTCCTACCTTTGAGGCTTTATTGAGATAAAATGTGTACCTGTTTCTCGAAAGACGCAGAAAGTCTAACGCATGGCTGCGCGCTTTGATGCAGTCAGATTGTTTATATTCGTACTTATTATTTTAATATAACCGCATTTTACTTTGTGACTGAAGTGCCGGCCTTTCCATTGTTAGTTTGAGGGCGTGTGTACTGTGCAGGCCACAACGCATTCGTGCTTCACTTGGCATTGGCCAGGGTTGGACTCTATTTCTTAACATGCGATTTTCGTGTCCTACTCTGGATGGAGTGTTGTACCAATTGTTACGAGTTATCGAACAACTATGTTAAGAAAGTGTCTGTAATGTAACGTTGTACGAAGTGTTACAAGTTAGCTAACAAATGTCTGTAATCCTGTAGTTCTACCACCAACACCGTTACAAAACGTTCTGTGTCTATTATTATCAACCGGTGCTGTACAGATGGTGTGTGTTTGTGCTCTGTGAACTTCGTGTCTGGTTCATTAAAAAAATAAATATCAGTGAGTATTATTTTCAAAATTCATTGTATGCTTGTTAGTAAATATATTGTTGCTATTTTCCTCAGCCTTTCTGTTATAAAAAGTTTTAGGGGTATGGGCATGGGAGGGCAAGGGCCCCCAGGATTTTGAAATTTGACATTTTCCCATCAATTTTTTTGCAAAAAAAGTTGTTTTCTTAGTTTCGAATGGCAAAAATGAAATTTTGCCACTTTTGGCCCCCTGCAAATATATTTTTGCCAACCCCTGGACATAACTGTAGGAGCAGGCAAATTTTTGGGCATGCGAAGGATTTTTGCCCGAAGTCCCCCAAACTTGCCGAAGTTTGTCAGGGATTTTGCTCACATTTCAACAAATCAAAACATTTGGGGTGCGCTTTCCCCCCTGCACCCCAACCTACTACACCACTGCCCCTGGAAAATCCACTTTTGGCCCTTGTCTGGAAAAAATCCTTCCGCCACCCATGTTTAAGGGTACATGCTCATCTACCGAAATGCTGAAGGGGTACATGGCCAGAGGAAGTTTGGGAACCCCTGGTAGCTCATATCAGAACCTCGATGTGGAATCAATACAACAAATCCAGATACCTAAGACGGTCGTGTACGAAATATGACGATTGGCCACAAAAAAAGCAACGCCAAGACTGTACTTAATACAATACTGTGCACATATCAGACAAAAAAATATCACAATAAATAAAAGCTCTAGATTTTCTGTAGGCTTTCGAGGAATCAGCCTTAACTGGCTCTGCTTCCATCTTTTTGCGATGATTGAAACTTGCACATATCTGTATTCAAGTAACTTTACATCTTATTCAAGGACTGATGATGCGTAGTGTTACGTGAAATTGATTTCCTATTAAAAATTTGCGAGTGAATCCTTGCTTGTTTCACCTGTGGAGTGAAGTTACTTGAACTTTTTACGAAATAAACACTGCATCTAATCAAAAATATATACGAATGTAAAACGCTGTTTACAAATATTTTATTCTACTTTGTGTGATACTTGGAGTGAACACGAAACAGTGATCACACAGCATAAATGGTTGGCTTGCTAAAACCGAACATATCGTAAAAATTAAGTTTACCCCATAAAAGTTAAGGCCACCCCTCTCAACCAGCGTTCACATAATTCGTCTCAATTCGTCTTATGTCTTTGGCATTCGAGAAAGATTGTTTTGTAACAAAAGGTATTTTGTCAGACACCAAGGTCACTGTTTCAGTCTCCTGTATCGAATTCAACTGACAAGAAACGGACTATTTAAATTGGGTTAAGCTTGGGAAATGTCAGCTTAGGACAGCGGTTCTTAACATTTTTACATACCTTCCCCTTTTATCAAACAAGGTTACCAGATTTACCCCCAATACACTCAATGGTGCTCAATGCTCATTTACTGAAAATACGAAATTAACACACTCTTAACACACTATACGGTTTTCTCTTAAACTTATCTTTTCTAACCTCTATCATTGTTGACTGCAGTACATATGAAAAACACATTCATACATACTAACCAGATTTAAATATATCAGTGATTAAAGTCTGTCTTCCTTTGTTTTCTTTATCACTGGATGGCGATGATGAAGTTGAGTTGTTGTCACCAGACAAGGTATCTGTTGATTTGTGCTGAACATCGCTGTGGCATTTGACAATGCTGGCACAAAACGTCTGGCCTGGTTTGGCCTGCAGACAGGTGTGCAACGATTTTAAATTGTTTTTATCTACGTATTTCTCTTCAATCTCACTGATAAGTAACCAACTGTCACAAAAGATCAGTACTGTGAAACAAAAAACATGTGAAATCCTTCTTTTCAATCAGCACTAAATATCAAGGAGTATAATCAGGAAATGCCATTATTTTTGCATTGCTCATGCCACTACAACACTGAAAGTTCACACAATGCTTAATAAATATATGCACACAGTAAACAGTTATAGAATTTTGAACTTGGTAACTTCTTCACAAGTTTCTTCCTTGAAAAACAGCAATAAGATAATCATACACATTCAATCTCCCTAGTGCAGCACAGGATCCCCACCACTGAAACTGAAAGTTAGACTTGATCACTAAATTCAGCAGTGTTTGTGTAGTTGTGTTTTCAATGAAAACAAAATTTTCTCAGTGTTTTGCCTAATAACAATGTAGGTTATTTAAGTATAAGATTAACAAAATGTCAAAAACAATACTGCCAAAGAAGGAATATTCCATATTCTTAACACTTTCGGCACCGGGTGGATCCCCTGCAGCCATATCCACCATTACAGGGTGTTTTACCTTTAAGGACCGCAAGAGCCACTGTTTTGGCTGGGCTTTGCAACATTACTTGCCAGCCGATTGAGCTACGGAGCTGTTCAAACCCTCTACGGATTCAGCAAGTCTTCTAGTTTAGACTGAAAAAATTAATAGGGGCATGTTTTCACCTCTGTGGTCAAGTGTACATGGCTCTGGGCACCAACCCAACGGGCCTTTTTTCGGCTCGATTTTCTTTTGGACACTTGGATGATAGTCCAAGTCTTTAGAGCCCTTGATTGGCTTGCTAGCATATCTGGAGCAAAAATTATGGCTCAAAAACCAAAAATTGGCAAAAATTCTACCCCCAAAAACACTAACCTGGGGTGTATTCCACCCCAGGCCATAACTCGCCAGCTGATTGAGCTAGGGAGTTGTTCAAACCCTCTGAAGATGGGGAAAGTCTTGTAGTTTGCAATGAAAAAAAATTAGTTTAGATTTGGATGTCAGTTTTTTTCTTGATGTTTACATGATGGGAGTATTTTATGCATATTTTGTTTACATTAGGATGATGTCATCCGGCCCTGGACACCAATGCCAAGAGCCATTGTTTTGACTCGAGTGTTTATTGGAAAGTAGGCTATAATATTAGTCTTTAGAGGGTTGATGGACTTTCTTGCATTTCTGGTTCCAAAATTATGGCCAAAATACTGCAAATTAATTAGGGAATCCCTGCCAATTCCCTCCTATGGAATTCCTGAAATATTTGCAATTTTTGGGCCATAACTTTGGACCCAGAAATGCTAGAAAGTCGAGTAAAGGCTCTAAAGACTTGCATTATAGCCTAGAATCCAATGAAGTTTTGAGCCACAAAATCGGCTCATTGGATCAACCGATGATGTCATCCAAAAAAAATGCAAAATCTACCCCATCATGATGTCATCAACCAAAAACCCCAAACCCAAAACTAAAATTTTAATTTTTAGCTTTAAACTACAACACTTTCCGAGTCTTTAGAGGGTTTGAACAGCTTTCTAGCTCAAACAGCTGGCGAGTTATGGTTTTTAGCCAAAATGACCAAGGTTACCTTTTGTGTGATTTTAATTTATATCCATTTTTGGTTTGTGAGCATAATTTCAGCTCCAGATAAGCTAGAAAGCCGATCACGGGCTCTAAAGACTTGGATGATAACCTAGTTTCCAAAAAACACTAGACTCACAAAATTGGCTCATTGGTTTGGCTCCCAGGGCCATAAAACCAGGATTTTCATTAAAAACTTATATATACGTCGCCTGGTAACCTGTGCATGTTTTCTCCTCGAATATATATATGTGGGCCAGTACCAAAAGTGTTAAAAGTGGTGGGAAAAGGCAATGGTTCAATATTTTACAAAGGCGTACACGCACTTTTTCACACAAGCTGAAAAAAAATAATCTGGTTAAATCTTCGAAGACCAGATGTCATCGCAATCGCAACTACATAAAATTGAAACTATGCCCTTCTCAGGATCAGGTTTGTTCTAACTGACAAGACCATACAAAGCCTTTAAGCAGCACTAAAGCAAACTGGTGTAGTCAAATAAGTTTTACCTGCTGAAAAGTTCATTAACTTCTTCATTTCATCCCTAAATCTAAAAACAGTAATAGCCTAGTGACATCACAAAATCAATGAAAAATAGGTCAAACTGCAAATCAGCCATGAAAACCAAAAATTATGCTTTAAGTAAGGAGTGGGGAATCTACTTACTATCACAAACCACAAAAATCAGGGAATATCATAGGTGAGCTGTAAAAGAATAACCAACTTTAACTTATGATGAAAAACACGATCAACTACACAAGTTATTTTAACTTAAATATGCAAACCCAACATGTTTTTTTTTTACTTCACAACAAAATAAAAAACACATGTTGCTAAACTACACACTATGCATATGAATGTTTCTTACTGTAAAAACTATTTCCTCTTCAAAAACGAGCTGCTCAGACAGCAGCTTCTGTGCTTCTTGAATTAGTGTTTCAAGAGGAGCAAAAGAATGATGAACTAATTGCAGGATTGCTTTTTCCCAAGGTTGACAAAAAACTTTAGTTAGTCTGAAGAACAAATATACACCACATAACATGTTTTAAACTGCGTACTCAAAAACATTGTTTGACATATTTTGTTTGTGAAACATATACAACATTATCAATCGTTTACCAATTAAAACTAGATAAAAAACTTCGAAAGTGAAATTTCAAAAGTCAGCAAGCTCATTTTGTGGAATAAAAAGTGTTGTGCCTAAGTTCATTCATTCCATTTTCACACCCATTTTTCCTCTGGAAAGGGTTCCTAGGACTTGAAATACCTCATGGATTTCAGCAACCTCTGATAGTTTTGCTGGTTCCACACCAAGACAGGATTAAGCAAGGTCAGAAATAGGGATGCACATAATGTAATCCTTCAGTGTTCGAATCCAAAAATCAGAGTTTTTTCGAATATTTAGATTTGAAATAAATTTGGATTAAATAAACATGAAAAATCGCAAAGTCAGGACAACAAATGGTTTCAATAAGTGTTGCAGTGGCACTCTGTGCTCCTGAGTAAGAAAAAGAAAAAAACACTGGACAAGCTCACTAGACTGCGTAGTGATATTATGAGTTACATAATAAACAGGTTGTGTGATTGCTGATTGGCATTCTAAACCTCTGTGCAAGCTCATTTTGCTCCTAACAAGTTCTTCCAGAATAGGATTTGATATATATATTCTGGATTTGAAACAACGATTCTGGAATATTCCAGAACCTCTGAATGTTCCATAATGAACATTCCTAGTCAGAAATGCAACCACACCACTTGGCCCTTGGCTTGGCTGACCTCTGGGCTGCTTTCCCATGGGTGTGGCCAACAGGACTCACCTTATCAATCTTTCCTAGGGGATTCTAGTCATATGGCTAAACCATCACAACAGAGATCTCTCCATTTGTTAAAGCGGCCTGACATTCAAAGGTTCACGAATTTCACACCTGCACACTTTGTTGCTAAGCATCATGCAGTGAAAATTTTTGCCAATTCCATTTCTCTGTACTATGTAATAGGTATAGCACTTTTTGAAACATTACCAAACATTCATGACCATAGGTAAGGATTGGAACAAAGACCAATTTAAAAACTGATAGCTTTGTTCTTTCGAAAGCTTTCGTTTTATGACCACAGATCAATAAAGCTCTTGTAGAACTGATCACAAAGCAATAAAGCTCATGCAGGACAGTTTTGAAAAATGTTCCAAAATTAATAAAGTTGTGAAAATATATCAACACAAAACAATTTTCTCAATGCTATATGTAATCAGTGTTCCTTCTCAGACTTTCAAGATTTGGAGTTTATCAAAGCCAACTGGGTGTTTTAAAAAAACTTGTTGGCAAGTACAAAGGATTTAATGTAACTGCATTCTTTTTCCAATGTCATGATTGAATAACATTACCCTCAGAAGGCAATGGCGTTGAAGCTCCAGACTGGCTCTAAATATTTTAGATTGTGGACTTTCAAATTTTGTAGGGGCAACTGTTGCAAAGTCAACACTAGGATGCATATATATATAACGGAATATAGAATCCAGGATTTGAATCCTTCAGTATTTGCATCAAAAAATTAGAGTTTTTTCAAATATTAAATTTGAAATAAATATGGATTAAATAAACGGGAAAATTTGCCAAGTTGGCAAAACAAATGGTTCCATAAGTTTTGCTCTGCAGTTGCAATATATTTTGCAGTGCCTCTTTTCAAACTCCTGAATAAGAGAAAGAAACACTCAAAAAGCTCACGGCACTGTGTAGTGACGTAACAAGCCAAATCCTTTAAGGTCGCAGAAGCCAGATTGTGCCAGGCACATGTTTGCCAATAACTTGCCAGCTGCTAAAGAGCTGTTCAAACCCTCTGAAGATGTGGAAAGTCCTGTAGTTTCGATTTAAAAAAAGTTGAGAAGTTTTGGATTTGTGTTTTTTGTGGGTATGTCATAATTGGAGTAGGTTTCGAGTTTTATGGATTATGTCATTGGGCCCTGGGCCCCAACCCCAGGAGGTATTTTTTGTTTCTTCCAAAAGAAACTAGGTGAAAATCTAATCTTTAGAATCCTTGATTGGCCATTTGTAGTTTGAAAGTTATAGCCTGAAAACAACAAATCCCCTAGAAAGTATTTAATTGACTAATTATCGATTTTTTGGCCATTATTCCAGAATAGGAGTTGATATTCCAGATTCGAAATGAAGATTTTGGAATATTCCAGATCCTCTAAATGTTCCATAACACACATCCCTAGTCAACACTTTTGTCAATGACAGTTGGCAACACTGTATGAATCTTTCCAGATCTGGTCAGTTTTTTTAGCATTTAGTGTTGTATCTTAACACTTTGAGAAGCGGGGTACAATATATTCGTACTTCGATTTCGACCTAAAAAACAGCAGTTTTCGGTTGCCTTACCAACACCATAGCTCCTCTGCCGATTGCGCTAGAGAACTGTTCAAGGGCTCAAACGGATTGGCCAGTCTAGTAGATTGCACTTGAAAAAAAAATTTTTGGTTGGGGGTGTGGATTTTTTGTGACTGACGTCATAAGTGAAGTAGTTTGGGTTATTTTGGCTCATGTTGCCTGGCCTAGGGCCCAACTGCTAGGCCAAAGTGTTTCACTGAAGTTTTCATTGGAAACTAGGCTCGAGTCCGAGTCTTTTGAGCCTTTGAT
>JGI24021J15306_10000696_pt1 | contig 28241 bp, 17 predicted proteins | sample Ectturendosymbi1_FD_15306 | JGI IMG/M metagenome (IMG submission 15306) | reverse complement strand
GTGCAATTGCCCGTTGCTACACCTTGTTTGCGGTTGCGGGCCTGATGGCAGCAGTTCGTTTGGGCAAAACAATTGCACCACATTCCCCCAATAAGGTTTGCCAATGCAATGATTAGTGCATTGCCATGGACAGGCCCCTTGAGTGAAGGCGGGCAGGAGGGGTCAAGATACGCGGGACCCAGGCTTGTTTTGGGGCCTGTCAATTAAGAAGCTTAAAAATAATTTTTAATGAAATGAACGTTCAAGATTATGTTACCGGTTTCCGCATCATTATTGAAGAAATGATTTTGTCTTTGCCGAGCGCTTGCATGCCTCAATCTCGACCATATTCGCATCGCTGATAACTTACAGAACCGGATTTAACTCGCACAGGGCCCTTACGCTGTCCAACATTTCAAAGGCTCCCAACCTACTATGAAACTCCTGATTTTACCAAATGTACCTTCGCCATGGCCTACATTCCCACCTGATTTTGATAAAGTGTTTTGCAGGTGCGTAAACAACATCATAGGCCTCTGGGCAAACTAGCGTGTTGAGGCGTATATAAAAATATATTTATTACAAGTTGCATAACGTACAGATTAGGATGTTTTCCCTATGCTCATGCTCGATGGTCACCCGGGCAAGTGCCCATCGCGTCCACATGTTTAGACAGTTCAGCATGTTTTTTCAAATTTCGATAGCTCCACTAAATTGAAACGTAGATATTTTTCAAAGTTGTGTTAAACTCCGAGTATTTAAGTAGAAAATCAAATAACAAGAGCAATACATAATATTTAGAAAATGAGGTCATTCCATAAAAATTGTCAGCTAAGAATACGAAGACGGCACAAGATTGAGCGATGATATTTGTGAACCGCTTGTGATGTAACAATACTTGGCTTGTCTCTACAATTTTCACAGAGCAGTTTATTTGTTAACGAACGGCGTGAACTGAATGAACTAGAAATTTTATGTTGACAATTTGCAACGACTGTGCTGCGGAGTAATTGCGTTAAATAAAGCAAATCTTTGTTTGTCAGTTTGAATGACAACCCTACAAGACTCCATATTTTCGTCCACGACACGGGCATCCTCCCCGGAAAGACCCTCCCAAGAACAGCCTAGGTCCGGGATTAACCGCCTCCGCACCGGTGTCATACGTTTCCGTTCCTTCTTGTACAAATGGGGTATGGCATCCTCTGCGGTCTGTGAGTGTGGCGCACAAGAACAAACCGTCGAACATGTTGTCCTCCAATATCCAATCCACCGACCTCCTCATGGACTGCACGGCCTGACGGTTCTGGACGATGAGACAAACGAATGGCTGCCCAACACCTTCTCCAAGAACTAGTGCGGCCAAACAGTAGTATAAAGAGCTCGCTCAAAAGATGAAGAAAAAGAGAAATGTTCAATAGCAAGTTCAAGCGAGTAGAAGAAAAAACGAATGAGTTGACTACAGTAAAGTACCCTTTTAAATACCACACAGCTAATGAGGAAGGTTGCCACACGGCTGGGTTAGCCACACTTGCTGCATGTCAGACCTGCATATGATAAAAGTCAGCTTTTCGGGAGCTGCAACACATGAGAACAGTAATTAGGATGATTTACAAACAAAAGGTCGAAGATCATATCGAACAAGCACTGTGCAGTAATGTCACGTGGTGATCTTGCGAGTGTCGATCTGGGTTGTAAGATGCGGGAGGTTTAATTGCAAATACATCAAAGCCAAAGCTGTTCGAAATAGCTCCTTCAGGTGGTAGTTTGTAAGACGACGAACAGCATGATGCTTCGACTTCACTGGCGCCAGTTGTATCGCCTTCCTTGCTGATCATTATCGACAGCGTCTGCTGCCACTGAGTGGTGACTTTGACTCAGTCAGTTTGTTTCCCTCAAGTATGACCTACATGTTGGATCACTGGAAAAGTTTTGCGGTATGTTTCAGAGTGATTTTTTACGTCCATGATCTTTTAAAGTTTGAGTGAAACATGGATAATAAGACAAAAAGGTTTACTCAAAAAAAAAATCGCAGACACTCAACAAATTTTCTGCAGTGTGACAACAGGCGACACAGTCAGATCAATTAGCAAGTTGTTTTAACAGGAAGTCAATTTCAGATAACCTAGGCATCCTCAATCCTGAAAACTGCAAGCAAAAGAGCAAACGCATCAAAGCTGAAAAGCAACACTGACGCCAGTTACGGAGCTGCTAGCTTCAAGCAAACATTTTAGGGGCCTGTGGCCTTCTCAGCCAAAAACCACTGGCCACCGTGCCAAGCTGCTAATGACGTAACCAGTTTTATTTTTAAGCGTTTTTCTAGATCAGTGGTTCTCAACCTGGGGTTCGCGAACCCTCAAGGTTCACGGGAAGATTTCCAGGGTATTTGGATGGCAGTTGCGTTTCCTTATAGGCTATTGCTAATTTTAATATCTTGTACTAGAGGAAAATGCGTGCCGATTGAAAACTCCGTGTAGATTTTGCCTGATCTTGCGTTGTTGTGATGCAACAATGTGAAATCCACGGCTTTGCAGCTAACCTGGGGGTTCGGGTTGATTGTTTTATGACTCGGAGGTACTTAACGGCAAAAAGGTTGAGAACCCCTGTTCTAGAATCTATATAATCAGTGTTATTCACCGCAACACAGTCATTGCTTCGGTTTAGCATTCTTCTGCTTAAGAATATATTGATAAGCATCAAGAAACAGCTATAAGAATCACAAAATGCAAGGTGACCGAAAAAACAGAACCCACAAACTTTTATTAAAACTATTCCTCTTTCCTTTTTAGGTTGTAAAAGTAGACTTTGTGCATAAATATTGCAACAATAGTTTTTACCACCATGTCTTGGTCAAACAAAGAGAAGACATTTTGCGTGGAGGCCTGTTTCGCTAAAAGTTCATACAAAGCAGTGCAAGCAAGTTTTTGGAGAAAGTTTCATTGTCATCATGCTCCATCAAAAAGCAAATTTTTTGACGGGATTCAGAAGTTTCGAGAGTATGGGATTGTGCAAAATCTTAATTCAAAAGGTCTGAGGAATATTTATTCTGTTCGGGCGGTGAGTGCTAGGACGCAAAGAAACACGCAAACATTGACAATTTTACACGACGTATGCAAGTTTGCCTCCAACGCCATGGAGGACATTTGGAACATATTTTGGAAAGAACACGACTTTTATGCGAAGGGTCTTCAATGACTGTAACTTTGGGGAATGACTGTACACAAAGTGAAGTTTAAAACCTGCAAAGGGCTTGGAGTTGACAGGATTTTGTAGGATTTAATACAATTTTCATGGGTTCTATTTTTTTGGGTCACCCTGTGCTATGGGAAATCGATTCTGAAGCGTGCGTCAGACGTAATGATGTAGTTTTAATCAACGCAGTCTTCCCTTCCGCCGTCAAGAAGATAAGTTTGGAAGTGCAACAAACGAAAATTTCATTGGTCTTCTCGAACGCATTGCAAAAAATGATCCACTTTTTGTAGACCTTACAGAACAAGGTAACCCTGCAAGTAGATATTCCTTTTATTTACCCACCTGTACATGTGAAGAACTTATCGATTTGATGGCTCAGACAGTGCGACTGCTAGCCGAAGTGATTATGAAAATGAAGAAATTAGTATATTATTCAATATTCCGTGAGGCATGGGGCCACATTTTGCAAACTTTACAAAGAGAGCGCTGGTGAAAAAAGGACAAAAGTGTTAAGTACTTGATATTGCCCAACTGCCTACCAAACGAAGCCTGGGGCAACGTTTTAATAACAGCTGCACAGCATGACATAAGTTGGACAAATATCACAGTAATTGCAAATGCTGCGCTGACGTTTATTCCTGAGAATGCAACAGTGGACGACAAACATGCGCTTGAGGTTCAAAGCAGCGTATTTTCCTAGGCAGTAACTAAGACACAGCATGCGTGCAATGAGTTTATACTTCAGAACGGTCGCGATAACACCTGTACTGGTTGAAGAAAAATTTCATCTAGTAGAGGGATACAAGATTTTTTTCAGACAACAGTTTCTTGGATTAGTACAGGAAACATAATCTTTTGGGTTAATTAAAGCAAGAAATTATGGGATTACAAAAAAAGCATTCAATGGATTATCATATCAGTTTCCGTCAATCAAGCAAACTGTCATAAACGTTGAGAGCCACCTGTTTACTTTTGTTGCAAACGCTTTACCGCTCAGAGAGATTTTTTCTACAGCGAATACCAGGGCCGCAACCAGCGGATAATTCCGGGGTAAAAATAATTATAACTTGCTGCTGTACCTAACAAGTAAACACATTTTTAAATACTTCGGGAAGAAAATAATCATAGCTTGCTGTCGTACCGAACAACTAAATATGTTTTTAGATATTTCGGGGGTTGCAATTTCCCGGTTGCCCCCCTGGTTGCGGACCTGGCGAGCACATTAGTGTTTGCAAGATTAACAACAGGTCTCTTCTATTGTCTTTGCTAGATGACCGTTGTTCTCATTATCATCTCGCTGAAGAAAACGATTTTCTTCGTCTTTTGCGAATGTTTCCCCTAAATTGCACTTTGGTTTGCTTCCTCTTTCAGGAACTCCGAAACGGAAAAAGGTGCGAACTTTTTCTGGAAGGCGTGGATGGTCCACAATAGGAAGGAACAAGTCTGGATCCATTTCTTCAGGTTTATTCTTTCCTACAAGAAAAATAGTTATAAGATTATAACAAAGCGAGTTACAGCTGTTCGTTTCCTGAAAAACGGATGGTAAATTATTTTGATGGAAACTTGCTGGAAGTTTAAACGAGTCATTTGCAGATTTGTGGCATCTCATCACTGCAAGGCTTCTGTGAGCATCAACTGTAGCAGGGTCAATGCCAGCTGGACTGTTCACTTAATGTTTGAAATGTGTTCAATCACTATGTATGGTCTCATTTTATGTTGGAAATGGGATGTTTACATGTACATAGCCTCAATTAAGCTTTGTGAATTATGCACATTGTTTCCTATAGAGTAAGGCTGGAGACGCATGATGTCCGGTCATTCTAAACGGGCAGCCGATAGAACATTTGCTAAAGAACAGCAAAAAATGGTATCCTACTTACGGACAGTTACTGATTTTTCTGTTATTCTGTTTGATGGTAATAGTGAAGTTTAAATCCTTATAGTTCAGTTTTACTTTTAATTGTGTTTACACAAGGCAGTTTGAAGTTGTGGCTGTCTTGTAACAATGATACTTGTGCAGTGCAGTTGAAAAATTTTGGGATTTAGGTTTTATTTTATTAATTTCCCTTCTCGTTCCGTTTTCACTGAAAGATTTTACTTTTCTGCATCATCAATACAGTATTTCAAACAATTGTCCTCGTTCAATGCAAAATCATTTGTGTTTTCACACCGATGCAACAACATTTGTATAAAAGTTTGGTAACCGGAGAAAAACTTCGCTTTTTTCAAAGTGAAAACTTGTCAAAGAACGGACGAGACGATAGAGCATGAGCATACGACTAATGTTGTAAAGGGCAACGGAGCCTAAGGAAACCTTATCAGTGTAACAGTTTTCATCTGACAGAACCTGAAATTTCCTTGCTTCCAAAATTTCTCACGCACTTTTGGCATTTTGTCGTTTGTGAACTTATTTCGCAGGTTACAACGCGATATTAACTAACTTGCGCTTACCTGTCGCAAAGGATACCACCATGGCCACAAGCATAGTCACGAGGAAAGCAAGGGTTGAGTAATGGAGCGGCGATATAGCAAACAGCGTTTCTTGAATCACTGACCTATTTGAACAAAAACTTATAGAATTCCTGCTTTCGAGTTTTTGTGAAAGAATAACACTTCTCAGCAATTGTGAAACTAAAAAGTCTCATTGGCAACTCAAACAAGTCCACAAATTTGGCAATCCAAATTTCGTCTCAGGTCAAATCAGCATCGTATTGATTGGTTTTCTAAGAACCACACGATAAAAATTTTACAGCTGTCAGTAAAGATTTGTCGCAGTATAAGCCTATTGGAAGCTGGTTCTTCATAATAAGCTTAATTAAAACAAACATAGACAAGATGGAATAGGCATCGAGACGAAAACAGTGTTTTGTGCTTTTGTACACTTCAAGCGTCGAGAAATAAAACAAAAATATTGGCTTTCAATTTGCTTGTTTCTAAAGATCTGGTACAAATTGGCAAAATACCAAGATTTAGCTGAAACTGAAAAAACATGACACGAGATTTTTGTTAAACTGTTACCTTGCAGCAGTTGTTCCAACTGCTTCAGTTGTTGCAAGAGTGGTAACGTTGTCCTGAGTAATAAAAGTTCCTGTGGTGTTAAATGATGATGCCTCAACACACAGATCAGTGGAAGTTGGCAAAAAACTGAAAGGTTTTCCATATATGAGACTACCAACTGCCACCCAACCTGGAAAAACGGTGCCCAGAATTTGACCAATAATTGCTCCCTGTTGAGGAAAAAACAAATAACAATCATGACATCAACCACGCAAAGAACATGCTAACAGAACAGCGCAGTCGCAAAAAAACTTGTTTTTGCTGCATTGTACTGTAGACAGGATTTTTCAACCGGAACCGTCGCCACAAAGTCATCAACAGGGTGGCATTACGTTTGTTAGGAGGGCTTGACATCTAAAATTGGCAAAACTCACTGATCTCTAGTGTTTCATATTTCAATTTACGAGGCTTGGAGCATTGTTTGCGGGGGCTAAGCCCACCAAAGTTCCCGTGGCGACGGGACTGTTTACAACCTTATTGCGTAACCATAAAAAATCCACTGAAAGCGACTTATCGCGTTAGAAGTGTCGGCCTGGCTGCAGACAGATGTTTAAAGTTACAATCTTTTTTTTGAAAACCTTCATACACTTGGAAGTATTTGCAATTAATGCATAAACAAAACTTTTAAAGTTAAATCAGTGGTAACTGAAAACAGATCTGAAATAAGTGTTTTAGATATAAATAGGATTTGCTTGGCAAACCCCTGGCTAAAGCTAGTCCATGATGTCTTAGGAGATCTCAAAACTTTTGCTGCAAAGACTTATTTCTTTTTTTACAATTTCAATAAATATTTATTTATCTAAAATCAAAAGAATTACATTTCGCAGAAATATTTCACGGTTCTTATTCCCTTGTTAAGGATTGGATTCCCTAGAAGGGATTCAAGTGGACACAATGAATGTGAAGTCAATAAACAGCCTTACGTCTGATAGTCAGACCTGTACAGTTACTTTACCTTTGTGTTGCACCATGGCAAAAACACCCCCAACGTGAATACGGCCATTATCGGACCTCCAAGACTGCCGAATGCTATAAATCCTATTTGAATGATTGTTGCGTCGATGTACTGGATGCAAAACGCGTATCCCATTGATAGAACTCCAAATGTGGCCACTGAAAGAAAGTTACATCAACGCTCATAATTTTGTTTTGTATTCTAGTGAAAACAACAGTGAGCAAGAATATGGCTCCGGCCACTAACGTACGCCTTTACAATCACACTATTTCACCGCACAAGTTCTATTTTTCCGTCACGCATTCCTGGAAGATCGCAAATTCAAACTATTTGCTCTTTTCTTCGCAAACGCGTTTTTGGATACGAAGCAAGAGTAACTAACAACATTCACCTACATCCAAGGGCGTACGCAAGGGGGGTGGGGGTTGGGGTTAAACCCCCCTTGAGCTTGATATTTTACAAAATCTTGATTTCCAGCGCAAAGGAAATTAAATGTTTTCGCATATTTTTTGCTTGTTAATTGTCGACTTAGTGCAAATAACACGGAATAAATTTCATGCAACTTTCAAGAAACATTGTAAACGGGCCAAAAAGCAATAATTAGGTTTTGGTGATAATCAGGGTTGTCGTCTGCGTCCAGAAACCATCTCACCACTTTGTGCAGACCTTTCGTCCACTAGGCATGTTAAAGATTGTGTTCCGCGATAGTTCGCTTTACCCGAAATAATTGTCTTTATTTTGTCTGGTGTGGTTGATCAGCGCACGCGCTGACCGTATAGGCTGCATTACTAAATTCTGTAGCGTAATAGAAGTGTTGCACGAGCTCAAAACAGCAGTTTTCAACAGAGAAGCATTCAGGCATTTCATAATGTCTAAGTTTTCTGGACATCTATAAATACCAAAAAATTGAAAGTTTTCTTGCGTACTTCATGCGCATTTTCAATTCTTTTGCAGCAGTGTTGCCAATTTGGCTTTTTTGAACACCTTTGGCTTTTTTTGGAAATAAAAAAGTCAGAAAAATCTGGCTTTTTCTGGCTTATTTTCAGTCGGATAGGCTTGGCTCTGACAAAACATTGTCTGAGCTGCGTATTCATTAGAAATCTCTACGACGAGGGTTACAGGGTGCACAGAATATTGCAAAATTTTTTCTGTTGCCCTAAAAATGATCTATGTTATTAATAAAAAACAAATGCACGACAGCGTAGTTACGGGGAAAGAATATGCTTCTAAAGATTGGACTTGTGTTATATCGATGTTTTTCACGAGCTTTAATGTCTATTTTGTGTGTGATTGTGCATGTTTTATGTGTGTATGCCTCAAAACTGCTATCTGGATTTTTTTGGCATTTTTGGGACAATGGTCTGGCCTTTTTTGGTGAAGACAGGTTGGCAAGCCTATTGTGTAGTTTAGCAAGATTCGATCTTGCAAACCGGGGTGCGCGCCAGCCAGTGCAGCCGCACACCTTTGCTCGACTGCTCGTATTCGACGAGACATTAGCGCAGCCTCATTTTGCAGTTCTAAATTGTGATGACGCAGTGATGAGCGTGTTTTACTCCCCTTTTTCAACACGCAGCCAAAATTTTGCAGTTACGAACTCCTGTGTCGCAGCATTGAGTTTATTTTCCTCCGATATCCTAACTTGGAGCGCTGATAGTTTATATTCAGTGAAATGACACATAAAATGAGGGGGGACGTGTAGAAAAATATGCATATTATGTCAACAAATTTTGCCAAAACGTTGGTTTGGAAACATGAATATCACGTCAAATTGTGGCGTCACAAAGACCGCACACATCAGAAAAAAAATTACCACCATATGCCACGGAATGAAAGCCCCCATGAAAATTTTCTGCGTACGCCACTGCCTACATCCGATAGAATGGAAAGAGCTAGTGCTGAAAATAACTTGTAAATTTGATTCAACTGTAGTATACCTATCACTTTGCTGATGGTAATCTGCAGCGATGGCTTGATTTTAGGCCATTTCTTTAAGATGAAATCTTCCAAAATCAAAGCTCCGGCAGAGTTGATTCCGGATGAAACGGCGCTGGAAATAACAGTAAATTGGTTAATTTCTTAGGTGTGTTCAACCATGAAACTGTTTTTCAATTTTTGAACAATGTCAATTTTATTTTTTCATGCCTTTTTCTCCTTGCAACCATTCATCCCCACATCGATGTCAGTTTGGTTTCCTAAACTTAAATCATTGTTTGTATCCACAGTTCCTAGACAACATCCCTCAGAGAACTTTAGAACAGCAATAGCTCAGTGGTAGAATGACCATCTCCCAATTGAAAGCTTGAGTCTTCGATCCACGGCCACTGAGTGAGGTGCTGCAGCGCTCCTTGAACAACAGCGTTCACCTCAGTCGTCCCGGCAAGAAGCAAATTTCAGGCTTAACCCTTTCGCCAGTTGCCGTCACCTAAAGTAAGAAAGCTCTTTCTTAAAAACAAGCTTTTAAACATATAAAAGCTCTGTTTTTTGAGTGCATTTTGCAACATTTTTGCTAAACTGCCTCTCCTTTTAACTCTATCACAGAGATGCGGCAAGACATTTATTCATTCTCAGGTGGCAGCTCACAATTCCAATTTGACAAATAACAGCAATAGACAATGTTTCGTCCCAACGATAACTCCTCTAGAAAGAGGACAAGCCGTGCTTTGAGATAAAGCGCAGCCGTCTAGTTCACTGATTTTCAACCTTTCTTGATCCACGAAACACTTTGATGATTACTCTTGTAATATATGGAAAGACGCAAGCTGGCGATAGTGGATAATTACTTCAATTATGGATTTCTTGCCAAACAGCTGACGATCGATCTTCCACAGAACACTAGCGTTCCACGGAACACTGGCTGGAAATCACGGCTCTAGTTAAATGTTTTCTGTCTCATGACTCAAGCCAGCTATTTGAAATGCTTCGCCAGCTGTAGGAAAATTTTTCTTAAGGAAAATAGCGATAAAAAGTATGGAAAATAAGGAGAAAAAACTGAAGAGCGAGTGATACTTCTTATTGACCAAATATCGACGTACTTTTCTTGTTTGGGTAACAAAAATTACTCCTCCGGGCCACGTGAAACAGTCATGTGGGGGACACATGCATAACCCAGCACTGTTTATGTCAGAGATTCGTGAAGCAGCTTTCGATTGCTTGCCTGATGCGCGTACTTGCCCACAAAATGTTCAGCCTCCTTTCCCAGAGATACCGTTCTCTGAAAGAATCACGAATTGGTTCTCGTAGTTGGGAAGCGCCTCAGACCAGACAGGGCTGACCCGCATTTCGATTCCAAACACGTGCTGCTCCCACCGCTTCTACGTGAAGAGAACAAAGAGAATGCACTCACAGAAAGAGCGCATTGAAGCGAATCGTTCGCTAAGAGACGAGCATCGTGTTGTAAAGAGAAAAATCCTCTCATAGCAAGAGCGCATCGAAAGGAACCTCTCCGTTAGAAGCGAGTGCGTTCACTGTGTTGTTACCAGAGGCTTACTGCCTTTGTTCCGTTCCTTTTGGACGCGGCCACATCAAAGGTGTGTCGCGCCCCCAACCAAGACCTCTCTCTCTGGGAGGCTTAGCCCCGACCGGGCGCTTTGCCGGCCTCACATCTCTTCAATTGGGCCGTGCAACACATAGGTGCTTTTACCGTTAAAGCTGCCCTCCCAGAATTACTACCATTAGTTTTCTTTGAATAGAAACATAATTACTACCATTAGAAACAGAATTACTACCATCACATAATTACCACCATTAGTTTTCTTTGAATAGAAAACTATTGTGCACTTGTGCAATAGACCGATGTAACATATAGCCAAGGCAAAAACACTGAGGAAAAGTTAAAAACAGCACTGGCTGCAATCTCACAACATACAAGCTGCTATGTCGCAACTAAAATGTTGTTATGGTGAGCAAAGACGATCTAGGACTTTTCAGCGATGGCGTTTCGGCGACGGGACGTTTTGGTGATGGTGGTCGCAGGTGTTTTATACGAAAAAAGTGTGTTTTTGAAATACTTCAATGGTCAGACCGCAAAGGATGTATGCTTGATAAACGTTTTTGTTGTCATCCGGAAGGCAGGTGTGGTTTCTCTTCCACCGGAAGTTTGGAAGAGCTTTGTGCGACCGTGACCATGCGTGGAAGAAATATGGCTTGTGACGTTTCTTTTTGCTGGCACGAGGCGTTTGCGAGTTTACACAAAAGTTGAGCCTGGACAGCAATTATTGCTTCAGCTTTCGCGTAGTTATTCTGATCGCATTTAACAGCTAATTTAAGAGTATATTCGTTCTTTCTTTCTGTCGGTTGCCTGTCGGTGTACGAATATATTTGTACTTCCATATCCCTTGCCAACAGTTGCNTCCCGGANTGCNAACTCCTGTTCNAACAGCGGGGTGCCAGAGATTGCCTCTGAGCGAACGCGAACACGCGTTTGGCGGAGCGGAATGCCAGAGTTTGATCAAAGGCAAACTCCAAATCACATACTTACAATCAAATGGCAAGTAAGCTTTTTCTTTGGACGTCTGACAAGTTTTCTTGGCAACCTTAAGCATGAATACCATCAGTCGAAATATTCCCAGAGCAATTCAGCAGGGTTGACACTGTGGGTAAGTTCAAAAATTTGGAAGCAACGACGTTGATCTACCGTCCAACGCCGAAACGTCCATCGCCGAAACGGCGTCACCGAAATGTCCTTTTCTGGAGCAAAGAGACTTGGAGAAACGGTCAGACTGCATCAACACTCGTAACCGTATGAGAATAACGAGAATAACTAGTACAGCGCTTCGTAGCCGAGTGAATGGTTCACCCCCGGTGAATGAAACTTTTGCAAGGGTGAATGGAAGAAAAGGAGTGAATGAAATTTTTGTTCCTTGTTTTTAATATTATCTGGAAACGTCTTGTTTGTTTACCCAACACATATCAGCATCTTGGATAAAATGGCAAACTTCTAGCGTACTAACTTTACATCTTAGAGCAGTCAGCAACTTATCATTTCAGAAACCGTACTACAGCGGAATGGGACGGTTCGGCGCCGCCGTTTCGGCGATGAACGTTTCGGCGATGAAATGTGAAATGTGTTTTCCTTTGGAATGTCACCAAAGTGCAAAAGTTCGCACTGCCGTCGTCTGGGAAGCGCGCAAGCGCAAGAGTCAGTCTAGCGCTTGTCCCAGATCTTTACAATTATGCTGTATTTATTGCGATTCATGATGCATACCATGGATTTGGAAGTGCCATTACTGCATATTCGTACACCGATAGACAACCGATGGCAAGAAAGTAGGATATATTCTTAAATTAGCTGTGAAATGCAATCAAAATGATACCAACGTGAAAGATCAAGCAAAAGATGCTGTCTATCTTAACTTTTGTGTAAACTCACTAACGCCTCATGCCAGCAAAATAAACGTCACATGTCATATTTCTTTACACACGTGGTCACGGTCGCACTAACTTCTTCCAAAATCCTGACGGTCGGGAAACTACACTGGCCAATGGCCCTCAGGATAACAACAAAAACACTTATGAAGCAAACATCCTTTGTGGTCTAACCTTCAAAGTATTTCAAAAACACACATATTTTTCGCATAATACATTTGCGACCACCATCGCCGAAACGGCAGCGCCGAACTGTCCCAGACCGGTACTACCGTGTTTCCCCGATAATAAGACAGGGCTTGTATTAATTTTCACTCCGAAATTTATACTAGGGCTTATTTTCGGGGATGTCTTATTTTGATATATCAAAAAATGAAGTTACAAAGTAAAAATTAAGAGATTTCCAAATAAACAGAAATTACGAAAAAACATCTACATTTAATTGTCATTAACATATTTTTCATTCAGAAACTCGTTAACAACAATTTATTCAAAAACAATAATATCATCATCCTCTGGAATGTCTTGCAGGCCATCGGTTTCCAAAATTTCAGCGGAGGTTTCGCTTAACTCAATTTCCCGCGGAATTTTCGCCTGTCAAGTAGGGCTTATTTTAAGGGTAGGGCTTGTATTAAAATCACCCTAAAAAATCAAGCTAGGTCTTATTATCGGAGAAACACGGTATGGTGCGATTAGTTGCGTCTATTACGTAGTAGGAATATATTCTATCTAGAGATGCAATATTTTATTTGCTCCAGTGATGGAATCTCTGCTACTCTATTATCTGCATGAGTGTCCTATATTCCTGTGCGAAGATTATCGACTGCAGGGGTCCCCAAACGTTTCAATCCGAGGGCCACATAAGCCATTACACAACAGTCAGGCTCCCGGACATCTCACATAATGTGATTGTTTCGGGACTTGTTACATTCTACCAAATCAACAAGTTTTTCGTAAATAGATTATTTTTCATTGTTGACAAAATGTCTTCGCAGGCCGGATGAAATGGCTACGCGGGCCAGATTTGGCTTGTGGACCACGGTCTCCCATGATCTATTGGAATCGCAAGTACCTCGAAAGTTTCATTCTCAATCTCGAGTGAAAAACAGATACCTGAACATTGATCGGAGAAGCCTTATCAGTCGAATACAGGATTAGCCTAAGTATGGTCTTTGTTTGTTATCAGTTTAGTATTGATTCCAGCATCTAATATGCGTTTATATCTCAGGCAATACCTAAAGAATGTCTAAGAAATACGTAGGCTAAAAACACTTTGTTTTGATGAAATTAAATGTAAATATGTATGGGAAATCGATCAGGACACGCCAGCTTTATCAGCTTCGCTGTTCAAAGAACCATGTTTAGAAGGGAGGTTAACATCGAGAATAAGATCCCTTCAAAAAGTAAAAGGCGAAAGTGGGATGATGATTGTAGTAAGTATGGATTTTTCCTTCCCAAAAGTGAAGAATCCACCCCTTTGCCGTCTGCTCAATTCTTATTGTGCGATATTAAATATAGCAACCAGTGTTTAGCTCCTTCCAACTTTGGAATTATTTGCTAAACAAACACGGCATTCATCAGAATAAGTCCCCACGTCTTCCAAGAAACAGCACGAATATTTGTGGAAACTTTAAAATTCCCTCCGTTTTAGTCAGTCGTAAATGTCTCCGCTAGTATGTCTCTGACATTTCTCCTTTCCTCTTCAAACAGCGCATGTGCTGATGAAACGAAAAATCAATTTTGCGAAGCTGAGCCAGTAATCAAACCATGCTTGACAGGGTTGCCAGGTTGGCATTTTTAATGCCAAATTCCAGAAATTTGGCCTTTTCACCTGGTTTGGCATGAGAAAATGCTGTTTGGCATGGACGTCATAGTTTTGCATGTTTTTGGTCTTTTTAGTGGTGTTGACACATAAAACAATGTTTGGCAATTGGCATTTTGTAAAAACTTGTCTCCTGACTTAAACCTTTAGATTATTTTCAGCCTGTTCGGCATTTATTGATGTTATTTGGCATGTTTTGAGTAGTGATTTGGTGTATTTGGTCCATTTGAACTAGAAAGCCTAGCAGTTTTCTGTGAGTTTTCTGTGAGTGCATTTTGTCTTAGATATTTTGTGAAATTGTAACATATCTATCAGACGCTTTGAGTACAAGATTCAAAGTAATTAAACACTAATAGCATTGTGCTTATTGTATTTTCATAACTTGTATTTTATTGTTTCAAAGACTTGTAGGCATTATTTGCTAAGCATTTTATAAAATAGAAGGTGATCTTTTCGGAGAATTACAATCATTTGTTGATTTTTATGCAATAATTCTAGGCTTGGTGCAATAGCTACATTATATTTTTGCTATTACTCATCCAGGTAATTCACAATTTACAGCCATCGGCCTGTTTCAGCTTGTTTGGCCTTTTTTCAAGCTATTTGGCATATTTTGATATGCAATTTGACATCTAGGTCCATCTGGAACTGGCAACCCTGATGCTTGAAGGTTGTAGCCAATTTTCTGTATGGCGGAAAGCATGCTGTGTATGAAGCGGAGCAACTACCATTGTCTAAAAACGAACATTCGACGTACCATTATTATGTTGTCACAACGGCCATGCATCCACAATAGGATGAATGAGAATGCAGCGATCGATGGCAGGCGTGAACGAAACGTAAAAAAATAACAGGCACTGAGCTACTACACTTTCTGCAACGCCAAAAATCGATGCGCATTTCCAACAAGACATCGAAAGTAGAAATTTGACACAGCACTGAAGTGTTGTCCACGTTTTTTCTGAAGTATTGTGCACGTGTTGAAGTGTTGTCCACGTCACTGAATTGTTGTCCCCGTTTTTTCGGAGAGCGTTTTCTCTTTATAACATAGTGCTCGTCACTAAGCGAGCGGTTCGCTTAAATAAATGAATGCCTTCTCTTTGTTCTCGCTTAAATAAATAAATGCCTTCTCTTTGTTCTCTTCGAGCGGTGCGAGTGGAGCCTACTGGGAATGGATAGTAGTGCCGTCCGAGGCGCTTCTCCATTACGATTCACGAGACCCCATAAACTTTTTCGAGATTTTTTCTTTGGCGAATTGCAGGTGTTTTGAGGAAACGTTGAAGAAAAATGAAATTCACTTCAGGAAAAACCCTTTAACTCATTTCCTTCTTTGTCAAAATATCTTCCCAAATGCGTTGCGTCATCCATGTCTATCAAGTTCCGTGCATAATAGGGAATTAAACTGGATTTTTGGGTCAATGCCTTAATGAATCAAGGAACGTGAGAGTCAACATTTAACAAGCTTGATGTCGTAGTGCGCACACTACCTGTTGATTCAACATCAACGACGTAGTGCGTATTATATGACCGGATAAATCCGCTTGAAAATTAAACAAGCCCAGCTTTTCTTAAAGTTTGACCTTGCTAACCGTTAAGATATTGGTGTTTGACCTTGGTAACCGCTAAGTCATTAGAGACCCCAACAGTTTTATTCAAATACCGATATGTTCTCGTAGTAAAGCAATGTTTTAGTGTATCTTGAAGGTTATAATAAATGGATTTTCTACTTTGTTTTGAGAGACCGTTGGAAGAAATTGAAAGACCGTCCCGGTATCTCAAAAGGCCTTAAAAATGCTGAACTAGCCCATCGCTCATGGGTCGTGTCACGGTCGCGTCACGGTCGCGTCACCAAGAGCCGTGCGCGGGATTCAGGCAGAGGTATCCGTTCGAAAAATTCGCGGCAGTCTCACCCACCATCTACTGTATGTACTGTACAACTGGAGGCCCTGTGTTGCGCCTTCTACGTATCTTGGGAGGCGAGTGGGGTTAGCGCAGAGTGCTCCTGCTCTGGGAGACTTGAAATCCACGCGTAACAATCTCACCATAAGCTAGTGCTTGGAAACTGGAACATCACTTCGCTCGCGGGGAAAGAGAACGAACTGGTTCAGGAAGCCAAGCAATACTCCCTGGGTGTACGCCATCTGTTCGACTAAGCGTCGTGGCTCTGAAACTGTTGAGCTGGACATTAGGTGGAATTTTCCCTAATCCGACGTTGAGCCAGCATAGCTTGCCCAGTGGGTATACTTGTAAGCCCTCAGCCGAAAGTTATGTTTATGTATGGATCCCTCTAGAAAAAACAGTCTATAACCAGGGTGCTGTTCGGTACCAAAAATAGTCAGTTCGAAAGACTAACAAATGTTTTACAATCTTGGGCAAATTGCTGACATCTCATACCTAGAGAATTAAAAGCTCTACGTTGACTGTTAGGCATTCGAGGAATCGGCATGCCATGCTCTGTCTTTATAACTTTGCGATGGTGCTGACTGCACAATGCACATATTCACATTTCAGCAACAAGACATCCGAAAGGTGACGCAGCTAAATTTGCTCGCAAAATGTTTCACTAGGAAATCGATTTCGCGTCATTTACGCATCTTCAGTCCCGTAAATTGCAAGCAAAAGCTTACGGGTGAAACGATGAAAAAATAAAGCTAGACTTACAGAAAATACTTAAGTAAGACTCAGAGGAAACACTTTGCAAATGCATAATTATGGAGTTTGTTAACAGTCATTTTATGAGGGACAAAATGCTGAATTTTTTACTGGATTTAGAAATTTGCATAATGTAAGTTGTTCTCTATGCATCTCTACTTTTTGTTTGTTATTCCTTCCTGTGCACATAGCATTTTCATGCATAAAATTACACTCCAAAATTATTTTATTGTTTTCCCGTTTGGAATTCATCAATAATTTTGTTTAAGTTTTGTACTGTGATTTTCGCTTTTGTGACCACACCAAATTTCCTCAATCAAACTAGATCCACTACTTTAAGTACGTAGGCATGTTCTCTTCATGTGTAATTTTTCCTCACCATGTTCTGTGTTTGTTTGTTTATTTTCTAACTGTGCTTATTTTATTTCCAATTGTTACTTCCCAGCACTTGTGAATATAATTAATAAATGGGTTTGGTTGACTAAATGACCGCCAGGGTCTTTCACCAATCCTGTGTGGCACAGTGAAAATCTCTGTTAGCATTAATAAATTCTATTGCCATTGTGGTTTCATTTATTCTAATTCCCACTGACAATTGTTTTTTTGCATGGTAGCTTTTTGTATTTTTTCTGTTTATTAACTGAGTGATAAGATACAATAACTCAATCGAATCCATCAGTCAATCCTCGAAGGCTCAAAAGCAAACCTAGAGCTTTTAATTCTCAACGACACGGATAGGAAATCATTGCTAGCGTAGCTTTCAAGATATGTTGGAAATGTGCCGAAGCAATAGAAAAACTTCCAAAACTGGCTGATGAAGAGAAATGCTGAAAAGATGAGAGGTTTCGTAACTTACAGTTCAAGAGCGTGGGTTATCAGTTCCTAACTGTACAACAGTGCAAGCCACATGCGCCGAACAATGCTTGCGTGGCTCATTCACAGCGGCTGATCGAAGTTGCCGCTGTATAATTAGCGTTAGCTGATTGCTGGTTTAGTGATAACAGAATTGGGAGTGTAGCGTGTGGTTGAAACTACGCAGTGCGCATTCGTTGCTTTAAAATTGCTTTTAGTTTTTCATCATTTCACTCGCAACCTTTTGCTTGCAATTAAAGGACTGAAGATGCTTAAATGACGCGAAATAGATTAAGATTTTGCGATGAACACTTTGCGAGTAGATTCAACTGCGTCGCCCTTCTGGTGTCTTGTTACCAGTAGCGTAACTAGAGGTTTGAGTCGGTGGGGGGCAAAACTTAGCTGAAGGGGCCCCCTTCAAAGGAGCCCACTGTCCACCGTAGGGGGCCAACTAGCCAACAGTCAGAATAAAAGTTAAGAAATGATAGTGAATCCGGATGCCGTGGATGTCTATACTAGCCAAAACAATGGAAAACACCCAGAAAAACGCAAAAAAACAACAACCTACTGAAAAACAAAAGAATAGTAAATATCAAAATGTCAGCTAAAGGTGGCCCGGATTTTGCGTTTAGCTTGCCAGGCGGGGGGGTAACTCGCCCCCCTGCCACCGTCAGTCACGCCACTTCTTGTTGCTGAATACTCACATTTATTTATCATTATGCAAAGTGGGAAACTGAATGCACGAAATTAACATCAAACACGCATTAAAATGAAAAATACCTTAAAGTTCCGCTTACAGCAGCTGAAACAAATAAGCCGGTCATTCCTGGAACGTCCTGAAACACCTTGATCACTAAAAAAGGAATCATTTGGTCTGGTCTTTCAATTATCCCTGCTTCCATTGGATCGCATCCCTCAAAATAGGCATACATGGCCAAGCCAGTCACTGTCGACAGTGTCAGGAAGGTGAACGTCGGTATGTATGACACAACAGCTGCTCTGAGAAAGCAACCAAAACCTTTTTATTTAACCGTACGTCTTACTAACTTACTGACTAAATCAAAGACCAAGGCCATAACAGAAATATATTATCGACTGAAAATAGACAAAGTCGCGGACAAGGCAGTTGATCCAAGAGGGAATTTTCAAGTCGTGCAAACTTCACAATTCTGCCGAAACACTGTTAAGGATAAAACCATAATATTTATATTCCATTTGCAAGTCAGTACAAGCTATAAATTGAAGTTATTGCAGAGGTGCGAGGAAAAACTTTCACTATATGTAACATGCACTTTGTAATGCATCCATAGCACTTCCTTGGAGTAGAGTATCTTAGGGCAACAGCAAGTTAAAGCAGGTCTCTAAATTTTTTTTTCTGAGGGCCACATCAGCTGTTACAAAACAGTTCGAGGGCCGGACATAAACTACCGTTCCAAAATAAATGTCAAAACACGAATGTTGTTCATTATGAAAAGTACGTTTATTAAAATGTGGGAAATCTGACTTCAAATAGGATGTACCTAGTATTAACATAGACTTCAGATTGCGGCACATATCAGCAAAGGTTAGGCCCGCCTGCAAAGCAATACTACTTAGCCAACTGACCTTCGCGTGGCCGTCTTATGCAATGTCACTATTTCGGTATCTTTTACATTTTGCCAAATCAACAACTTTTTCGTAAACATGCCATTTTTTCATTATTGATAAAGTGTGTGCGGTCCAGATGAAATTGCTTTGCGACCAGAGTTGGATACCACTGATCTAGAGTGTCAGCTATTTCTAGGCAAGCGCGTCATTGGCAAAAACGAAGCAATCCATGACGTGCAAGAAAAAACTAAAAACAGGTAATATCATGATTTTATTTTTAATAATTAACTATTTTCAATCAATTGACTCAGGACAGCAAACCCTTACATCCGGGCATCTTTCACAGATTTGCAAGCAAGGTATCTTTGGTTGACCGACTGGTTGATGCAGACTGTTCCGCTCCAGTTGATCCCCAATCCAATCATGATTGCCCAGAATGACTGAGGTACTGTCGGATCAATGCTGAAACTGAAAAGCAAAGCGTCAGCTGCAAATAAAAATTGACTGTGGTAAATGCAAAGTATCAAGCATATGAAAAACAAGCTTCTTGCTTTTAGCGGTTGCAGGTTTTGACGATTTCTGCTGATACCCTCATTTTTCGAATAAAAGTAGTACATTCCACTTTATAAAAAGAAAACAAAAGGAAGCAGCACAACCTCTAAGTTTTAAAAATCGTGGCAGATCGTTTCTGTGTCGCAGCTTTTTTTTGTGTTCACTCTTTTGACAGTTAAGGTGGGCAACGCGAAAAAATTGTCGACAGCTGAAACAGTGGTATTTTCAACTCTTACTTCGCGAAGCATTAAACGGCGCATATAGTTACTCTCTGCACTGTCACTTTGAGTTGGATCCACTTCATGCACAACTAGAACTACTGCTGCTTAATATATTGTATTTTACAAAATTTCTTTTATTTCTCATGTTAGTAATGCTTGGGCATTGGTGTGTTAAATAACATAATTCTTCCATTGGAACTATGCAATGAGGCGGAAAGAAATTAGGTGAAGCGTAACTGAAGATGATAAACTGTGACAGCCATGCTCGTTTTCTTATTCACGCAAAAGTTTTAAAATGGGCCAAGCAAATTAGGTTTCATTTTTCCAGTCATGGCATCAGTCCACTTTTTGCGATGTTTTTGTAAGTTCCAGATTGTCTGATAATGCCCAAACGAAACTGTGCTAAAAGCTTTTCTCTTTTATTTGTCCTCTATTTGCGGAAACCTTGTTTTTTGCCTTTTGCATATTTTGCTTGGAAAAGACGCATGCATTAATTCTGTCAGACTTTTAAATCTACTCTGTTAGATCGAAGTCGATTTATATTCGTGACATTAGTCAAAATTGCTTCTCGTAGATGATGCTTTTCTCCTTACATCTTATGTAAGTGGATACACCCTATCCTGACTCGAATTTGCTTTGTGGACGTGAATGTTTGCGATTCTACATTTTTCAACGTTAAATTCTGATGAAGATTGTTGTCAGAAGCTAATTTATGATCAGTTATTTTTTTAACATTCGTACCCTGCACCTAGTATTGTTCGCGGTCAAGGGCGAAGACGGACAGTTTGTTGGGAATTGATTTGCGTGATGCGCTCTGCTGCGGGCAACGATGTATGTGGGAAGAGACAAGGACTGTATCGAATGCTTCGATTACTACCGCAAAAACTAAATTCATCACGTCTCTGGCATCGAAGGTACTTAATATACATTATTACAGAGATGTACACAGAAACTGGGTACGCTCCCAGCTCTCCTGGAAAAGGCTTGCCTATCTTAATTTTGAAAAACACGAGAAGCTCTGAAGCACATAATTAAGCACAAAGGACAATTGCAACAACGCATATAAACTAAGCGATTTGGTAATTCTTTTCATTTGTTGAAAACGTTGTCTGCACATGATATGATATAAATGGTCTTTTGCAATTCAGAACAAGAATGATCACGGAACTTATTGAAGCCCAGGATCACAAAACCAGAAGCTACGGAAAACGTAAACCCTGGAATACTATCGTTTTTGTTTTTTCACGTTGATACTATCGTCGGGTGTGCCAGACCCGTTTTTCAAAAATAAAGAAAATACCTTTTCCTTCAACTGCAGTTTATCACAAAAAATACACTGAAAATATAAGTCTCACTGAGCAATTTGAGCACTTACAGTACAAAGTTACTCTACTCTAATATGATACGATTTTTGATGAAAAGTAAGTAGACCAAATATAGCGAAGGTGTCAGGCGTGCCTAAAATTCAATTGCTCATAAAAAAAAACTATGGGCGTAAACAACTTCTACTTTTGTACACTGCTAACACGACCATAGAAGCATGCCCTGAGTGAGTTTCAGCTTTTAACATGCTCTGACCCCATAAATCATATAGTGGGGTTATGCGCACCCCACCACCTCACACTAATACTACCGTCGGGTCTGCCAGACCCGAACTCGTGACGAAATCGCTCCCTTGCAAAATCTAGAAGAGCGTGGATGACCGCAATCGCACCTATTACTAATCACATAAAAACATGAAGCTACTGAAGAGTTCACAGCGCGCCGACTTCCGCTTCGTAGTTTAACGTGAATGACCTCATTTGACCCGGGTCTGGCAGACCCGCGATAGCATTCCAGACGTCACTTCAGTTTATATATCAGAAACCATCGTAAGTACCAACTGCAACTTAACACGGAGTTCGTACTTCCACAACGTGTTTCTTTGGCCTCGTTCTACGGCTTCGACCACTCTGTTCACTCCTCCAACGTCTACGGTCGCTTTAATAGATGCAGACACAATTCCGGCAAACATGACGAAGCTCTGCACGGTATCGGCCCATACCACCGCTTTCATTCCTCCCTGATATCATAATATTTGGCGTATTTAAATAAAGAGCTGTTTGTTTTGGTTTGTATCCATATCCTTTTTTAGAAAAACAATTAGATTTCACAATCTCACAAAATATTATAAGCAGTCTCACAACTCCTATGAGAAACCACGAGAACAAATTAGACGCTACACGCAAATAAACTACTAAAAAAAGCACAAATGTTAACGCGAATATGACCATTACAATATTTTCACAACGAATTTGGCCTATTATTATAAGAGGCCTTAACCTCTGAACCCCAATAGGAAGAACAAAGCTTTAAGAGATATTGTCTTTAACATGACCACGTTTGGTATTAGCTCCTTAATTTACAAAAGAGTTGCGCATTTAACTTTGCGTTACAACATTTATTGCAACTGCGATACTGTAATAAATGAAATTTGAACAAAGCAAGGTTAAAATGTAAAATAGCAAATTGGATTTGGGGTCATTTTTGTGTATGTGTACATGCCTGTACAAAACATAATTCTATTTTTGAAAGGTGTATGGGTTTTAAAGGAGTTTCTTGCATGGATTTTGAAGCTTATCGTTGCGTTGACACCAGTATTTTAACAATAGGTGTAAAAGGGCATTTGAAATTTTAGTACAAGCCACACTGTTATTTTAAAATTTCTTTCTCCCTGCTAAAAATCTTATTGAAACTGTATCTAGCATTGGTGCAATACTAGTACACTGTATGTTAGTATATACTTACATAAAATGTAAAATACTCGTATTCCTCGAAATTTTTGACATTTCAGTGTTATTTCAGTTATGCAGTTTTGGGAAGATTAGAAGGTGCAGTTGTCGCGCTGTTACTATTTGAAAGAAAAGCTTATCACGTTTTGAAGGAAAGTACGAAATGGCAGTGACTTGCAACGTACATGACTGATGTGCCAACGCCATACCTGAGCAATCAAGGCAGCTTCATCGGATTTACAGCTCCATAACAACTTTCCAATCACAAATGCTTAACTTTGTTTCATGCAAAGTTTGACTTGCAGGTATTTACCATCGACACCTCTCAAATACGCAACGAGCAGTAAGTGGATTAACAGTTGAAGCTTGTTCTTTCCAAGAGCTTAGCAAGTGAATAGCAGCTATATTTTTTTGAAATCAAGTTTTATCGTCGTTTTTTGGCTTAGCTATCGTTTCAAAAAAATCTGTTTGATGCTATTCCCGCATAAACATTAAAATTCCGTTTCTAGTGTCACCTGCACCTAACGAACTGCACTGTTCGTGTCATTTAAAGAATACGCCTTCCGGTTGTAAACATACATTCGTCTTTGAGCAAATAACGAAGGAGTAGTTTCTGACTGATTCAAACATTGTACGACAAACACGGATATTACTATTTACCAGAGTTGTGTAAATGATGCAAACAACACTCGTTGAAGCAATTGTCCACGTCAGGCTCATTGGTGTGAGTGCATTCAGTGCCAACGCAGGCAAGTAAATGATTGATCCCAGAAACAGAATCTGAAAGAACGATTTTCATCATCCGAAAAACGCTGAGTAACATATTTGGTAAGTTTTACATGGTATAGTTTTCAAACATGGGTTGTAAACATACAAGAAACATTAAGGCAACAAGCAATGATTTAAATGAAATCAAATTGGCCGTTTCGGAAAACAAATATTTTCATCGTCAACAAAACTTCGTTGAATGTTTATTTCACAATCTTGGAAGACTTCCAGGTTTCCTTTCGTTTCAAAGTTAATAATCAAAGACAAAACTTTGAATATGTTGATTGCTAATATCAATGTTTTGTCCTTTACTATTGTTCTATTACGTCTTTGAATTTTGTTTTACTTTAAAAAGCAATGATTTGTAGAGCAAAAGGAAATACACTTAAAATACGTTGATATTCGAAGTTGGAATCTTCAAATAAAGCAGAAGAGCTTGTTACATAAAGCTCAAACTAAATTCTTTTTGTTTTGATACGAGTGATTTAGATGAGACAATAACCTCTGAGAGCGCAACAGACCTTTTGTCAAACCATTCAGAATCTAGACCCGAACAATGAACCTCAGGAACTGAAAATAGAAACACATTAATGTTTCGGCTTGGTCACAATTACTTGCAACTTCATCAAAAAACGTTATCCATGCTTCCACATTTTCAATTCGTTTAATGTCATTTTTGCCAGCTTTTTTAATGTTCCCTCTCCAGGCATCACATAAACAGCTAAGTGCTGGAACTGCTGGAACGTTTCAAAGAGATGTTGAGTGAACGCTCAAATCTCGAAGCACAGGGATCGAGACCGAAAGTTTCATCCTTCCAGTGGAAGACCAAGTCTTGAGGCTCTATCAATGTTTATTACGCACTACACAGTATGCTAGAAGCCACGCCCGAAACCTCTTATAAGAAGTTTATGAGGATAATAAACTGGGCTTTCTCATAACAAGAGAATTTAACAGGAGACGTAATGATCAGTTACTTGACTTACAGCTAGTCATGAGTTGGACATAATTTGAGGGTGGTAAACCATAGGTTAAACCGCTGTTGCGATCGGAAAGCCCCAGCGGCACATGCGCAAAACTTCACACTGTGGCAGCAAGCATCAATAGAGATCACATACTATGATCACTATATAATTGCTTGTTCGAGCCACATATGTATGAGTGTTATTGTTCGCGCTCATCCTGTTCGTCGTGAAAAGCACATTCAACGCAACGCCAGCGGAAAGGTTGCAACGACATCCCCTCCCTTTTACAACGAACCAGACCGATCGCACGTTCCTTTTGTGAATGCTGCACCTGGCACTACCTTCACATCCTGGTCACAGCACCATTTTGTTACGATCGGAAAGCCCGAGCGGCATGTGCGCAAAGCTTCACACTGTGGCGGCAAGCAAAATTAGAGATCACATGCCATGATCACTGTATTATTGCTTGTTCGCGCCACGTATATATTGGTGTTATTCTTCTCGCACATCCCGTTCGTGGTGAATCGCACATTCAATGCAACGCCAACGGAGAGGTTGCAAAACTGCTCTATACAACAAATTCCGCAAGACAATTGCATGCAGGAAACTTTTTGTCGCATGATGAATTGGAAATATGAAGGTTTGCGTGAAAGTAAGATTTTCACGGTTACTTGGTCCCATAGTTTGATGATTAGCCTTAAATTACATGGTAGAGCGACGAAGCGTTCAGGCATGTTGTCGTGGCACGTCATTAGCTGAATTTGCAGTGGCCTTTCTTGTTAACTCGTGGAAGCACACATTCTCCAACGAAGCTAGGTAAACATTTTTATAAGCTGCTGTGTTAAAGCTTGGGTTGCCCAAGCCAAGGAAAGTTCACTTTCAGGTAAGTACAGTAGAATCGCCCTATAACGTCATTGCAAGTGACCGGAGAAAAAAATGTCATTGTAGGCGAACTGTCGTTATAGCCGAACTACAATAAATCGTTCCTAAAATAGCTTTCTAATTCAACCCCAAAGCCTGGCGTGGTTACAAGTGTTCTTTGATTGCGATGTTGATTTTTTCGTGATCACCTGGCCCACCAGTTTCAAGAAGCAGTCAAATTTTACTCCGTGAAGTTTTCCGGTCTTTCATGACGCAGTTCATGGATGAGGGTATATAGCAGGGTCTCAAACACGCAGTGTGCGGGCCGCATGTGGCCCGCGATCTTTTCTGGAATTCTCAAATAATTAACATTTAAGCTATTTTGTTCATTCACCGGTGCTTCAGGTTACTTTATATGTCCTCTTTTGTTCCTCGGAGCAACTTGTGTTTGAAACCCCTGGTGTATAGTCTATTTGCCTCTTCTGTTGGCAGAATAGTCAAGAATTGCTCATCAAAGCAATTCTGAAGTCATTACTCTATGTTTCTAGAACTTCACTGTTGCATACATTTCACTAAGTATAAAGAACTCCACCAAGGTATTTGATCGTTAGGCCTACTAAGAATAAATAAACAACATTTTGTTTTCGACGATCAATAATATACTATGGATCCAAAATAAATTATTGACCATCTATAATATATATACTATTCATCCTATAGGATGAACCCAAACGTTGTTTCTTTGTTTTCCACCACTACAGAGCCAGCAAAGCAGTAACTTTCCATGTTCGGGTCGATTTCCTCAGTTGCGCTAGTTANTAAAGTCTCCCGTTGTGCCAAATATCCATCCTNCCAACACTTCGATGCTGGAGATCACACCGCAAGTCTGCAGCAGCTCAAGCGACTGAGCTTGCACTGGTCACGGGCAGCAACAATCGTCATTCATGAGTTGTACGCATTTTTGCGATCAATCAGCAGCCTCAGTCGCTCCATTTCCGTGCGAAACCAAAGTTGCGTATAAACCCAGCTTTACTGTAGTGTGTTTTCGCGGACACGCTGACAAGAAAAAGGGAGATTTTATTTTGCCTTGTTTTTGGAAACTGCAGTCATCGTCGTTGTTGGAATATCGAAATCATTTGCAAGTTTTGCTACTTTCGCACCATTGTACTACAGTATTGATTGAAACAAAGATGTCATGCTTTTCCATAATGGGATACTGCTTCTTTTCTTCGACAACTTACGCACTGCTCCACCTAGAATATCGATCAAACTGACCACAGTCGCAACAATCGCTAATACTGTACAATAAAAATGATGTAACGATTTGGCTTCCATTGCTGCTGATGACGCAATCCGTGATGCCATTCTCACGTATCGCCTGTCACGGCTCAACGACTGGACGCATCGCTCCTATTGGGCCATAATTTGGGGGTGTCTCTGAATCAGATTTTCGCGAGCAAAGTGACGTATTTGGACAATCGTTGCACATTACAACGATTCATGAGTTTCCCGAACGCTCGATAAGAACTCGATAAGAATCTACTGTAATCTAGGTCGTAGATATATTTAGAGAAATGATGCACTTGCCTCGGTAAACTTTCTGCAATTCTGCCGCAAAACATTTTTAAATGTTAAATCAAATCATGTTTTATTGCTTGGCTATTTCAAAAAGAGTAGCACTGCAGCTGCCCTTCGCTGCAACCACCACAGTTAAAAGGATTTATGTTTTAATCCGGTCCAACATTTTAATTTTGTTGCTTGCCTGGGCTTACTGATATCCGTTGGGAGAACGAGGCTCAGCTCCCACCGTATCGTGTCGACAAAATGCAAGATTATCCATTAGACTCTTGTCAAAAATGGAAACATTAACCGCGGACACAATCGCACGAAACCTGCAGGTTTTGCCACATGCATAGAAAGTTTTGAGTTTCTTATCGCATCAGTGATCACACAACACAGCATCAGCTTTGTGAAACCACTATCCTTGGGTTTTCTAAAATCTATCTGTAATCTCGTTCTGGACAGACTGGAGCTGATCGCATGAAGAATGTCAATGGTACAGTAAACAAACAGCTGAAACTGTATATTTTTGGTTTATACAAGCGCGCTGTGGACATTGCGTAAACAATCAACGTCACTCCATAGCAACCCGCATAGTCAACCTCCTCTAATCGCCAAAAGCATGGCACGAATGCTGAAGCTGATACAACAGAAGCATGCTTCCGTAGGAATGTATTTTACCCATTTGTTGATCACATCACCAGCGAAATGGAGCGATGTTTCCCAAATGAAGCAACCCCTATCCTCCAAGTTTCCTATTTCATGCCCTACAACATTCATAACTGAACGAATCTGTGCTGGGATCAATGGAGTAATACTTTGATCTTCCATGAAACAGCTCCCTGCTGCAAGAAGTTGAAAGATGGAAGCAGAACATTTAAGATCATGAGACGGCTTTTAACACATTGGCGTGGACGCTGTCAGCAGCAAACTGTGAATTCTTTCCAAAGACAAACGACATGTTGATAACACCCATGACCATACCAGTCATCTCATCAGTGCTGGGAGTCGCAAATATTTTTTTTGCTCCGCAAAGCGCAAATCCGCAACGAAAATTGAATTCGTTTGCTCCGCATCCGCAAGGTCCGC
>JGI24021J15306_10000695_pt1 | contig 28264 bp, 16 predicted proteins | sample Ectturendosymbi1_FD_15306 | JGI IMG/M metagenome (IMG submission 15306) | reverse complement strand
ACTTTATGAAATACTGATTAACATAAAACAAACCTCATTGCGATATCTCATCATTTCACTTTTTAATAATTTTTTTAAATTGTAAAGAGACTTTATGGACAACCTGTATTGTTTTTCAAACGATACGGTTTCAAGAGATATTCAAGAGATAAAAATAACTACTTTCATGGGTGTCTGCAGAGGGCCAAAACGGGTTTGTACCCCCCTGGGAATTGGGTTCAAGAACCAAAAAATATTAGAAAATCTGAAGTCAGCATCTCGATTCCGATTAATCGATTTAATTCTTGCAACAACACTTTATTTACCGGTATGGCACTCACACTGCACAAAAGCCGCAGCTTCACTGTTCTGGTGTGATGCAGTGATGAGCTTGCAGTTCACTCATGTCTACTCCTTCACCTGCAGATTCACGTTGCGAAACTTGCGAGCGCTTCGCTCTACTCTTTCGCTTATTTGCGTAAAAATAACATGGCAACGAATCTTCAAAGGTTCACTTCAAGTTGTGATAATTAATGCGTTTTTCTGCATGTGATTCTTGACCGCAGACATCTTTGGCAGGTGATGCAGCGACACAGTGACTGCCGATAACGATAAGCAATGGTGTAGGAGCAGGCAAATTTTTGGGGGTGCAAAGAATTTTTGCCCGAATTTTTGAAAACTTGCCCGAAAAAAGCTCCATAAGAAAAAGTGACCTCCAAAAAAATCTTTTCCTGTTTTTTTGGGCGCCATATTTGCCCAGATTTTCAAGGTTTTGCTCAGATTTTCAGAAATTTTGTGAAAGTTTTCAAAGATTTGCCCAAATTTTTTCCAAATCAAAACTTTATGGGGTGCGATTGCACCTCCTGCACACCCACCACGTACACCAGTGACGTCAAGACGCATTGTTTTATAGTCTACTGTGTGAAAAGAAGCAGGGGTGAATGTGTAGCAATGCTTCCGCTTCCACAAGTTTCAAAAATCCATCATAGAGTGAGATTGTGAGTGTGACCAATGTGCCTGAGTGAATAGCTCAATTAAGCTACGCTTATGCAGCTTCTTTTCACACAGTATAAAACTACGTGGCTCGTTAGAAATACCTCTGTGAAAGTCTTCTGGGAATATGTCTGAAAGGCTTAGTCAGAACTAAGTGCAAAGCTATATTCACCGCACTGGCGAGTTTTCATAATTTATCTGCTCAGTTTTTACGCCTGCCTGGTGTTCTAATTTTAGTAAGTTCTTAAGTTGTCCGATAGTCGTGTTACGATACAATGAAGCAGTTTTGCCAGAGTATCTAACTTTCTTGTTTTTTTACTGCTAATGTTGATCTGGGCGTTGATTGTTCTTAAAATATGACTTATTTGTAGAAAGTGCTCGCAAAAATGGATATTAGACAGTTTATGAAAAGAAAAAGTATTTTTGACAGCCGAAGAGTAGAAAACAATTCGGACAAAAGATTTCAGAAGTGAGTTCTGTTCAACCAGCACAGATCTAATGAGAGAACCGCAAACGTAGTTGTTGATAGTTCAAGTCTATTTCAGACTCATTTGTGTGGAGTTCACAATGATTTGATAACGACATTTATGTGCCAATTCAACAAAAGTTGTAACAGATGATAGAAAGTACACGTTTGTGGCAAACTCGTATAGCCTACAGCTCCACTTGAAAAAGCTGTCAAAATAGATGCGAAGGGGGCACGTGGTTTCACGGGGAATTTTCTTTGTGGCGTAGAAACAGAAAAGCGTTTTGTGAACGTCCATTTGCATTGCAACGTCAGCAACCTGAAAATGATAAGCAAAATGTTGACGTTCCCCCCCTGGAAAAATTTCTGCAGACGCCCATGGCTACTGTAACCCTTTCAGCAAGCTTGCATATATGGGCAAATCAGGCTGAGCTAACCATGTACGAAATTGAAAGCTAAACAAAACGTATTCAGACAACACAATTATTCTTGAATACTTTTATCTACACATTGTTCTTTTCATCTAAATTGCTTATTCTTGATTCTTGAATGTTCAATGTCATCAATAGTTCAAACATGGACAGTTTAAAACTATTCAAGAATTTTCAAGGACGCTGGAAGATATTCAAGGACAACAAGATGTTTTTCAAGGATCAAGGACATAGCAAGTGTTGACAGCAAATTCAAGGACAATTCTTGGCGCTCAAGGACGTCTGGCAACCTTACCCTAAACCCTAATTTTCACTTTTCTCAGCGTGTTTGATATGTAGAATATTACTCTGTGCATGCGCACATGGTGTGAAGTCAGAAATTTAGCAAGTCACAATTTTCACTTGACACCGGTTCTTCGAGAGTTGCAGCAAACCTAGAACATTTGATTGCCTTACAACAACTAGTGCACAGTGCACTTTATATACTCGTTTCAATTTTGGAGAAACCTTCTTTCACTTCTGCGGAAGTAGTGGTGACAAGTGATCCGAAACACGTTCTGTGCGATTACCGTTCAATTTCGTTGCTACGACACTCTGCTTGAATTACAAGGGCTGCTGAGTATTTTTTCAGGCTGATTTTTTGCAATTTTGCAATTGATTTCAAAAAAATTTTACCGTTGTTATTCATATTTGTTTTGAAATTGTGGATTTTGTGGAAAGATGAGCTTTATTTGTATATTTGTTTACGAAAATGACGTGCCTGAGTGACATCTACTGTAGCCTACCACTTGCATTCATTTTTGAGATTGTTGATGTTTTATTGATATTGTTAAACTTTTTATTACGTGTTCTTTTGTCTTTAAATGTTTCCTTGTTTGTTATACTTCAAAATTAGACTGTCAGTGGCCTTGTAAAGTATATGATAGTTTGAGCCAACTGTTTCAGTTGAGTTATTAGGGTGCAATACTAGACTAGGCTACTTTTCATTCTTTGAAACTGGCTTTTTGTTTTAGGCCTTATGAATGATCATGATGCCATAGATGGTAATCATGACGACATTGGAGCAATCTAAGATTGTAACAGGATTACTTGCACTCAGTTCAACTTTGTTATCACTTGCATTAAGTAGTGTTTTTTTATAGGAAGTGATTACGGATACGCCTGGCCTAACACATTTCAAATAAAAGGGTCAGTTTGTCATTCAAACAGCGTGGGTCTCGTGGTGTAGCGGTTATGCGTTATGGCTGCTATGCCAATAGTTTTCAGTTCGACTCTCACCTTGCTGACTTTACTTTTTTTTAACTTTTTTTCAGGCTTTTACGTGTTACCTTTACGCATTAGTGTTAGGTTAGCATTAGGTTAGGTTAGCGTTAGGTTAGGGTTAGCTTAGGGTTAGGTTAGCCTTAGCTTATGGTTAGGATTAGGTTAAGGTTAGATTTAAGGATTATCTTTTATGTTTACTTTGTTTCTATCAAGCCTGCTGTACTCTCGTCGTGTGTTACTGTTACGTCACAGGTGGTGTATGAATAAGTTTTTAAATTTCAAGATCCACAGGCATATCTATAGCCACTGCCTTTTTATAATGGTATAGTGTTTAATAGTTAGTTCAATTTAAATATTTGCTGGTGATCTTCTTTATGTTGAGGCATGATTTATCATGCATGCCTTAAACTTTTGTGAGTAGAAATATTGCTATTATAAAACAGTACTACTGTAGTGTAGGTCACAGATGTTTAGACTTGAAGCAATACAGTAACTAGGCTAATGCTCTGTTTGCTTTAGTCTCCAGAACACTACCACTTCATTATTCGTGGGTTCATCAGTAACTACTAGTATACAGTAGTATTAGGTAGCTTGTTGGTAAGACTCTTTGGTAAAGGGTGACATTAATCTTTATGCAATGCTGTTGATTAAGGCAGTGTCTAGTTGTACAGCACTATGAGGTTAGCTTGTAGAGTACCTTCATAAGAACGCCCTGCGATTGGTGCAAGTGGCTAAATGTAGTGAGTGCCGAGCATGCAGATATATGACTGAGCAGTGGTGAAGAAGAGCGAAGTTGTTAGATTTTTTTGCTGGACAAAATTATGTTTCATTTTAAAAACACTATCATAGCATGCAAAAGTACTTCCCAATGCAAACTTTTCCACTCTCCATTCAAGCCTAAGCCTATCTTCTTTCTGTAAAGCAATGTTGTTCAGGCCTACAACTTACCTACACTTAAACACACATAAACACACCTGCTTGCATATATTATAGACAAACATTCTAGCTACCTTATGCACATACCTTGAAAGAGTATGCATTATCATTTTGTATGGATTTTATGTTGTAGGTACTAGATTTTACAAACACTGCATAGGTTACCAACTGACTTTTTGCATTGTAAAGTCTTACAGATTCTGTGAGTCTTGCCATGTTAATGACTGTGCATATTTCACTAACAACATGTGCTTTTCAAAGTTTCTTGTGGCTGTATGCCTTGCACATCCTGTGATGACCATTATATAGTTATGTGTAATATATCATTGTTTCCTGCTTACAGTCCAATTTACTGGAGAAGAGTAGGGATAGGCATTTCAGAATAGTTTACTATTCCAAAATTATTCTAGAATAGATAAACCAAATCCAGTATACCGAATCCTATTCTGTTTTTTTCCTGCAATGCATTGTACCTGAGAACATTGCAGTGCTGCACAGTGCAGTGGTTTATAACTTTTGACACATTTCCTCTCTAGCTTTCACCAATATTTTAAATATGTGAAAACAGCAAATCTTCAATGTGACAACGTTAAACCATTTTCTTCTGGTGGCTTGACCTTGCCAGCAATGCATTTTGCTCCAATAAGCCATATTTCCTTTATACTCAGAGCAAATGATTTACTGCTATAAACTGTTCCATTTACCCTATAAGTTGCTTCGTCCTTGGGAGGTCTGTAGCCTAAATGACCCTTGGTCTTTTGAAGCCTTTCACTCTCCCCTTGCATTTTACACATTGGTGTTCTTGGAAAGTCATCGCAGCATAAATTACAATAATTACGATGACATCATTCATTCATCGTTTATGCTTCATCGTGTTTCATCAAAGTAAATGTATTAGTGCCATCAAGCGTATCCTCTACTACCACCACATATATATCCTTGTATTCATTTATGTATTTGTGTATTCCTTGTTACTGCGATGTATGCTTAAGTGTAGCACATTGCGTGTGGGAGTGAAGACGTTACATAATACAGTACTATCACTAAAGAAAAGGTCATCTACTCAAAAACCAAGGAGGCCACACAACGCATTTTCCTTAATGCCAATGTATATCGCTTGATATGGCCATGTTGCTGATGTATCACATTGGCAAAATTCTGCCAATATGTATTTGGCAATATTCGCTCATAAAAACGCTGCTCTATTGTTCTGCAGAGTGTTCAAAAACCCAATTGCTAATTCATCTATGATTGATTAACACAAATTTTATGTCTTGTTCTACACGGCATGCAGCTGTATAGTGCAATACATTAAGGTTTTCCAAATGTCTGCATGTTAACTGTGATCACAACTTGGTGGCAGTTAATTCTGCACTGGAAAAATATCTCTTTGAAGAGGCTGATGTTGCAAGTTATGCTAAGATTTTTCAAGCCATTTCTGCACCAAAGGCAACTGCTCATTCACAGTTTTCGTCCTTCCAGACATTTTGTCACCTGGCGTGTTAACAAAGCAACTACAACTGATTTTAAAACATGCAGGAACCAATGCACTCAACAACTGACAAACGCATATGGCCGGTCAAGCAACTGCAGAAATTGCTACACATGTTAGTATCTCAAAAAAAACTCACGCTGTGGACTGGAAAATGTTAGTTGTCAGTATATGCACAATAGTGTTGTGTTTCCACATGGTGCAAGAGAAAAACACATGTGAGTAGACTGAAAAAATGTCTGTTCATGTGCATTAAGTTTCAATGTGGTTGAAGCAAGTCTACTGCTAATGTTTGGAAGATCTAAACCGAATCCAATTACCTGGTTTAACTGCATTTTGGATTTGGATAGTTTAGGATCCACACTATATGAATGAATAAATGGGTTGCATAATGGTTGGAAATGTTAGACGGTTTGGAGATCTTTTAGCTCAGTTTTATTATATATACTTGCTTTGTACTCCCTATGGAGCATCATGAGTGGTCCACGAGCACTTATCTCTTTATGCTATGATCTGGAGGCTAAATGGCTACTTTTATAGTGAATGCTACGTTGATAGCAAATGAAATCTTTAATGGTGGTACTACGTGGGAACTTTTCCCTTGGAACCACCTTTTGATGTTGACCAAAGACTGGACAGCTGGCAAATGCTGTTTTTTAAGTCTTTGGTGTGTCTTGGTTAAGAATGGAACACAGGTTGCTAGCTTAAATAGCATGCGCTCAACCCATCATACCTCCTAAGTAATGTCTTAAAGTAAGTGCAGGAAATTTGAAGAAATTATCATGTGTACCTCATGGTAACTGTTGTGCACAAAATTTATTTTTCTATTCCAGGTTGCAAACAACAGTGCAGATCATGCAAGCAGTTCATAAGTCAACAGTTATCTTTTCCTTAATGCCATAGTTTTCCCTAAGTTGATGCTGCTTTAGTTATGGATAATAACAATAACAAAAAATGCATCTGTTTATCACATTTATCATTGAGTGTTGCTTCTTAACCTTACTGCTTATAACTTTATATTTTCAAAAATTTTGCAATCTCTTAGTAATTTTCTTAATCATAGTGCATTTTGGATGGTTGAATTATTAAATCATGAAATTTACAACAGTTTTGTAAAATAATGCACATTATTGTAGTTGTTTCCAAACCTGGGATATTATAATTAATGTAACTCCATTTGTCTACTATTTTGATCAAAATCTTTAATGAAATTGTCGTTGCTTTTGCAGGGTGACATTTAAAAAAGTTTTTTTGATATTTATTAATTGAACTTTTATTTTTATTCCTTATAGTTTTGCATCTTTTGAAAAAAAAAAAGTTGTTGTGCTGTGCAGATCAGCTAGGCTAATATGCGCTTCTTGAGTTGAGGATACATACTTTGTGACTTGTTTTAAGTTTTCAGTGCCTTTTATGACTGATAGTTTGTTCAAAGCATTTTAGTTGTTTAAAAATAATGATTTATTTTAGCATTTTGCAAAATAAACTTGGTTGTAAGTTTGTTTAAACTGAAATTCTCAAAATTATTTATGTTTTAAAGTATTTATGTTGAAAAAAGGGTGAACGTCTTGACAGTTAGTGTCATAGTGTTGGAAATAATATGATATTAAGTTTTTGTTGATAATTCTTCACATTTGGAAAGAAATGCAAGTTCTTCAAAGTTGAAATTGTGGTGTGGTGTTGCAAGTTATTTGGAACAATTATGCCAGATACTGAAATTACTTCTGATTATTCTGGATCACTAACTCCAACAAGCTCTAGTGATGACAGTGAAGAGGAGGATGTGGGAAGCAAAACTAACCAGCACCTTAGGTGTTTATATTTAACAATTGAGTGTTAGAATTTAGTTAAAATACTCTTTTAATAATTATTTTTATGTCATTGGCTGTTGTAAATGTGGCTTGATATTCTACTTCTTTTTTGTTACTGTACAATATATTTGTATAAATATCTGTGTCGTTTTCATTACATTGTGCAGATCAAGGTAAGCATTACGGAGAAAGATAGTGCATAAATTATAGCTGCATAAAGGAAGTTCCAACACATTGTTTGTCGTCATATGCTAGAGTTGCTCACCTATTTTGTTTGCAAATAAAAATATTGTTGTACAACTTCGAAATGATTGCACTGGAAACTGTTTTTTACCTAAATGCAATGGCATTAGGGTAAGTTACATATAACTCAAACTTGTGTGTTTTTACAGCTTCTCAATGATTCTACACCCATGTTTTCTGTACAACTATTTTATAGTTCATATATAATGTTGTTATATTGAAACTTCTTAAGAGTTTTTGAAAAAATTAAAAAAATTTGATTCTTTGTGAATGAAAACTGTAAATATGAGTAGAGCTTAATAGATTCATTGTCTTGGTAATATAACAATAGCATTGGGGTTACATGAACAAAATTCTGCCAATATATATTGACAAAATTTGCTCATGAAAGCAACTATTCTACTGTGTTATTTTAAATGTTCAGGAGCCCAATGTTGCAGTCAGATTACATTGCCAAGAATTTTGAAACTGAGCAGGCAACATGTTCAGTCCCCAAGATTTCAAGTAGCAGTAGAGATCACCCATGTGACCACTCTGTTAGTATTTGTTCATCATAAGCTTATGTAGGGAAGGTCTTAGATGTGCCTTCTGTTTATGGTAATTTTATATATATCGCAGTGATTATGTGACATCAACCATCACATCTCTCCTAACTTTCAACCAGCCTTACATCAAGATGACTTTCAACAAAAGGTCTTTGTGCGAGGGGCTTACTGCACCTTTCAAATCACTCTTATTGGGTGGCCATTTGTTGCAGTCAGACTGCATAGCCAAGAAGATCAAAATTAAGTAGACAACACGTTCAGTCACCCATGGTTTCCAGCAGTAATAGAGTAATTTCAGCAGGTGATCTCTATTGCTACTTCAAAACATGAGTGGCTGAATGTTTTATCTTCTTTGTGTCGAACTTCTTGGTGCCATAATCTGACCACCACACTAAGTTTTTGTTCTATCGCTGATTTATTAATTCTAATGCATAGTCCTGTTCTTCACCAGCACCCTGACAACTTGAATTAGTGAATAATGTACAGACCAGTCATATGATTGTCCTCAAAATAAACCAGTTTGTGGTAAGTGTTAGTATGATAAGTAGATGACTGACAGTGCACAAATCAAAGGGATGTTTGACTTCTATAGTGAGCGACATCTGTATAGAATTCAGTATTGTGTGGTCCTTCATTCTAACTCCAAACTTGTTAAATTTTGAGTATTAAATCATTCTTTTGCAAAAAGGCAAATATTTTCATATATTTCGTTTGTTGTAATTTATTCTAATTTTTGCCAATTGTTTAATATGCATTGTATTGTCCTTCAACTGTGGTTTAGGTAATGCAAAAATATTAGTATTAGCATGGCTTATCAGCAGTGAAAAATATTTTGATATTGGGGCCAAGCTTTAAATGTTAATGAAATTGGTTGAACAGTATAAGAAAAACAATGCAACAACCAAGGAGCAGGTTGAAATCATATTGGCTGTTTAACAAATGGAAGGCATGAGCTCAGTGGTAAAGTGTCTGCTTCTCAATTGAAAGGTTGGGTGTTTGATCCACGACCACTGAGTGAATTGCTGTAGCGCTCCTTGGGCAAGGGCATTCATCCCAACTGTCCCAGCAAGAAGCAAATTTCAGGCTTCGGCCTGCCGCCAATTGCCACAACCAAAAATCAGTAAACTGCTTTCAGTATCAGCAATGATCAGATAAAGTATACAAATGTTGCACCAGTATCCAGGTGCAACATAAACAAAAAAATATGAGAGAAACTCGTAGACACACATTGTGGAAAGCAATCAGTTAACAAGAGAATTAACTTTGTCTGAGTCAAACATTCAGATTGAACAATGGTGTGTAGCTGAGGTTGACATTTAGCATTGTCTTGTATCATGAATGGTTTGTCAATGTTAAGGTGGAAACAATCATTAGTGGAAAGGAAGATAACTGGTTCATCAAAATTGCAATGCTTTCAAAGCATGTTGTGGTGTAGCCATGTAGCTTTGATTCTTTGGAATTTTGATGTTGTAAAGTAAGCTGATGAGGTTGCAATGGGTCTGACCAATACAGAAGTCACTACAAGAACATACTAACTTGTATGCAACACCTGAGCATTTGAAAGGGCATTGATACTCCTTGATTGGAAAGTTTCTGTTGAATTTGAATGCCTCTAGTATACTGTACATCTCAGAAAAGCATAGGATTTGAACTACAGAGATTGCTTTTTAAAAAATGTTGCAAGTGATTCTCCAGATATGATTTAATTTACCTTCTTTAACTTCTTTACGTCAGACTTACCACAGGAGTGAGTTGATACAACACAATGGGCAAAAAAAAGCTTAGTCACAACACATCACGGGCTAGGTATATGTAGGTCATACTGAATAGGAGGTAGCACTGTAACAATGCAGCATCAACTACTCCAGTTGGTTACTGTCATGCTTCAGCATGACACAGTAAGAAAAATTGAGATTTGCATTAAGCATCAGACATGTGATGTGAACTGATAAAAAGCTACAAGATTCACATTGTTGAGCAAATGCATGAAACTTGCTTCTAATCAAGATGTCAAAATTCCTGACAAAATAGGCAACTTAAGGTAGGAAAATACTTACATCCATGGAGATTTAAATGTAAAATTTGATGGGTGTTGTTTTAGGCAATACAAACACATTTAATACCAGACTATGTATATGTTATATAATTGACAATCATACATTGACATGCAATAGGCATGCAACGTTGTTTAACTGTCAGTAAATCACAAAGGAACAAAGGTGCCCTTGAGCATGTTTGCTGCTCAATAAAATGATTTCACTTGTTTTTGAATGTTCTTATCACCATTCAGTTAGGCTTGGCATAGTACGCTAAGAATCTTGACCTTTTCATAAAATTTTACACTTTTACTATTTAAAGAAACAACTGGTGATGCAGGCTTTTCAAATTTGCAGGAAAAAAAAACTATTTGCTGTGTCTTGATACAGTTATAAAAGGAAGTGGCTATGCAACCATCCATGGATCTTATTTCTAAACTTATTCCCGAGTCGACCTGGTAACATAACGGATACGTCTCAAGTCTGCCATGCCAACAGTTGTGGGTTCGCCTCTCACCTTAGCACCTTGCGTTTTTGTAATAGTGACTGCTTGCACATTTCAATTCATGGGATCAGTTTTTCTTTACTTCTTTCAAAACTTTCCAAACTTTTGCTTTAGGGGTTGGGTTTAGGTGTTAGCATTAGGTTAGTGTCAGGTTAGTTTAGCATTAGGTTATGGTTAGGTTGGGGTTAGCTCAGTATTAGGTTAGGGATAGGTTTTAGGTTTACCTTTGTTTTTACTATGTTTCTACTAAGCCTACTGCATGCTCATCGTGCATTACTGTCACATTGCAGGAGGCAGTCAAATAAGGTTTCAAATTTAAAGATCCATGGCGGTTCTGTAGCCACTGCCTTATAAAACACTTGTGCTGAGCACCATGGTCTAAACAAATATGCAGTAGGCATTGCAGACTGGTGATACTGTGACCAAATACACATGTGTTGTTAAACTTCCAAGTTACGCATCTGGTAGAACAGTATTTTCAACTCTGTTGATTTAGGTTTGCACTGATTTAGGACTTAAAGACCTAAAATTGGAGATTTCACAAGGTTTCTTGAGTAACCAAAAGTTTAAGTTGTAATGGCATGTAGGGATGTGTGATCGAGCTTGGTTCTAAAATTTTGAAGAACAGAAAGATTTATTACACTCTCTTTGTACTGCATTCAGAATATCAAAAGTAGTCTACAGCCTACAGGGGCCTATCTCTAGACTTACTTTGCACCACAGGCCATGCATCCACTTCTGCAGTGAATGCTGCACTGGTGCCAGGCTAATGTCTGCATCACACATAAAGCTTTTCTTTGCACCCATCCGTTAATGCACAGCATGAGGCTGGACAGGTTGCACAGTCCAAAATTGAGCCAGTTGTTGTTTTTCGATTATTTAAAATCCTTTCAAAACTATTGCTTGGAAAGTTGCTTCTTGGGAAGGGTAGGTCAACAATTTACTGATTCAGTAGCAACTTTAGTGATATTAAGATCTTTTTGGCAACTTCATTGCTAATAAGATTCTATTTGAATAAAATTTCAGGGCAAATAATGCATAGAGTTACATGAAATTGATTTCCTTTTAAAACTTTGCTGATTGATTCGACTGCATCTCCTTTGTGGAGACTAGTTACATGTGTTCAGATCTGTACTTTAAACCGTGAGCTGTTCTATGGTAATGATATTTTTTGATTGTAAGATTTTAAAATCTGCTAATCTACATCTCATTTTTAAAAACAAAAGTTATAAATTTCTTTCATAAGGTCAGCTTAAACCAAACAAAAAATTTCACATGGACATGTATTTACTTTTCTAAATAATTTGATTGGACTGATGATTGCTGAATTTTTGTTCTAAATTCATTCATATTTATCATAAAGCATTAATGATATTTTAATTTTTTAGTGAAACTTCAGCCTTGCTTTGGACTGGCAGTGGAACAAAAAGAAGTCCACTAATAATATTTCGTCCCGAAAGCATAATAACCAGGGAAAAAAAACTTAAAGCTATTGGAGGTGAGCACTGTCTTTGTTGATGGGTGAGAGTTACAGAAGGGTAAACAGTGTGATTCAACTTTAACAAAGATCAAAATATCAACTACGATGCATAATTACCAAATATTTTCAAGGCAATATTGCTTTCCTCCAAATCAGCCGAACTTCATTCTGTTGTGCAATTTTTAGCAATGTGTATGCATTCAAATCAAAATAAGACATGAAAAAATTCAGTTTTTGTTGAAACCTTTGACTCGAATCATAAATTGCATGTTGATTGTTTTTGTGGTTTAGTTGCAGTTTGTGCTTACATTTGCTTTTGTTTGATGGTAATACTATTTGTCATTGGGCTTTTTTGTGTTGAGTTTAATGTGGCATAGCTGTTTTGAAACTTGGTTTTTGGGAATTTTTGACCTCTGACGTTGCAGCACTGCAGTTCCTGACATTAGTGCGTAGTATTGTTTCATTAGTAGTTTTCCAAAAACCAAGTTTCAAGTTTCATTTATGGTGACTGTACCACACGTTTGACCATGTCAACTTTGCAACAGTTGCATTAACTGTTTGTGTAAAAAGGTTTATTTTTTCACAACAAAGCATAAATCATTATCCATGTCCCAAAATTTTTTTACTTTACCGGATGAGTAGACATTCAAAATCTTGAGCACTTATACAGTGTGTGATGCAAAAAACTTCAATGATACTTGATAAATTAATAAATATAACTGCATGCAAATATGGGAGTTGGAAATTAAACTGCATTTTTATATTAATGATTTACGTGTAAAAATAGAAAAACAACTATGCAAACAAAGATGTCAAGTTCAATGTGCTTTAAGAAAACAAGCAAGACTGCAATAAACGATATGAAATAAATATTTTACATTATACTTTTTAGAAAAATATCATCTTTCCTACAAAATGGTAAAGACAGAAAGCAAGTTGGTTCGTTCCATTTTGTCTGCATATGGATTTCATGAGGTAAGGTTCTAACTCAAAAGTTTAAGGCTGTATTTAAAGATAAAATGTTTTGCTGAGCTGTTTTCTTTTCCACTCATGAAATCATTTTTGGTAACGATGCGTGCACATGGATAAAATGCAAAGGTCTTGAAAAATGATTATTTATTTACAATGATAAGTGCTTTTACTGTTGCATCCAATAGTGCATCAAAGTAACAGCACAAATGGGAATAGTACATATAGCTGCTCTGCGAATTTTAACATTTACAATTGTTGGAAAATATTGAAATGTAAAGAAGTAGGTACAAAAACTGTTTGAGTTGCTAACTATTTAATTAGAATTGTTTTTAATGTGTTTAATGTTGCAATGGTTCTATTGATCATTATAATTCTTTCACCAATTATTGTTTTTCATGTTAGCAGTATCATTAGTATGTATATATATAGACATATGATGTATAAAGTAGGTAGCTGAACTGTCAGAAAGGGATCATTATTTTGGCAAACGTGGGTAATTCTAGATTTAAACACATTTGAGGGGGAAAATGAGAATACGTGGTTGTTATGACTTTTATGCTAAACCCAACTCTGAATTATATATTCTGTTGATATCTTTCCATTGTTATGACTTGGATATTTTAATTTCTACTTTCTATGTTGATAATAGTCATAAAAACATCAATTTTGTGTAGATTTTTATAAAACATTGCTAAATGGCTGATGAAGCAAGCTGTTGTGAAAGAGTGCATGATGCTTATTAGCTGAGCATTTATTCTTTTTTAGAAATAGATTTTAATTTGTAGTGCATCCAACTTTCACATGTAGATATGTGCATTTATCAGGTAATGACACCTGCAAAGCATAAATAAAAGCTTATATTAACAATACAGGAAAGGTTGAAGTTTATCAATGCAAAGAAATAGATTGTTCTCCATTTCACTGCTCAGCTCTTTGTGATAGTCTATGATCACTGTGGCAGTCATTGTTGGTTGATTTTGCTGTTTGAGGATCTGTGGGCAAAGTTCAGCTACATTATTTCTTTGAGTTGTTAAATGTTGGTTATCTAAAACTAAAACTTAGGTCATGACTCAACAGGTTGAGGTGATTTTCGTTCTTTTGTTTAACTATTTGTTCATGACTATCCATTGGCACCAAGTTGTCTTTTCTTGAAAGGCATATGTTGCATGTTTGTAAAACAAGCTTTTGCCCTTGAGATTTTTTGCAAAGAGTTTGGTGCGTATGTGAGTATGATTGTTATAAACAAGTAATTTATAAATTTTTGCTGAACTAAAGCTAAAAACACTGAATGTTAAACACAGGAAATTATCATGAATAGCATTTCAGAATTTTTTTTTGTCTAGAACGTAAGTACTTTGCAAGATCTTGAGATGTGGAAATAAACTTGTTGTTTTTCATTGGAATCAAAAGTATTTTTTGTAAATGATATTAAAAAAGCAATGAACGTGGTTTCCCTAATGTTTCTTGAACGTATGTGTACCTGGGAGACTTTCTTCAGCATCTGTATGCTCTTTTTTTCTAAGGTCCACCCAAACAGTGCTGATTTTAATTTGATGTGGACAGGAGCACATTTAAAACCATTTTCATTGAGAAGCCTTCAAGAATTTCAGAAAGTGAACCATTTTCCAAGGTTGTGCTTCTATTATGTTGTGTCATGTGATTGCTATTGTTATGTATATCTTGCTCTATAAATAAATTTGTTGTTTTTTGAAATCTTGATTAAATTAGCATGCTACAATTTTGACAATCATTATTTGGAGAACTGTGATGTTCATCAGAAATATGTTAAAATTTCACATGTGATAACATGCACATAATTGTTTTCTGTTTTGTGTTTTGGTCTATAGTGTACACAGCGTCAATAGGGCTTCCAATTTTAAGTCTTACCTTTTTGGGAAATAGGTTGTGTTTCTAATACAAGCAATTGATTTATGATATCAGTGACTGAGCTGTGCTTTCAAACTGAAGGTAGAGTTCAGTAGAAACAAATTTGTCAAATCAATGGATGTCAGCTGCTTGTGCTCCTAAAATTGTACCTCCAGTTTTGCAATTTTACTATTGAAAAATATCAGACATTTTTATTAAATGTATTTTTTATGTAAAAACATGAAAAATGTCTTGAAGTGAATAATGTTATTATGTGGAAGTTACAGTTTGTACTAGCTTTTTCTAGTTGATCAGCTTTTCAACTGAACTTATTAATTCTTGCTTTTTGCACCTAACATTCTTCAACAAATGTTTTGTAATTTTTGGAAACAGTTGCAAAATTTAACTATAATTGAGTGATTACTAACCTTTGCCATTGATAAGAAGTTGAAATTCTTCCAAATAACAATGAAAATAATCTAGAAAAGGGTATTGCTACACCAGGTTGTGCTGTATTCTGACAACATTGCTGGCTACATCTGATTTAAGATTAAAAATGCTATGGTAATAGTGGCTACCATTGTGGAGGCAGCAATTCCTTTGCTTGTTAGCATTACCTTTTAAAAATACCAGCTTGTGTGTGTAAGCTGCACATATACAATGTTGGTATTTGTAAATAAATGCAAACTGCAACAAATGAAACAACATTATTAGAAAATAAAACTGTAACCTGTCATGCATTTTATAAGCAAAGGAAAATCTTGGGAATAATCCACAAAAACTTTTAATTTTGTAAAATATTTTCCTATTCAATGAGTAAAAGTTAGATGGACTTTTTATGATAGAACTTTAAATGTAGTATTTGCAACATAAGTGAATTCTAGCTTAGCTAATCACGTTTATGAAAACAAAGTGTAGAAATACAAATATATTCAATTTATGCAAATTACAACACTATGGTAATCTTTGTTTTGAAGAATGAATTAGTGAGTGCCGTTTGGTGCAATTTACAATTGAGTGAAGGGGCAATTTTTATTTTGTGCAAAACTACAATATATCTGCCTTTGAAACAGAGTAAAGATTTGAAGTTCTGCAGAGTCTTGTGAGAAGCAACAAAGACATGACCAAAGGTTTATATAAATCAGGCTCAGCTTTTTATAAACAAATATTGACATTGTCAGCACAATTCAACAAATGATGGGCAAATTGTGGAGCCACGAAACATACTCGTGATCTGACTCTCATAAATTGGCGGTAATTGAGTTGATGCCAGGTGTAGAGGTTTAGGGACCCGATATAACGTTGCTTGTGGGGAAGGTGGTCACTGCATGCAGAATTGCTGGTTCACTGTACAGGCATTATTGCAGATATTTGGTTTGCTAGCAGCCTTTATTAATTCAAAGAAAATATGTTCAGTATCTAAATCAGTTGCTAAATAGTATGCAGCAATAACACACGACGTCAGCTTTATGACAAAAAATATCTGAAAAAATTAACTCGCATGAGGATTTGTTGAATCGCGTTCTCGTTTTACTGTAATCTTTGTTCACTGATAAACATATTGCAATAATGTTAATCTTGACTGTCAAAGTGGAATGCAAATTGTTTTTATGAAAGCTGAACTTCATGTACTTTTGCAGATCTTATGAGATTACCCGCAAAGATAGACTGTACAAGAACATAGAACGAATGGCCCACACAAAAGGCACAAAGCACTTCGATTTTATCCCAAAAAGCTTTCTGATGCCGTCCGAATATCAAGAATTTTGCGGTAAGTAGCTCTCTAAGCACACAAAAAGCTGTAGATTAGTTAACTTCTCATGCGTTGTGTTAAAGTTCAACAGCACTGCCAACTTTGCTTTTTTGCAAATGTGCGTTAAGGTTACGATGTCAATATTAGTTTTTAAGATTTTGAAGCAATTGTATTATCTACTGCGATTCCTTTTAATGCAGCTGCATTTGTGAAAGAAAAAGGATCCTGGATTGTGAAGCCAATTGCGTCATCGAGAGGGAGGGGGATTTACCTGATCAACAACGTAAGACTCCATTCTTTTTCAGCCACATTTTGTGCAGCCTTTATGTGATCCTGGCAATTACAGCGTCGCCGTCACCCTCGCGATGGTCTCCCCTCGCCGTGTGCTCTGCTAATGACGTAACGCGCATGCGCAAGTGCACGACGTTAAGAAAATTACGATTTACTCTGCGCTTCAATGCGCGCTTATGTGACTGCCCGGGAAACATGTGCATCCTCCGTTCCACCTTCATGGCGGCGGCTGTGGCTGCTGCGCCGTGGTAATCAGAACATTTATTTGCGTAAAATGAGAATGGAACAAATTTAATTTACGAAACGTCGGCTAAAAAATAAAAATTGTCGCCAGGAGAACGAACTTCCTGTTTGGAATAGATTTCGTTTGTCTTTAGCATCGTTTTAGTTGTTCATTTTCAGCTCCTCCGAGTTTGTCGAAAATGCTGATGATGGGAATGTTCTCCTTTTCGCATCTTTTTTGTGCGTATAGTTGTTTCCATCTGAAAATCAGCTTTGGAGTAAACAAATTGTGTTCCGAAATGCTAAACGTTGATTTTAAAAACTTTTTCAACTTCAATTTGTCATCTGATTTACTATGTTTACTTTTTTACTCCATATTCCAATATATTTCAGCCAAACCAAGTGCCACTGGAAGACAACATAATGGTGTGTAAATACATAAGCAACCCACTTCTGATTGATGGCTTTAAATTTGACGTGAGGGTCTATGTCGCTGTCACTTCATACGACCCGTTGCTCATCTACATGTACGAGGAGGGGTTGACGAGGTGATGAGGATGACTTACCTTAATCTCATACCGATTCTTTTGCTTGCGATAGAGCGGCTTGTTTTAACAACTCTTGTTGTATGCAGTGAAGAACAGTGTTTCATGTTTGACGTTCAGGTTAATGTTGTTTAGAAAGTTGAAATGATGTTGCAACAGCATGCCATATTCATAGGGCTTATCATGGAAAAGAAATGTCTGTGAAAAATATTTTTCATGTCATATATTTTTTAGGTTCGCAACTGTCAAATATGAGAAAACCAACAGGCATTTGAAAAATCAAATGATGCACCTGACGAATTACTCAATCAACAAGAAAAGTCATGATTACGTTCGGTGGGTTCTTGTTTTGAAAACGTTTGCTGCAATAAGCTGGCGAAATGGTTTTCACCAGTTTTGAACCGTTTCTCTGCGAATTAATTTGGCATATTTGTTATTTCTTCTTTTGTTCTGATGTTCGAAACTTCAGTTGTGAAGACCCGGATGTAGAAGATTATGGAAATAAGTGGAGCATGAGCGCCATGTTGCGGTATTTGAAACAAGAAGGAATCAACACAACAGAACTTATGGTGAAGATCGAATCAGTTATAATCAAGTCCATCCTTGCTGCTGAGCTGCCGATTGCAACAGCATGTCGAATGTTCGTTCCCCACCGTGACAACTGCGTCGGTAATCTGTTTGTTTGCTTACATTTTTACTTTTTACTGCCTTAATGTGCTTTTTTACAATTTTTTTGGGAATTTCACTTACCAGACGCCAGTTAGGAATGCTCATCATTTGCAATTTCACATGTTATGTTCTGTGGAATCGTTCAAAATACTATTGCAAATCTTTCATGCAAGGTAAACTACGTTAAAAGCAATAAATGATGAAATAGGTTAATTTACTGTCAAAACTACCAGGGACAAACTTCAAAGTTCGTTTGAATATTAACATCAAACTGGGTGGGACGACCAGAAAAGATGTGCGGTTCTTCTATTAAGTGAAGCCTCCCTTCAGTTCCGCTCCTCTTCATGTCAGATCCCTGGTCATGCTCTAAGCAGCTGTCTCTCTCACAGAGTGAATCGTTGCGATCGTATCATTCCCTGTACAGTTTGTTTGATTCGTTGTCTTCGGATGATGATGCGGTCGCTCTGATTCCCGCCCTGTTGATTCTCCTGAACAACAATTGTCAGTTTATTTTGAGAACACTTTCATTGTTGGTGCGCGCCATCCGTGAACTATTCTTGGTTACTGTAATCATAACTAGTGGTTTCCTTACCTTGCTTTCCGACATTATCATTTCAATGTGACGTCACAAGGAGATCGAAGCGTGGCATTTGAATGTAGCACCACGAGAGTAGGTCGAAAGAAAAATTAAAACAGAGCTTCANAATCGAGATTATGATCCAGTGGGAAGAGGCAACGAATACGAAAGGCCGCCAAACAAAGCTCAGGGAGGCGTGTGTTTGAGACTCTTTTGTGACATAACAGAACTAACAAAACGTGCCAACAAATGATTGGCACAGCAGATACTTTAAAATTTGCATATAATTCACCCACTTTCACGAAAGAAAATGATATGTCGTCAAAGTCAGTGAATTTTTATTTGTTTGATTTTTGATGGTTTTGTCCGTGCAAAATGTTTCAACCTCTAGTTGTGAAACTTGAAAAATAATTGGGAACATTTGATGTTAACTTCATTTTCTTGTTCGTGGACGTACAAAACGTCATCCCCTTTGGTGATAAATTTTACAACAGCAGCCTTGTCAGAAGCAAAACTGTGAAAATGGGTTTCGATCGTTTATGGGAAGAGAAATGTTGTTCAACTTACGCCAGGGTGGTGAGAGGTTCAACGCCACTGTGCATACGACTCGGAACCACCGGCGTCGTAAGGGGAATGCAGAAGGGCGTTGCCCTCTACATTTTGAATTTGATTTTTTTCTATGCGTTTTTGCAAAAAATGTGTTTCTGTTATTTTTAATTTGGTAAAATGAAATTTTACCATGTGGTTCCCCCCCTGACAAAATGCTTTTGCTCACCACCTGAAAAAAATCCACTGATGCCCCCCCACTGAAAAAATCCTCCCGACACCCATGCTGGGAAGCCACGCATTCCAACCTGTCAACATGGCCGTACTAGGCGGGGAGTGGCAGCCCCCCTGGCTTGGAAAATTTCAAGGCAAGCGCAATTTGCTCAAAAATCCTGAATATAAAAGTATGTTCAATACAGCGAAAAATTTCAGGGCAAGCGCAAGTTGCTCAGAAATCCTGAATGGTAAAAATGTTTCAATACAATAAAAATTTTCAGGGCACACTCTGTTTTTCAGGGCAAGTGCAAGTTGCTCAAAAATCCTGAATGGTAAAAATGTTTCAATACAGTGAAAATTTTCAGGGCAAACCCTGTTTTCAGGGCAAGCGCAAGTTGCTCAGAAATCCTGAATGTAGAAGTATGTTCAATACAGTGAAAAATTTCAGGGCAAGNGCAAGTTGCTCAAAAATCCTGAACGGTGAAAAAATTTTCAATATAGTACATTCAGTTTCTGTGTAGATTCACTTTGGGGGTGATCTGTGTAATTTGGGCTAGTGTAGTGTGTAATCTGGACCAAAGTCGTGACTGGTTATAATTACTTCGATCTGGACCAAGCCCTGGCACATGCATTTTGAGTGCGTGTTTCATTTCCCGAGGTGCAATCTTCAGTAGAAGCGGGCCGCACGGACGTGCAGATTGCTCGGGTCCTTTTAGTGCGCCATGCGCGTCTTTAATAGCCTAGCTCAAGCGCACAACTACAATAACACAGGCAGGGTAGGGAGTCAGAACCTTCGATCCGGAACCGTCGCTTTTAACCTTTGCGTTGCGTCATCGAAGACGCGTACATATTTGCATCAGTAAAAGCTATTACCGTAAAATTTCTTGTCTGGGAGAACACAACACGCAAGGAACTTCAACCCTTGAGTTAACAAGCAAGGTAAATAAAGAATTTGCCCATAACGGCACCTCTAGGGAATTTCATGAAGTACGAATTGACGTTATAAGCGAATTGAAATGCATGTAAAAGATATTTCAACATAAAAAAACAACTAATGATTGTATGTATGATTTTTGGCAGTAAATTGGCAAGTTCATTTTCAATGTCAGTTGTTTTGGTCCAATAATTCAGCCTATGATGAAAGAGATTGAAAGAACTTGAAAAGAGGAAAAAGGGAAAGTTGAAAATATGCAACACACTTTGGTGAAATAAATAGTCCCTTTAAAACACGCAAAAAGAGCACATCAGCTATATAAAAATTTTTGATCCCGACAAAAAGTGCGCTTGCTAAACACACTGTACGGTTGGAGCATCACGTGAAAACTTGTCGCAAACCCAGGTTGTTGCGTTTGAGAGTGATTTTGAAAAAGACAATTTTATTGAATCGTTTTTCGTTAATTCTACACCCGAGGTCAGTTGAGACCTTTTTCCACAAATCTACAAAGCGACCTTTGGCCGTAATTGGCAGAACATTAGATTGCATACCTTTGCTTCGTTTCAGTTCAGTGTACAGTTTATTTTTATCGCTCTTTTATTTCACAACCTACTGTCCATTATCTCCCTTGCCCTTACATCGTCGTTATCATTGTTATCACTACGTCATACAATGGCGCGCGTTCGTTGATTTCTATTGTTCTCCTGTTCTCGTCGTCATTTGATGAAAACCTACTGTCAGTTGGATGAAAAAGTGGTGTCGGGGGCAGCAGGTGTTGAGCAGCCATTCGATTGTCTCGTTTTTAAAGCTTTACAACAATTAACTAAAGACTTATTTACTGAACGCGACCCGTTTTTTACCCTTTGCAACCCTTGTTTGTGTCGCGACCCATACTTTGGGAATCACTGACCTATTGTCACTGAAACGACTGAGCATGCAGCACTGCATGCTTTGCTCAAAGCAATCTATACTTTGCCCTTCTGACGGACTGTTACCCTGGGATAATGCTCTCAACCAGAACACAGTACCTTCATTCGGACTCCCACTATTGTGTATCAAATTTATCATTGGTCTTCTGCAAGAAAGTACGTTCTTACAGAAACTGTATAACTTTACGGGAATGACTTGTAGATGACATCGTGATTTTCAGGAAAGGCTGTTGTCTAAACATCTGGTAAACGACCTTACCGTAATACATTATTCATTCATTATGTGCAGTTATTTTCTCTGCTTTGAAGAATGTTAAAATCGTTTTGTCCTTGGCAGTCATGGAAACGTCTTCATTTACTCTCAAAGCGAGAATAGAGAACCAACATGTCGTATTTAAAATTGATACGTAATACTTAAAGGTTGATTGGTATCAGACTCCTTTAACGGAAAATAGGTTGGCTGCATTCACTGAGTTTTTATCCAGACTGGCCGTCATCGAAGTTTCTCGGTCACTTTGCCCAATTTGATGATGACAGATGCGCCATCATCCAGCATATCGGGTACTTACGAGACGCTGGTTTTTGCATCTTCTTGTCTTAGCTGGAAAGCTAGGCTTCCACCATTTGCCTGAATTTCATTGTGGTTCTAGATTGCATGCTTGCAGTTGTCAATCAGCCATCCATTTTCTGTTCAATCAGATCACTAGAGCAAAGCCCAAAAGGAAAAGTTATTCTTTTGTTTGTTAAAGTTTGAATGCACTTTTCCTTCCACTCCAAACGCGGCTTCTTGCTTGGCCCGCCCAGTGATTTTCTGTTGTTTTCCACCAAGTACCAAAAAAACTTTCTTTTTAGATGTTGCGGCGGAGTTCAACAAAAAACAACAGAAACTATTCTGATCGTTTTCTCCAGCAGCCTGATCTGCTGTTCTGCTCGGTGAGGAGTCGCAACAGCAATAATGGAAACTGAGACCACTGACCCGTTCCAAGATAATCCATGAAAACAACTTCGAAATTAAATCAGTGTGCCAGAGACACTTGGTGTGTCTGTATTGCCATTGAGATTTACTCGGCGAAGTTCAACGTCAGGGGTTCTCAAACATTTTTTAGCTACGCACCCTTTGGCTGAACCTAGATGTGTGGCGCACCCTTTGGCTGAACCTAGATGTGTGGCGCACCCTTTATAAAGAATATATAGGATAAACCAAGGCCGTCGAGCCGGATCCCAGACAATTTTGAACGATTGAAACTGAGCCGGAGCCTGAAACTTTCAGATGTGGATCCGGAGCCTGAAATTTCGGTTCCGGTTCCACAGACATAGTTTGTGGCACAAGCGAATTGTACAAAAAACGCAGTGGTTTTTAGTTTGTAATAGAGCAAATCATTTTGGAGCCGGAGCTGGAGCCAAAAAATTTAGATGCCTGGAACCGGAGCCTAGAATTTGTGTTCCGGCTTCACAGCCCTGGCGTTAACCGTACACGATGGAAATACAAAGTATCAATTAAGTGTTTAGTTATATCACTTCACAGCCTTCCTGGCTAGGTAGGATGATTTGTCAAAAAATGATGTTTCAGAAGGCTAGACTTCATTGATTGGCTTGATAGAACTTTAAAACACAACACATTGTGGTAAATTTTTCCCATTTCCTTATAAATTAGGAAATCCAAATTTAACGTGTGGCTGGCTGTAAGATCTATTTTTGGGTTGGGATGCCGTGACTATCTGAAATAAAGTTTTCCATTAACTAAATTATATTTTAAAGTTGTGTAATGAAAACGCATTTGCCTCAAGAAACATGATTAATAGTTTTAAACAATGATCAATCGTCATCTAGCAGTCTAGTCTAAAAAATGCAGCAAAATGTTGTAGCCTGCACCAGTGTTGTCAAGCCCACAAAGACCAAACATACCAAAGCGTGTTTCGGAATATGTCAAACAGGACAAAAATATGCCAAATTGTTTTCCTTTACAAAAGACACCTAAGAAATAAATAGGAATAAATTTTTACCCAAGTTTACCGCACAATCGACCATGCATCAAAACACATTTTAAAGCTGAGAGGATGTTGCTATCATCCCCTTTCTAAAAGAGCCAGACTGCAACATTTATGTCAGCCGGTACTGACTGGTGAGTGGTGGACATCGCATGCATTATTTTTGAATAAGCGGGGTTTCACTGTATTCACATATACGTATGTACAAGTCCAAATTCAGCAGACACTGACTAGTAACAAGACAGGCGTTTTCAACATGGCCACTTCAGAATAAAAACAGTTGGATATTCACAGTAGACATACAAAAATGCTAGAATAACACTTGAATGCATACGTGGAAAAATGAAAAGCACTGCAAAGTATTTATATGCTGCAAAAAGCTACAAAATCTCACAGTGAAAAAATACAGCCATGACATGTTGCAATTGAATGTAGTATCTGTAGCATATCCGGTCCTTCATCATTGCCTTGGTACATTTCAACAGTGAATTTTTCCAGCGTTTTTAATCGCTTCAAACATTTGCATCATGGTTATGTTTCGTTATTAATTTGTGTCATACTCACAAAATAGCATCTAATATGGAAAGCAAGGTTGGGTTTTTGAGGAATCTTCCTGCCATGCAGTGCTTATATAACTCTACGAGGATTCTGACTGCACGTATCGACAAATAAGTGGCAAAAACACAAGGACAAAGCAGCTGAATCTACTCACAAAGTGTTTTACTAGGAAATCGAGCTCTAGATTGGCTGCAAGCTTTCGTGGAATCAGCGGCCTGGGCTCTGCTTTCTTCTTTTTGCGATGATTCAAACTTCCACATATCTTTATTAAAGTAACCACTCTCCACAAAGGTGACGATCAGTTTAGCAAAATTTTTATATGGAAAATCGATTTCAGACTAGTTGCTTTAACCGCAGTTGGTTGGCAAAAATTTTGCAAAGAGAGATGAAAACACGACTAATTATATTTAAATGATGATTTAAAACTGGCAAACGTTTCTCAAGTTAGCAGTGTCTGGATATTATTGTTTTATTTGGTCGATCGGGATTTTCGTGTAAAACAAACATCAACTTGGACTAAATACAGTAGTCAATGTGGGGCAAAATGACTTCCGTTAAAGGTTAAATGTTGATACTGTAGTTCATGAAACTTTTGTGTTTGACAAAAATTAGGTGCCCCCCCGTCGTCGGGTGTGGTAGGGGTGTGGTTCTATGACATGGCTTCCAACGAGAACTGCTTGCCGTTGGATGATCATGAAAAGATATTGCTGGCTTGAAAATAATGCCTGCGCCGTAGACGAAGCACTAACAGGACGCGTTCTGCCAGGATGGAAGTATTCAGACTCAGAGCGTTGGTTTTTCATTTTCATTGCACTGGAGATCCTGGCAAAATGAAGGAGGCAGATTGACAAAAGGACCCGTAGATTCTTTCACCGCCTTGGTTTTGCAGTATTTCGAATAAGCTTTATTCTTTTTTAATAAGCTTGAAACTTTTTCAGAGTTGTACGGCTTCGACATCCTTGTGGATGAGAACTTGAAACCGTGGATTTTAGAAGGAAATCTATCTCCTTCACTTGCATGGTAAATTGTTGGGCGTATTTGCTTTTACTTTTGCGGTTCATCGCAAGAAGTTGGGAGCAGTTATTGTGATGAAATAAATAGAAACTGTCTGTTTATTTTCGCCTATATCTGGCAACTACCGTATTTATTCGATTGTTAGCCGCCCTTGATTGTAAACCACAGGAAAATGGTCTTAAAAAATTAATGCAAGTCGCCCTTGATTGTAAACCGCACTAAAACATAGATTACCCAAGCCTCTGAGATACTTTCGTGTACTAGCACATTTCGCGTTTAATTAACAAACCTGGTAATGATGCTTACACCACTACAACAGCCTTCTGTTCATCATAATCCTCCTGTGACGGATGTGCACGTGACGCTCAAGAGATTAGAATGTGAAAAAAGGGTTTGGTCGACAAAACGTAGCCGACAAAACAAGAAAAGACTGAGCGTCATCCAAAACTTTCGATAAACTAAAGAACAAAAATGTAAGCCGCGCGGCTTACAATCGAATAAATACGGTATTGGGCTGAAGAAAGTGATCTTAAAAGACGTTATCAACAACCTTAACGTTGTTGTGTGGTATTAGTTTTTCCTTAACGCACATGTAACTACAGGCGTAGCAGAGTTGAAAAGTAAACAACCTTACCATTAACCTTCACAAAACTGGAAATACCTCGTGAAAATCTGCGGCTGTTGTGCCTGTGTTGTCGAAGTTGACGCCTGTTGCCATTTTTTACAGTGACGCTCCACTGGATCTTAAAATAAAGTCTCATATGGTCGCGGATTTCTTCAGTCTTGCAGGTTTATTACTTTTTTGTATTGTATCACTTAGATTTATGAAACGACTTGCTTTAAGCATGCTGTTTATGAGTTTTTATTCATTTGACAACTACAGTCGTGTCATCGTATTTTAGGCTAATTGATAACTACCAGACCAATAACAATCCTTCTGTGATCAAGGCAAGTTTCAGTTCGTAACTTTAACTTCCGTAATGATCGTTAAAAACTGTTGTTTCTCATTGCAGGGTTTTCTTGCGTCGATCCTTTAACCCGAAAACAGACCAAGAAGCAGCTCGACGTGATGCGGGTGAGGATTGATGGCTGACAAACATGCGCTTAACAAATAACTGGTTTACATTGCAAGAAGTATAGATGCATAAGTTTAAATAATAAAACAAGCTCCAGCTTGGCAGCAAGCTTGCGAGGAATCTTGTGCATAAGTTTTGTGGCAATATCTTTTGACGCAACCATGTCGTTATCTCACCTTGCAATTCTTTTTACCTAAGCGTCCATACTCAGCCTCTAAGAGTGTCGCATCACCCAATTCTCTGTCACAAGCGGTGAGCCCGGCGTGCGGTGTTCAGTACTTTAGATGTAGATTTGTGGTGTTTTGCTTCAAAGTTTCATCTACTGTTATAGAGCTTAGACTCCATGTCTGACCGGAGTTAGCTTTCGCATGCACTACGTTCACTTCATTGCTTCAAATCCTTATTTCTACTTTATTCAACATTTATAGCAGCAGAGCCTTGTCACTAATCATACCAGGCATTGAAAGTTGTTGTTTTAACATATGTTTTCTATGACATCATAACAACACTTACGCTCTAACAATGTTAGTGTTTTGTAACAATGGTTTGTGGCGACGTTCTTGCCTCGATAAATAACCTGGGGTGATGTGTCGTTTTTTTGACTTAACAGTTTTCAACTCCCTTTTCTTTGAGCTACATGCAAGCAGTAAGGACCTTCTGTCATTTGTGTCATTCCAAAGATAAACCTTCACTCTTTTTAGCTTTGCAATTTGTGACGTAAGGGATGACGATTCTAGCAAAAAGGGACTTCAAAAACTGTTAACATCTTCATTGGATTATCAAGAAGTTACTTATTTGCCGAAGGCGATGTTAACGATTTAAGTGCAGGCTGTATCCACTGCGGAAGCATTGAAGTGCCTTGCAATACGATCGCCAAATTTTAATTGTCCAATACAAAATATCCTAGCAATATTGTTATGCAGAGGAATGGCTCGCTTGGTGTGCGCGCCAGTAATTTTTTTGTCCTCGATCATTAGTAGTTTTTACTGGCTGCTGCATCATTTGGATACGTTACGTCGCAAGTGGATTCAATCTCGCTTTTTATGACAAAACGTTATCATGCTTCCAACCAATAATATTTCAAAATTGACATGCATAGATGCTATGCACATGTTTACGACTTCAACTTGTCCGCAGAAAACATCCCGAAAAAATTTACCTCTCACAACAGCAACTGATGTCAGTTGCACGCCACACCAGTGACGTATTTCGTCATGTAGCTCGTTAGTCGTTACCATTGCCGACGTTTTTGCTTCTCTAGAATTTTCCGCTTTTTTACCTAACAGATAATGTGCAGTTGGCTTTAAACTGGCACAGCTGGTTCGAGCGGTGGTACTTCTATGATAGGCTGTGACCACGTCACATGTGCAGTGGCAACTAACATCGTTTGATTCTCTGCTCTTCCAACGCCGGCTGTTTAATGAACTACCTTGCGGTGCAGTCTTTGAACCGGACCTTTCCCGCCAATCATGATCAAGAACGTGTCGCCATATTATTGGTTTGCTGATCGCGATCTGGAGAATCGAAACAATGTTTTTGTGTGGGAGCACCGCTGTAACGCTCGAGTNGGTTTAGATAAACAGTAGTTGCCGATGTCAAACTGGCACAACAAACTGCTTCGTGTCCAGCGCTATCTTTTCAATGGAAANTCTGTCATTAACTGAATCGCAATATGTTTCTCAATCGCAGTAACAAANCTGGTATTTTTTGCGATCTTAATCAAGTCAACTTAAACATCCAGATCTTTCTGTGCTTTCCTCCGTGCATGAAACAAACGAAACTATTTGAAGGTCCCCAACAAACGTCCCTCGTCGGCATCGACAGCTTCAAAAGATGTGGGGGGTCCCCCGCGGGGGGGGCTTTCAGCAGAAGAGGCGAAAGTGCTGAAGATGGCGAAGGAGCAGTATCAGAGGAGGGGAAGCTTTGTTCGG
>JGI24021J15306_10000694_pt1 | contig 28269 bp, 17 predicted proteins | sample Ectturendosymbi1_FD_15306 | JGI IMG/M metagenome (IMG submission 15306) | reverse complement strand
AAAGAGAAAAATGAATAAGGTCATCGATAAAGGTTTTAGAAGCTGCCGCTTTGTTTCAACAATTGTGAAACACCTTGTATTTGTGGTTGAATGCCAATAATTTACGATATTTTCGATCAGATAACCTGTCTCAAGATAAATCTTGTAAGGAGATAATTAGCGAGCAAGACAAAGAAAAATTCCAATAAGATTTCTGGAAAATGATTAGAACATAAAATTTCATCTTTATTCTTTGAAAGTTTCTACAAATGTCAAAATTGCTATGCAATGTTTTGTTCGGGGGTGGGGTGGGGGTGTGGCGGCAGGTAGATGGCGTCACATGTAAATAAATGGTCACTGCTAGATGGTGCCCATAAGTTACAAGTCACTGTGATAGTCACCACAAGGGAATTATCGTAGTTCACTTATCCCTATATAATGAAAGTGTAACCTAGTAGTAATAGAGTGAACTCGTCGAGGGAACTCTATTGCTGCTGGTTGCTTTCCTGTTAGTTAATGCCCCGAATTGCCATTTTTCTCCTGTGCTTGCCTCAGTAGTTGAAGGCGATGCAGTCAACTGCAACAAGGGGAGCAAATGCCCAAATGCGCGCCTGGTTGTGTTTCTCCTTACTACTCTGGCGTGGCTTTTATGTAGGATGTAGCTCTTGCGCTGGCGTGACTGCTACACTCCCAAGATCTTCCGTCTATGTACAGGCCACTGCCAACTCAACGAACATCTCCACAAACTTGGACTACATCTGGACGGTTACTGTGATACGTGTGGCACTCCAGAAACCGTTGAACACTTAATGATCCATTGTTCCAAATTCAACAGAGGGAGGACAGAATTAAAATGGAACATCCGCACCCTGCAAATAAACTTTGACTGGATCACATTCCTGCGAACAGCTAGAGCACAACGCTATATCCTGACCTACATAAAACAAACAGGGCAACCGATCTAATGAAACATCCTAAACTCTGTCCTGGCACTGCATAGCCTACACGCTGCAAAGTTCCAAAAAATTCCAAAAAAACGAACAATTCTCTCTTTCCCTACCTTTGGTGTAAAAGGAGACACTGCACTAAATGTAGGAAGGTTTGACCAGTGATTACTATAAACTTATAGTTTTAAAGTTTAGTGGGAAACACTTCCCTACTTCTCTAAGTCGCTTTTCCCTGCAATTAAGGCTGCCACATTTTTGGCTCGGTTTATCATCAAAAGTAAAAACTCAACCTAAATCGTGAATGTTCACGATTGCAGTGAATTCTAGATATGACATGTTTACTAAAAATATTGGAACACCGAAAGTTTAATTGTAAAGAAAATGAAGTAGGTAATTTCTTCCGTACAGTCCTCTGACATGATACACAGGAGAGGAATAAAGGACTAGGAGTAGGACTAGGCTACTAACTAGCTTGTTGCATATGCCGTTTCATTTGCCACATCATCATGTTCTGGTCAAAATCTGAATTATTCTCTCTATAAGCTTCATTGTTGGTGTACTTGACAATGTTAATGAAGAACTACTTCAAACCTGAAGTGCTTCTGTGCATTGTAAGTACTGTTACTTACTCAGTTACTGTAGAGTGCAGTTGGTTACACTTACAGTACCTGAATTTTTAGAGATTCATAAGATAGACATGGCTGCTTAAAGCAATGCTTTCGTAGTGAATGCTGCACTGGTGACGAGTCTGTTCGCAAGAAAACTGTAACCAGCAATTAAATAAAAAGCACCGTTTACCACATACAATTTGTTGTAGATGAGAAAAGAAAGCATAACCAGATTCATACATTATTAGGCGCACTGCGTTATAAGCGTGTACTTTTGATATTTGAGAAAATGAAAGGGTTTTTCGTATGCCTTAAGGTCTGAAAAATTTGCTAAGTCATGAGAGACACATATGGCTCTCTGCATTTTTCAGGCAGTCTTTTGTTGACTCTGCATTCTAGTGCCGTCCCACCACTTATTGTGAAAACAAGGGGATTGAATGAAGAATTCACAATGATGTCAATCACTCTTTGGTTGTACTTATCCATTTCTTTTTCATGTTGGTAGATCTGTTTATGGGACTTACCAGAATAAGACTGTGAGTTAGGATATGTGATCCTATGTCAAAGAATTTTTTCTCACAGCTATTCCACAGTCCTCTTGCACTCAGAAACATCTAACCTTGCATTGCCAGCAGTAGTGACTTTTCTTTCAAAATTGTTTTCGTTGATTTTCAGAAGTGTTTTTTCTGTCAGAACATCTCTTATAGAGAACAAAATCAATAGTTGGCACCACAGGAACTTGCAGTACTTCATTTATTCCAATTGACTAATCTTTACTGTGGAACAATTTCTGGTGGGTTATAAACTGCTCATGCTAATAGACTACCCTTCATTTTTTACTCAAGTCCGCCTGTCATTTTCTAATTAAAAAAACTAATAAATGACTTGAATTTTTTTTAGTATTTGCTTGCACATACGATGGTGTTGCAAGAATAACTACTCTGGTGTGATTCAGGCATAACATTTTTTTTGCAGAGAGGTCCCAAGTCACTGATCTTGTCTAAAAAGGTATATGAAGAAGTTGATTGCCCTAGCAACAGGTTTAAAATGAATCAGAGGTAGCATTATTAGACCTTGATCAATGTTTACTGCTATTGCGCAAAGATGAAACTGGCAAAAGTGGACTCCGTCACACACATCACATTTTGATGTCACACACTTATTTTAATTGCTGTCTTAGCTGTGCAGTAGCTGCAATTTCTAGATTTTACATGAAACTAGTGTAACCTCTATGGTAAAAGTCTATGATACGTTTTTGCAGTGAAGTGACCCTACACTTCACAGAATTCTTGTGACATGTCATTGCAGGTAAAAAGTCTCTTCCAAAAATGTCACACACGTTATGTTTTTTTAAATAAGAAAATAAAGAAAATGTGAAGTTGCAGAAAAAATTTCATTTTCAAAATGAGTACTTATGAAGTAGTTTCCCATTGATACCAAAATAAAATTTCAGAAATGCACCAAATACAAATTAGGCAGTGTCTATTTTGCCACCAAAATGCTGACGACAACAGCTTGGCTGGAGCTATTGTGCCGCCAGTCCAAAGCTTGACAGAAACGAAGTAAAATCAAAAGATTAACCTTAACGCTAACCCCTAACCATTAACATTAACCCAAACACTACTCCCTAACGCAAATCCCTAACTGTAACAGTAACCCTAACGCTAACTCCAAATCGTAACGCTAACTCCAAATCGTAATGCTAACCCTTAATGCAAACCATTAACCCTAATGCTAACCCTTAACGCTAACCCTAATGGTAACCCTTAACCCTAACACAATCCCCTAATACAAACCCCTAATGCTAACCCCTAACCATCACGCTAACCCTAACACAAACCCCTATTGCTAAACCCAAGCCCTAACCATAATATAATGCTAACCTCAACCCTAACCCCTAACCGAACCCTAAAGGTAACTAACACCTAATGGAAAAGTTTTTTAAAAAGCAAAAAAAAGAAAAGTCACTAAGGTGAGATTCGAACCGAAAACCAATGGCATGCTAGACATGAAGCATAACCACTACACTATGAGCAGCACGCTGATTGCATGACAAACTGACATTTTCATTCGAATTGCATCCGACTGGCAGCACAATAGCTCCAGCCGGATCTGTTGCCACCAGAAAATTGGCGGGAAAATAGACACTACCTACAAATTATATTGAATTATCTTCAAAAAAATTGTCAAAATGTCACACACGTCTCGTATGGAATCGCCCTATAGACCTTTCTCATTATCTGTGCCTTAGTCTCTCACTGAGTTGTGCCTCATTGAAGTGTAACCGCACAGTTTACATTTGAGGCTGTGATCCACAGAATTTGTCTCTCCACAAGCACAGTGGGTGGATATGCCCTTCACCTTCCATCCATATTTCACGCAGATGGTGTCCATGAATTCTTGTTTGTTTAGTTTATATCCGATCACTTTGATTGGCAAGGCTGACAGCCAAAATGCCCCTTTTTCTATTGCTCCATTTATAAGCTACTGTGACTCAGAGGTCAGTTCCTCTAGTAGTTTGTTATGGCTATTTCAGCATTTTGCATTGTTCTATTCTGTTGTTCATATTTCTGGTATATTGCTGGTCTGAGGGGTTGTATTCGAGATCAAGTTTTTGGTTGTAAATTTGGTCTGTTGTTTTTGTAGTGATCAGAATGGAGTTCTCATATTCTGTCTTGGCAGTTTCCTGAGGATTTGTCAAACCTAATCCACTATGCCTGAGAGGAAGAGCTAGTATTTGTTTTTCCGCATCACTCATCCTATCAGTGTAGGAATTAAATGATCTCTGGTGGCATTGCCAGTGGTTCAAATATATCACTCGTGTCTGGTACTGTTCTTTGGAAACGGGTCCATCTAGAGCAGTGGTCTTCAACGTGGGCGAAATCACCTCCCAGGGGGAAATTTTATGCGCTGTGGGGACGATTTTGTGATATACGAGTTTTGGGGGGCGATTTCAGTTTACATGAGGTCGATTTCTGCATGATGAAACATACTAAAGTTTTGAATTGATTAAAAAAAACAACATATTTCTTACTTTGTAAACAAAGCATCTGATGTGCTTTCAACTCCATGGTACATAACAAAGGTTATAAAAACACATAGACCACTGAGATTGTCATTGACTCGGAGCCAAGCGTTGCGGTTCTTACGAATATTATGAATGCGCAGATATTTTGTTGAGTCTAATGTTGAAAATAAGATAAAGGAGCAGAGAAACTGTTGCAGTCAGTACTTTGTTAGGGTGGTTAACCCAGTCTTTGCATGAACAATGTCAAAAAAGGATAACAAGCCATACATTTGCCAGCCTGTATACATCAAGATGCAAGGTTTTGGACGTTTCTTGTGTAGTATGTGTTAATTCTATTATACTGTGACATTGGTTGAAAGTGACCGATGCTTAATATAGCTATCGGAAAATACCCAATCAGTCAAACTTCATTTTTCAAGAGAAAAACTTCAGCTTTTTTGAAGATAGTAAAAATGGCCCAACAATCATAACATTGCTACCACTAAATCATCGCATCGACTTTCACGGCAATAGCAAATATTGATTGCAACATGCTGTAAAGTTTAGCCGAGTGAATTTTCGTCATGAACTGTCACAAATCCCTCCAACCGTTTGTGTTATTTTTAGCAAAATTGCCCTAATTGAAACAAGCCTTCCTGGCCTTTGGTAAAGCTTTGCCAAACCGTTGTTTCATAGGCAAAAAATATAAAAATATGACAGTCCTATATCATGTGTTTTATAATATTTGGTTAGTACTTTGAGTAAGTCAATGCGGCCTACATAAGTGTGTTCTGTTGTAAAAATACAGGAAATATGACTGTTTTGAGATGATTTATGTAGCAATTAACTAGTAAAATCAGTAACAGCTAGCCGTAAGCTGTAAAACGTGCTTATTGTGTTTTTCAGGCAGTTCGAATGTTTTGCTGTTCTGTGGATATAGCTGTAGGCTACTGTGTTCATCTGACTTATGACAGAGTTTAACAATAGGCTGGAAAAGTGTAACTTAGACCAGTGAATAAACCCAAGCACCCAATCTTGGCTAAACTAAGGAGTCTAAAAAATCCTTTTCGCCACCTGTTTGAGGCTTGCTATGAAGTCATCCTGTTGTGTAGATTACATCGAAAGTTACATTGTGTAAAAAGCTGCTGGGTGAAATACTTTTTTGCCAGCTAGCTAGCATAAGCGAATGTGATTCCACCATCCAGAAATGTCTCACTGACATTCAAAGTGATGAAGAAGCCCATGCTATATTTCATGCACATGGGTAGTCAGATTTTTGGATTAAAGTGGCATGCAGCGAGCGTTTTCCAGAACTTTGGGGAGAATTGAAGCTATTATTACTGGTGTTTCCCACGATGTATTTTGCTGAGCAAGGTTTCTGCCAAGTACTGCATACCTGTAAAAAGCACTGCAATTGTCTTGACATGAGCAATTCCAGTGGAAATGCCATAAGACTTCAGCTGACCAACTTGCAAACTGATTTGAAAAGCTTGCAAATAAACAATATCACAAGGTTCGCATTAGTTGGAACCAGCTGTTTTTTTGGAAATGAATAACATTTATTTTACTAATGCATTTGCAGAGTAGGTTGACTGTTTATATTTCTATTTTCAAAGCAAATTAATGTTTTCTGACAATGCAAAAATTATAGGCAGGGGGTGATTTTCAAACAAAGATTCCATACGGGGGCGATTGTACAAAAAAGGTTGAAGACCACTGATGTAGAGCATAATCCTTTGGTGAATGCTGAGTATGTTGCTTGAGGATCATCTTGTGCATAGTTTGATAGCAACTGAAGGTCTTTTACCCAACCCTTAACGTTGTTTTTAATAAGTGTTCCCTCAATGATTCTGTCCCAAATACTGCTCTAAGGTGGCATCCATATTCTGTGATTTTGATGCTAGTGATTTAAATAAGTTTTTGTGCAGATTTATTTAAACTGCTGTTTCTTGTTATGGGGATCTAGTCTTTGCAGGTTTTGGGCAGTATCCAAAGTCTGGTCCCTTGGCCTTTAGGTAGTCTCACGATTTTTGACGCCTTGTGGAGGTCCAACTACAGAGCTATCATCTGCAAACCACTTGTTTTATATCATCATTTGCAGTTTCAGTGCTTAGTGGTGTATCAAAGGTCATGTGGAGGTAGCATACATTGCAATTGCTGCATTGTCACCTTATGAGAGTATGTGGTTCCCATTTTCCAGATATAGCATGACAGGAATGTTGTAGCTGTTGTGTAGGTAAGTGTACATGGGCAGACACAGTTTTTTGATGTTTTCTAAACCGACTTTTATGTTAAGTTTGTTGAATGCATTGTCTGCATCAACTAACAGCAGGCATTTACTGTTTTGATCTTGGAAACTTTTCCTTGCAGAATGTATTAGCTGCTTCTATGCCTGATTCTAGTCTGGTGAATGTCTGTCGTGTTTCTGTTGCACAGATGTCATCAGAGATGTCTTCTTGAGATGATGTCTTTAATAATCTTGTGATTGTTTTACCAATGATTCAGCATAGGCATTGACCAACACCTACTGGCCTAATGCTGTTGTCTGTTTTCTTTAGTGGAATAAGTCTGCATGCAAGGAGAGTTAATATGTGATTGTGTGGAATTACGTCAGTTGCCAGATGTCTAGCAAGGGTGGCGATTTTGTCAGCTTGTTTTTGTGAATAGGTGCCACATTATGATTTTGAATAAATTTCTTTCCAAGTTTCCATGTTAATCTGTGTTGGTCCTTCAGACCCCGATAACCTTTTTACACTAGATGCGATTTCATCTTGAATTATGTTTTCAAAGATGACTTCTTTGTTTTTGTTTCAGGGTTAGAAGTTATGGCAGATTATTTTATTTCCACTGCATTTGGATTTTTTATTTTCACTGCTTTTCCGCTAACTTGAAAACAGTTTTTTTTTCAAAATCTGCAGATTTGTCAACCATATAATAATATTATTTTCTATCTATTCTTTGAAAGTTGGACAATTTAAGGTTGTTTCTTTTGTATTTTAATTGAAGGTTTTGCAAACATAACAAAACCTTGGGAAAAGGGACCCGAATCAGGTCTCTAGAATTGAAAATCGGGTCCCTAGAATCAGAAAATTATCATCAGGTCCCTGGAATCAGAAAAATTGGCTCCCTACAGGTCTATACTAGGTACCATACATTTTCCTCAACACTTTGAGAGCCGGCCTATGATATATTCGTACTTCGATTTCGGCCTAAAAAACAGCAGTTTTCAGTTGCCTTACCAACGCCCTAGGACAAGCGGCAAGGGTGCAATGCGAGCTATTGTTGGCAGCAACCTTTATTGTTCTCTGTTGGACTTTAAATCTCCATTGATGTGTATTGTTGGCAAGCAGCAAAAAGATCAAACGCCACGATCAGTGAATTACTGTTTGTCACAAATCAGTGGGTGTTATTCTTTGCGATGCCTTTCTTGGCTCACAAAGACTTTGCGCTAATGGGCTGTTTGAAAATTGCCAAGTGCGAATGTTTGTGAAGCATGGCTAATTGCCAAGTACGAATCCTTTTGAAGCAGCCAAACAGGCGGCTCCAGCAGTTATTTGCTGTTGAAAATAAAACAATTTTGTAGCAGCTAAAACCGTCAAGTCTCTATATGATGTTCCACTTCACACTAATTTTTTATCCACATCACACTGGCATGCATTCACAAATGCTTTACACTAACGAGTCATTTGAAATCTGCCAAGAGCGAATGTTTGTGAAGCAGCATCGAAAACACGGCTGAAGCAGTTACTTGCTGCTGAAAAAAATATGCTCAAGCAAAAATCGTCAAATCTTTACTTGATATGTTCTAACTCTGTAAAAAAGTTGAGTAATTATTTATGCATTCTGCATTGGCATGCATTCACAAATGCTTTAAACTAATGGGTCATTTGAAATCTGTCAAGAGCAAATGTTTGTGAAGCAGTGTCGAACACATGGGTAAAGCAGTTGCTTGTTGTCGAAAAAATATTTATGCTCAAGCAAAAATCATCAAATCTCTACATGATAGGTAGCAACTCAGTAAGAAAAGTTCTGGGTGATTGTTTATCCACATTACATTAGAAACCGCTCCCAATGAAATGCAATGTGACGAGACAATCAGCCACATGGTTACAGCAAGCCGATCTTATTTTCCGCACTCGGCGAAACGCGTGCGTGACTGTAAGCAAAATATACTATGGTTGCTTTGAATAGCTCTCCTGGCCTCATCGTATGTCAAATAACATTATGAATATATGTTTTTGGTTGCTAGAGACTTGTACGAAATGTTCGTAATTTAAGAGGAAAACATACGACCTGGTGCTCAGCGCTTGGTGTTTTAAATAAGGTACGAGTATATCGTGCACCAGCGGTCTACCGGTGGACAGCTACCAGAGAACCCGTGGTTGAAGTGTTAAACTAAATTTGTTTTGCTGAGATCAAAGTAAGTCATTCAAAGTGCGGCCCTGGTTAAGATGTTGACATAATTTTTGGTTCAGTAAGCCTTTTGGGTTAGATATAGCTGCTTTAAACCACCATCAATATAATAGAACTAATTAACTCATACTATATGAGAAACATCCAAAACCCCATGTGCTGATGTATACAGGCTGGAAAATGTTATTGCTTGATGCCCTTTTGGTGATGTTGATCATGTAACGATTGGGTTATACCTGAACATTCATGATCGTTGTGAGACCTGAGTACCAAACAGTGACAATCTCAGTGGTCTTGGATAGTTGTTGCAGTGCAGTATTATAGGGTGATTCCATAAGTGACGTGTGTGACATTTTGACAATTTTTTTAAAGATAATTAAAAAATTTTTATTTGGGGCATTTCTGAAATTTACTTTGTCAGGGGCAAACTACTTCATAATTACTTGTTTTGAAAAACAAATTTTTTCTGCAACATGACATTTTCTGTATTTTATTTTTAAAAATGTGACATGTGTGACATTTTTTAGAAGTGAATTTTTATCTGCAGTGACATATCACAAGAATTCTGTGAGGTAGGGCCCCTTCACTTGGCAGGGCAATTAACCTCTTCACACACATTTTCAGACATTAGTGAGTTGGCACCTCTCGACAATAAAACGTGTGCCTCAATAACACCAGAGTAGTTATTCTTGCAACACCATCACATTTGCAAGCAAATACTAGAAGTAATTCAAGCCATTTATTAGTTTTTTAATTAGAAAATGACAGGTGGACTATTAAGTGCAAAAGAAGGGTAGTTTAGCATGAGCAACTTACAAGCAAAAAATTGTTTCACAGTAAAGATTAGTCAATTGGAATAAGTGAAGTGCTGCAATTTTTTTGTGGTGCCAACTATTCTTTTGTTCTTTTAAGAAGACTTTTTGTAAAATCATAATGCCCACTGTTTATTGTAGAAAACACTTGGCTGCTGAATACATATGTTTATGATAGTGTCTATTTTGCCTCATGAGGCAAAAGCTGTGTTATTTTGCCTTTAGTTGAACACAATTGGTTGAATTGGTCACAGGACAAGTATGATATGCAAATAGACAAGGGGTCTACAGTTAAAAGATTAACCTACAGCTACACAAGGTAGACAAGAAGCCACTTTCAGGATGTCACCACTGAAACTGTGCCAGTACTTTCTCATTGTCCAGACTGAGCTGCTGCAGACATCACAAACCTCAACTAGGCAGGTCATGCATTCCAAACTTGTCATGTGACTACTTTAACCACTTACGTTCTGCTAATTTGCAGAATAGGCAAAGTTGCAAATCTTGTCCTAAAAGAAAAAGGGAGACAAAAACAAAAAATTAGGCAGCAATTAGTCATGAATTTAAAGATTTAAAGCTCAGTACATGAAAAAGCACAAGCACTTGAAAGCAAAACAGCTGAGATTGAAGAAGAAAAGAAAAATCTAAATTAGCAACCTTGATTTACTTGTGTCCAAAAGAACAAAAAAAATAGAGCAAAAGTAGGCAATTGAAAAAAGTTGGAAACAGGCATAGTTCACAAAATGTTAACATTTTCTTAAAGCATCATGATCAACATCATACAGATCCAGGCAATCATTTGGAAAAACTTTTAAGAATACAAAGCAGGATTGCTACCCTAACAAAACAAATCAATTATTATTTTGCTGTTAAAACCGTAGGAAAACTAACCTTATTATTAAATCCACAATAACACAAAGCAAATCTGCAAATTTCATTTTACTGTTAAATCTTGTTGTCAGTTTACACCTATCAATTTCAGTGCTGACTAGATCAAAGGCTGTAAAGACTCATATTATAGCCTAGAATCCAAAAAAACTTTCAGCCACAAAAGCGGCTCGATTGGTCGACTCCTAAGGGATGATGACATCATCCAAATGTAAACAAATATGCATGAACAATAAATATCCTGTCATTATGTAACATCAAGAAAAAACCTGACATCCCAAGCTTAACACTTTGAGAGCCGGCCTACGATATATTCGTACCTAGATTTCAGCCTAAAGCCAGCAGTTTTTGATTGCCTTACCAATGCCATACCTCCTCCGCTGATTGCGCTAGAGAGCTGTTTAAGGGCTCAAAATGGATCGGCCAATCTTCTAGTCTGCACTCGAAAAAAAATTTTTGGTTGGGGATTGGGGATTTTTTATGAGTGACCTCATAAGTGAAATAGTTTTGGGGCTGTTTTGGCTCATGTTTCCTGGCCTAGGGCCCAACCGCTAGGCCAAAGTATTTCGCTGAAGTTTTCATTGGAAACTATGCTCGAGTCCGAGCCTTTTGAGCCTTTGATCGACTTTCTATCATTTCTGGGTCAAAGGTTATGATCTAAATAAACAAATTAATTAATTAGCTAATTAGTCAAATATTTTTATTAATTTAGATCATAACTTTTGAACCTGAAACCCCAGCAGGTCATCCAAAGTATCAAAAGACTTGGATTGTAGCCTAATTTCCAATAAAAACTTCAGCGAAAAAATACCATCTAACTAGGGCCAGGTGAAGTTGGCCAAGGTGGCCTAAAAGTCCTCCATTTATAACGTCACTCACAAAAAATCCGCATCCCCCAACCAAAAAAATTTTTTCGAGTGCAAGCTACAAGACTTGCCGCATCTTTTGAGACTTTGAACAGGTCAATAGCGCTTGCCGAACCGGAGAAATTCCCACACAAAGACATGTGCGTTTCGGTGTCTTTTTTCTCGGAAATCCCCAAAACGACCAGACGCCAAAGTGTTAAATTTTTTTTTCAGTCTAAACTACAAGACTTTACGAGTCTTCAGAGGGCTTGAACAGCTCTCTAGCATAGTCTGGTGGTGAGTTATGGCCATATATAGTATGGGTGTAATGCACCCCATGTTAGTGTTTGTGAAGGTAGAGATTTTACCACTTGTTGGTTTTTGGGCCGTAATTTTGGTTCCAGGTATGGTGGAATGACAATCAAGGACTATAAAGACTTGCATGGTGGTCTAGTTTCCAAAAAAGCTTTGAGCAAAAAAATTGGCTCATTGGATTGGCACCCAGGGCCGGGTAAAGTTGGCCAAAAAAATGCAAAAGCAACCCACTTGCGACGTCCTCCCCAGAGAACCCCAAACACAAAACAAAAAATTTTTCATCAATCTCAACAAGAAGACTTGTTGAATCCGCAGATGGTTTGAACAGCTTTCTAGCTCAATTGGCTGGCGAGTTGAAGTGTTGCAAACCTTTGCAAAAAAAGTGGCGCATGCGCGACTTAAAGGGTTGGGATAAATGTGTTCAGTAGAGGTAAATTAAAGATTATTTGAAATACAATCAAGAAGTGACTTGTAAAACGTTTTTTAACGCAAGAAAACGTGACGTGTGTGACATAAATATTTGCCAGTAAAGCTGTACTAACATGCAAGATGGAAATTTCAAGCATTGAAGAACACAACATATCTCTTGCACTCAATGATGCGCCAAAAAGTAATTGTGAAAAAGTTTTATCAACATCAAAAAAATTTAGAAGGAAACTCTGCATTTTTAACACATTCAGATTTATTCACTGTCCACTATTCTCCACATGTCACTACTAGATGTTGCTGTGCATAACATGTGTTCCAGATACAAAAAGAAAAACTTCAGAGCTTCTAGTTGTAGGATTTATCAATAAAATATGTTTGAGCTTAGTTTGAAAAAATACACTGTGATTGACGTTTGCGTGGATCGCCCTATACAGATGGATGTTACTTTGATTGTTACGTGCGCAGTCCAATATGTGTTTTATAACCTTTGGTATGAACCATGGAGTCGAAAGTGCATCAAATGCTTTGATTCCAAAGTAACGAATAATGTTTTTTTTTAAATCAGTTCAATAATTTAGTGTGTTTCAACCTGTAGAAATTTTCCCCCTGGAAACTGAAGTTGCTCCCACAACTCATAAAATTGCTCTCGGGGCGCTTTAGCTCATGTTGAAGATCACAGAATTAGGGGATTGGTTTTCATAAAATTGGGGACATGCTGATTTTCATAAAATTGAAATTCAATGGCAATTTATACACTATGTGATCTGAAGGGGCTACTCAAGTTCAGGTTCGTTTGTTCAGGGTTCCGTGAGTGGCTGCCAGGGGTTCTGCCGAAAGAGACCATAATTTCTTGGGACAAAATCTGCAACTACAGTTCTATGCGCTTGTTGCAATACCACTGTTTCACAGTATCCTTGCCACTATGAATTGCATTGAAAAATCTATTTATCAACTGTTTTGAATTGTGGCTTGTGTTACAAAACTCTATGCCATAGGGTTCCATGAGCAGCACAAACATTCACGGAAGGTTCAGCAAAAAGGTTGAAAAACACTGCATTAGTTTACTGCAGGCCTGTTCGTGGTGTTTGCTCTGGCATTTATTATTTGTGTTTAACCTTGTGCCTGTGCCACACCAATCAACAGTAATATGTTTTGGGTATAACCCCATCGCAAGAGTGCTAATATTATTCCTGGTGTGGACTGACAGCCATTTCTGTCTTAATGAAATCATTAGACCTGTGCTATCACTGTATTTCTCAGATCATAAGGCGCACTGTATTATAAGGCTTATTAAATGAAGCAAAACTTAGGAAGTCAAACTGTATTGAACTGTTTCACAATAACTCCTGAATGCGGGAGTCCCACTCGGAGTTTAATCTGTCATACATATGAGGAAGTTAACTGGTCACACATGCATATCTGCTAGGCATGAATAAAATAAAAGTTGTGCGAATGTTTGATTCAGTGTACGCCAATGTAGTCAGGAGACTCTTGGGGTAATACGATATGTGTGTATGTGCTAGCTACCCTCAGAACCACTACACTGCTACTCTACAAGTACATGTAAATGAGTTGAATTGCTGGATTTGTTTACACAGCATAGCATTAGTTCATGGGAGGTCGCTACTGGTAAAATGTTATGAATGAGCTAAAGTAGCAAGAGTTCACCATCATTGCATATAGAGATCGACTGATATGGCTTTTATGGGGCTGATACCGATATATCAGCCATTCATGGACCGATAACCAATATTTACAAAATTTTTAAATATTGTTTTCTGCTTCATTATCAAAAATATAATGTATTCTATGCCTTACCTTTTTTTCAAAAAACTTCAAAAATCAGGATTTATGGGCTAAACTGTTTCAAATTGCAACAATTTCAATATTTTGATATGATTTTTAATTACGCTGATTGACTTGTTAGCATAGTATACACTGTCTGCAATGAATAAATGCGGTGCCCTCAAAAAAACAATGTTAAAATTAACAACGCAATAAGAACATAACACTGAATGAAAGAAAATTGATTTCAGTGCTTACAACAAAAAAAGCAAAAACAATGCTTGGAAGTTAATATGGTGAACAATGAAAAGAAAGTACAAAATGGAGCATCAACGAAGTTAAAGTTGGTACAGTACGGCATTCAATTAATTATTGCCAAATCTGAACATTTTTCCAAAAAAACAGTACCTTTTTTGCAAGATAACTATCATGACTTGCTTCATTGTGCTTTCTTGCGCAAATTGCCTGGATGTGTGAGAAATATAACAGTGTTTTGTCAACACATACTAAGGCCGATAAAATCAGCCATTCAAATTGGCTGTTTTGGCCGATACTGACTTATTCGTAAAACCCAAATATCAGCTGATATATCAGTCTATCTCTAATTACATATTAAATCCATGGCAACATGCTACAGTATTAAAAGCATAGATGATCGTAAGGAAAGAAGCAAATGTAATGTCTTTCACATGCTTTGTGATGGAATATTTTGTGTGGAAATGAATTATATTTGTTGTTGTCATAACCAGGATGCTTTTGTCCAAGATGAACATCAGAAATGTTTGCCCACTATTGTTTGTAAAAGGGCAAGGCAGAGACATGAGATTTTTATGCTTCCAAGACAAACTTTCCTAGGACTTAATAAGTTTGGTTTTATTATTTTTTAAGCTGCAATCTAACCAAAGTTTCCAGGTGATGTTGGGTGTTTTAGAGGTCATTTTTTCATACTATTCCATGGAGGTGGAAACAGCACACCATTTTGCTCGAAGCATTCAAAGTTATTATTGAAACTTTGTACAGTACAATATTTATGCCACCTTTGCCACTGGCTGAGGGATACAGTGGTAGAGAATGCACTTGTTAAGTAGGAAAACTGAATTTACTTCCTAGTTGCATCATACCAAAGACTCTAAAATAGTGCTTCTCAACCTTTCCCACCCTAGGACTCCTATTCCTAAAGGATACTGGCTTTGGGACCCCTTGTCTGTGCAGTGCAACCTGCCAAGGAGGTGCTTAATGAAAGGGTTAAAAAAGAAAACACTTCAATGGTATTCCTCCTGGAAGCCCCAGATCCTTCATTGGGGACTCCATTAAGAACCACTGCTTTAAAAGCAATGCTTGCAGCTACCATACATGACACAGGTAAATTGCAAGAGAAAGTATGTGTGGTGCTGTCAGTTGTTAGACACCACTGTTGCTTGTTCGCAGCTGTGTGCAGACTACTCATAATACCGTAAACAGGGGAACATTTCATGTATTATTAAATCTTCTTTCTAGATTACTTCTTCACATGAGTTTGTGTTTTGTTTATGGGGCTGTTCGTTTTTAGTTTTTCATTTGTTTGATGCCAGTTATGTCTAGCAAAAATGATAGAAATATTTATTTTTCTATGCTTAATGCTTCTGCTGCTGGTCCACATGTAAGTGTGATAAATGTCAAAACCTTCCCTGTACCCAACATGATTTCTTGGGAAAAGCCCTGGTACTGGAAGTGTTGTTTGTAATATGTAAAACAAGCAGTACAGACTTTGTGATAGAATTGTTGACTTTTTAAGTGATGTTTGCTTTTTTGAAAATATTCCAGATTAAGCTTATACACTTCTGATTGTTTAAGTTACTTATGACACTGGATATTATTCAATAGTGAGATTACTAACACAATTACTTCTGAAAGAAAAAGGCATTTGGAAGTTGAAATTCATGCTATTGCTGCCTCCTTTTGGAGTTTTGAAAAAGGCATTATAACCACTGCTTTCTGTTGGTTCAAATCTGTGAATTGTTGAAACAAGACCTGGATCATATCTTGCTACCTTGTCAACATCAGTCACTGAGTGCTAAAGAGAAGTGTTGCAAACGAGCTAAACTTCACTCAAGAACAGTTGTGTTTCATTTGGTGCATGTGTAAACTTGCTAGAGATATCAACAACCTCATCCACTTCCAGTCATAAGTTGTTTGGTTTTCCAAGCACATTTGTATCCTACTTATTTGCAATGCTTGGCTGTTAAAGATATAGTTGTGAATCACTGGTGCTGAAACATTTCGAAAGCATTGGGGTAACCATGCCCCATGCTTAAGCATGGCAAGGGCTCCTCCACCAACAATAGATTTTGCACCTGCATGGTTAAATTTTAATTCGGGAAATAAGGTATGTATATGTTGATGCACAGTTTTGTACAAAGTAGATGTTCTACCCTATATGTTTGTGTTTTGGTACATTATGTAGTAACCATACATACTGTTGTTATGCAACATATGTATTTTTTATTGCTAGTAGTTGAAAAAGTCTAAGAAGGCAGCGGAGTGTGGTGCCTGCTCACTGTCTCCAGTTTCAAATAGGATCTTCAGTTAAGTTGTAATACAGTGGAAACCGCTTAATAGAGCATTGGTTTATAGAGCAAACCGCTTATTCAAGCAGTTTTGGCTGAAAAAAAAACGATCCAATCTTTTTCCTCATAAATTCTTCACTTATCAGAGTAGGCACACCACTTATTACAGCAGTTAGACGTGTAGCAGCACCATGGCTTGCACGCAGTTAGCGTAAAAATGAAGTAAAACAATCAAAAATAGACCAGTTCTTTTGTGCTGAAGAGGGGCAAGAGTGAACAGTGTCCACCACAACAGCTACTGTGCAATACATAATGACAAAAATATTGCAAAAATACATTTCTTTTTTAAAAACTGTGTACAGTGCTCACAACGAGAATAAAATAAAGTACCCTGACATTGATATGTGTATTGGTGAACTCCTAGTGTGAATGACACCCTATTTTTATTGCAAAAAGTTCTCATTGGATAAGAGAGCAACCATTTATTAGAGCAGGTTTTGCTATTCCCGAGTGTGCTCTATTAAGTGGTTTCCACTGCATATGTGCTCTGGTGCAGAGCAGCTTACAGAAAGATCAAAAGTTTCCAGCATCAAAATTCACTTTGTTTTTTCGTTTTTTTTTTTCAAAATATTTGGGTGAATAATGGTTGTATATTTTTAAATCAGGTGAAAGGAAATGTTTTGGAACATTTGATTCTTGGTCAGTCTAAAACCATAATTATCTTTTGTTTTAAAATTTGAAACTTAAATTATTGAAGCAAAAATGAGGCAGTGTGATGTTTACCAATTATATACTTCACCTACTGAGCTGGCATTTTTTGCTTTTATTTAAATGGTATCAGTTACATTTACTGCTTTGTTGTTTAGATAGTGCAAGTTGTGCTTGAATTATATGCATGTTTATTTTTTTGCCATAGTTGCTTTCTTGAGGTATACATAAGCCTGGTAGAGCATTCATTCAGTAAACCCATCTGTCGTTGTGAGTTACAAGCCATTTCATAAACTTGACCTGTCAAAGAAACATTGTTTTTTTCCATGGAAATTCCAAGTAAACTGCAACCTGAGACTGTAGGACTTCTGAGTTTTTTTGATGTGTGTGTGAGAAATTTCCCTTTTGAAGTGTAAATTTCTAAGTGTTTTTGACATTTGAATTACGGTCCACAGAAATTTAGTAAAGTTGCTGATCGGAGTCCTCCTGCTTTACGTTCATGCTCTGGCAGTGCGATAGACAGAGAAAGGCAGTTGTCTGGAATTGGTGAGCACCGAAAACAACCGGCAAGAGTGACACGTAGTCCTAACAACTTTCGAAAACCTGTTTCTCGTTTCCACTCTGTTGATGGCGGCTCTCTTCAAAATGAATCGAATGATGATGATGCAGGTACTGGTATCACTGTATTAATCATACCGCCGTAGTAGATACTGTTTACCGCCACCAAGGCATCTGGTTTGCCTGTTTTCAAAATTGTTTTCAAGATGGAATGGCTTGTTATATTTACACGGTTCACTAATGCGTATGTTGGAGCTAAAAGTGCATGGCATGATGCTACTGTTTCTGCTTTCATAGCTCCGTGGTAAAGTGTTCGCTTCACAATCGCAAGGTTGGTTGTTCGATTCACGGCCACTGCGTGAATCGTCGTAGCGCTCCATGGGCAACAGCACTCAACTCAGCCGCCTCGCCAAGAAGCAAATTTCAGGCTTCGGCCTGCCGCCATTGCCGTCACCAAAATCAGATTAAAAATTATAGATTCCTAGATCACCTCGCCTAGGTTCTGTAAAGCGTGCATAATATGTATTAATAGCAAACCTGAGAAATTCGAATGCCTGTCCTACCACAATTTAGTGATACTAAATGTGCCGCAGTTGAAGTTGAGCGTTTCAGTTGCTTATCGGGGAAATAATCATTTTGAAGTTGTTTCCTTCGTCAATTTGTAGAGTGTGTTTTCAACGCCGCCATCGCACATTTATAATGTAGGAACAACGTAGACCACATAGAGTTACAAGCGCGTCATCAACCCGAACACATCTTTATGAAGAAATGCATGACAACTTTTGCTAGAACAACAAAACAAAAAGCTTCTGCAAATTAATGAAGAGAACAGCTGAAAGTAATTCCTAAACTTGGCATGCTTTAAGAAAATGTAATCATTTTTTTAACACCATACCGTGTTAGGATTCTATGTGTATAAGATGTATCAAGGCTGAAGCTGCGTTGTCAAATATGGAATCGATTACTTATATAAGAACTATTTGTGCTTGATCCAACTGCAGCACAAAACCTCAAATGAACTGAAAGTTAGGATAAGTTGATCCAAGTCATAGCGCAGCAATGAAAGTGGAGTGACGCTGGTTGACTCCACTAAAGAACTTAACAATAGTGAAACTTTGCCACATTTCTGCGAAATAGAGTGCAGTTCATCTTGCAGAAAAAAATAATTACCATTCTGCGCTAGGTCAGTTGTGCTAATATTTGCGTTTAAAATAATCTGTGAAGCAACACCAAGATAGTCATATGTTCTTGAGAAGCAGACTCGCCAATATTCTTAAGCCGACATTTCTATTTCAGTGGAATCCTTCGTGAACCATTCTCAAAACAACAAGAAATGGAGTTCATTTGGGAATAGCAGGTGAATCAAAATTCAACTTCATTACTTACGTTTAAACATCAAATATCAGTGTAAAATTAGGACATGGTCGCAGATGTTTCTGTCAGTACATGCAATGGGCTGTCTCCCGCGTAGGCCTGCGCTCCTTGAATTTTTTCCGCGCACCCTCCCGCTCCGCACTGTTTCCGTTCCAAACCTGCACCACTGTGTGTCTGAAAAACACTAAAAACTCATGCAGTGTTTCATCGCCAGTGGCAATTTGTTCCGTGGAAGTTCTGACGAACTCATTAAATTTGCTCATCCGCTGTTGACGACAAGCCCAGCCATACTGAACACTTGTTCAGTGTGCCCTAGCAGCGCTGGTTGCCATCACGCAGAACGTGTTTCTTGCAAGATAACTGAGAGCTGCAAACTCCAATCTATGATCCCACAAGCTCTCTGTAGCGTTGAAGTTCTTGCTTATGTCACTTTCATTTGTATTGGGTCAACCTTCGGCTACTCGCACAAGTAATTTTTTTATCCCGCGCCCGCCCCATAAATGCGGGTATGCGCGGGTGCAAAGTGTGGTTTTCTAAAAGCCTTGGGTGTGCTTCTATGTACTTCCACCTGTGGCTTGTGTAAGCATTGCATATAACCTGCATCAGAATTTTCTTTGCCCAAGTTTGAACACAACATCGCGTCGAGGCGAAACTCCGTGATAAGCAGACGCGTAGACAGTAAAAGTCTCTTTCGCACTTTGACATAGTTTTATTCTTGTTTTCCCTTGGAAGATAAATATGTAATTTTAAGAAAAAATAATTAATTTTTGCGGCCCGCCAAGCGATATTCCACAATTCATGGGGCCCGTGATAGTAAATACGTTCACCATCTTTTCTTTATTGATCACAAAATCCGTATACGACTACATTTAAACTGTATATGATATTGTTTGTTTGATGGATGATGAACCCAACAAGCTTGCACCTGAAAATCAATCCATTTCCCCCGCATGGTGATTGTGCCAAAATTTAAGAGCAGTTCCACATATTATTTATTTGTTGTACCGGTAAGAAGCTCTTCTGTTACCAGTCATGTATGCAAAAGGTGTCGTCAGGTTAATCCTGAAAACTCAGCTATGATGGACACATGCATCAAATGTCATGGTATAATCTGTTTTGCCAAATCTTTTCAGATCAGGAGACTGAGTGGAATTAAGACTTGGCTTTTTTTAATATACGCTGCTCAAATAACAGACTGTCCCATTCCGACATGTGTTTTCATTCTACCAAGGAATGCGATAACTTTTTGAAAGCAGCACCGATACACATTCCCAACTGCAGAATCTATTTGCAATTAATCCTTTTTCTAAAGAAAATCGCTTAGACGTATTTATTGCATAATCGCTTAAGTCTCACAAATTCGATATGCGATCAACCGATTTCGTCTGTGTTACAAATTTCCAAAGCAATCTGAAATCAGTCGGAGTCAAGACGATTTCACAGACTCGGACTCCATTGACCTAAAATTTCTTCGACACTCCAACTCCACAGCCCTGGATGTTTTTATCCCATGTGCTTCATTCCTTCGATTTTGACAGAACGCCTGATGTCCTTAAAGCCAATGGAAGCTCAAGCACTTCCAACCGCGATGTAGAATTTCCGTCTCTTGGAGCTGCTGAAAGAAATTTGGTCTGCATCACAACCCAACCCGATAACGTGTGGAGTATGTTTTGTTTGAGTTTCATCATCTATTGTACATTGTTCTATCGTCTCACGATTTGACTACGTTGTATGTCATCATACCAAATAGATATTTTTCTGCGATTTTCGTCCTTGAACTCAGAGCGACGTTTGCATTATACGACTTATTGTTCTTTAGTTCAATTAGCTTGTGGGTAAAAGTTGCAACGTAATATTGTTGATGTTATTGAGTAAGTTGTCCAGTCAAAAGAAGTTTGTGCTTGTAGCGTCACGCGTTTGTGCTTCTGTTTCAGGAAAACCTCTTATTCACAAAGCGTTAGCTTCTGAAAGGAGAAATAGTGCCAACAGCAAATCGAGCAATGTCAAGTTGGAGCCAACAAGCAGCATTTATAAAAGTTTGGTGCCCAAGTCCAATGCCTGGAATAATAAAGTTGGTTGTGGTGTTTTCTTTTCCAGTGATATTGAACTTTAGTCTTGTAAAATTTCCGAAAAATTCCTGTGCTTTTAATTCAACAGCGCTGATAACAGCGCCGTTACATCATTGCGCGTCCTCTAACTTGTGGTTTTATTTGAACTTAACTTGAAGCGTGAGTTGAAACGTGCAACGTCAAAAACGCGTTTAAGAAAACGTTAGAGAAATATTCCAAAACCAGCAACGGGCAAGGATCAGGCCTGCTGAGCGAGAGTCTTGGCCATGTCACTGAACAGGAATCGGTGATGGGGCGCAGTTCTGCAATTTTTAGAAGCTGGAATATCATTTAGTCGTGTTCCCAGATCCACACTGTTCCGGAGCGGTGAAACCCGACAGGGCTCCAGATATGCATCAAATAGTTTCCTGTGAAGGCCGACTAAACTCTTTAGACCTGCAATGCAGTCAGTTTTGGTGTGGTGAACGAATATGCAAGTGGGACATATTTCTCCATTCTGGCAGCTCCTGCAGCTGAACCTCACCCCCAACTTATTGGCCATGCCTTTTCTTGCCACTTTCTTGGGGATAAAAAGTGTGGTTTTCTGATGATTGGGGAACTTCAGGAGCTTAATTTTTGCCCAGACTGACGTCGGAATTCGCAAAGCGATCTCCGTGTTTCATGGAGGTTCTGCCGCACACGTCAAAAAAGAGTGAGTCACTGACGTTTCGAGTTGGGGATTCCACGGCATTAAGCTGATTCAAATTGACCCTAAGTGCTTTGCCATAACAGTATCTCGAAGCCATCAATAATGCACAACAGCGTTCCCAAATTTCCGGCTTTTCGCAACCTCTCAACCTTCAATGAAAAAAGGCGTTGGCGTGGTAGTTGCGAGCATCTGGATATTTACCGGTGCGCGGTATCGACAAACTGCAACTACTTATTCTGTAACTAAATTAGACAAATAATTTATTACGTAACGCGTGTTCGATCGAGAAAACATTACTTTTGGTACGGTAAGTCGCGACGTACCTCGGTTGTACTCTTTTCTGCGTGTATATCTAATTTGAAGGTGACGATTTCCTCAGCGGATTTAGAAGTCGCTTGCGCGCCCGATCTTCTGTTATAGTGTAGCAGCCACCTTGCATTTGCTGTCGAATAAACAAAACTCTGTTTGGCAGTAAGGGTTGGACCACTAACCTTTGGGTTGGTGCACAGGCTTGAGTGTGGGTGTTTCTACGCATCTATTGCTTTACGTTTAAATGTGGTGCCGGCGCTGTTTTACAGCTGCCGCGAGTGCTGTGTAGTACAGCAGATTCACGCAAAGCGCCCTGAAGTCTAACGCATATCCGCATGCAAGAATTAATGAGTTCTGTGAAATTCGGTGGACTGCGCTGATCAGAAGCTTTAGGTGACAGGTGTGGAATATAATTTGATTTCTGTTCCAAACTAAAAGTTTGTTGTATGTGGCAGCAATTTCGACGAACAGTCAGCGTTCCGACAACCCTTTCACAACATTCCGATGATGGCAAAGCAAGTCAACTCGGCAAACCTGGAAACAGTCTACTTCAAGTAAGTGTTCTGCACGCGTGGGCTGCTAAACTCTCAATTATAGATGTTCTCGCTGGCGTTAAAGCAGCACTCGATAATCATGGAAGGGAAGTAACTGCTAGTGTTTCTGTGAAGTAATTGTATTGCTGACTTCCGTCTAATGATGTGCGCTACACAGCACAGTACCGTTTTTTGAGGCAGCCATACAGCCAGGTGACCTATAAATAGATGATCGGAGGTTGATTTGTGTGGGAACGGGCATACAAGCTTTGCGGTACGTACTTAGCTTATCGACACTCAAAAGAAAAAGAAGCTTAGCTCTAACTTAAGTTTAGTTGGAACGGCATATTTGAACAATTTCTTTCACTTAACGAGCGGGAGTGTAGTGCATTTGTGGTTGTTTTATCCCTGCTTTTGACAGGTTTTGAATATTTGTGGGTTGCTTTCAGACGGGCGTCAAAAAAACTCCTGCTGTTCCCAGCAGTCGGGCTGCTGCTCAAGATGCACGCTCGCCTGCTCCAGCTAAAGAGGAAAAAACAACGATGCTTTTGGCCACCGTCAAGCGGCACAGGCGAGGTGGGGCGATTGCAAATGTCGGAAAATGTGCTGCCAGTTCCTGTTGCTAGGCGCCTCACCGTAATGTTTGCGGGGTGGGCAAGGTTATTCGTTCGCGGGCCGCACTGGATTCTAACATCTTTACAGCGGGCCGGACAGACGGATGCCTAAGAAGTATTATAAATAAGATGTGAAAATAAATTGGTTTTATTGGTATAATTTGGACAAGCCCAGCGAGCCGGATTAACGCACGGAATGTGATCCGCGAGCCGGAGTTTGCTCATGCTTGGATAATCTTGGTTGCTACAGTTGGCCTTGTTTGCAGTACCTGCCCCTGGAGGTAAGCTTTCCCCGTGTTTTGCGTAAACAACGCAAATTGTTTCCACCTAACTGAGAAAAGCTCACGGCAACTTTGTGCTGTTGTTTGTTTCAGTCTCCCAGTAATTCGATGATCTCGTGGCAATCGCTTCATCAGCGATTGTTCGGCGTGCGTTGACGTTGACCTTGCGTGTCCCTCTGATTGTCAATCATGCAATGTAACTATTTGCAGGGAAGAACTTGTTTCTGCAAGAACTGCGTGAAGATGAGCCTGGAAAGACAATGGAGAGCAGTGCACAAGCGAACCATATTGGGCAACGCGCATCACCTTCGGATGGTGAGTTAGCAATGGTTCGCTGTTTGTTTGTTGACCAAGCTGCTAAAATAACGAGATAATTGCTACTCTCGTTTGTGGAAAGCGACACAAGCTTTCTGGGAAGAAAGTTGAACCGAACCGAAACCAATCGTGATTGAAACCAAAGTTCCCTCCCTTGTAACCGGCGATACTGCAGCCAATCCTGTGCTGTGGTTCGTTTGTGGCGTCCAGCTTGCCTGTCACCTGTTGCGTTTGCCTGCAATAGAGCTTCTTCGCGTTCGATGAAAGGCAACGCGGTCTCGCGGTAGAATCATTTGTTTTCTGCGGACTGACATTTCTCGTCACACGTGCATTGACTCATTCCTGTTTGCGACCGCACCACATGAAGCGTGTGACGTATCCGTCGCAACGCGTTGGAATAAGCGAAACGAGGGGTGGCGTCTGCGGCAGCCTTTGCAAGCCTGCGTCACACATCGTTCGACAAGCGGCATTTTGCTGCTGCTGCGGAGTTGCGCAGCGATATGTTGTTTTCACGCGTTTCGTTGCGAATTGTTTTTCAATCATTTAAAAGAAAGCATTCCGAGTAACACCACGTCATAATTCACCTTTAAGCGGGCCAGTTGTTGCTTAGCAACATGCATTCTACAACTGCGCGGCTCAAAGCTCTGTTACAAGTTTTCCGCTTCATCTGTCGTCAAGAGACACAATGCCCTGTTGGTACCCGTACCAAGGTGAGGAAACTCCCAGGTCCGCCATCCGCTTTGCTGTGCCCATCGCGCGGAGTTGCCTTGTTCTGTCGCAGCGAATTCGCAAAATGTGTTTGAGTGCTCTTAGAGCTGCACACCGTTTTGAATAAACATGGCGTCGCGGATTGTCATGGCCCTTTTAATGATTGATTCGTCACCGAGAGTGATTCATTGCTACAACTTTTAAACAGTCGATTCTCTCTCATTGACCGCAATGACGCAACTGTTAGCAGTTAGTGAACCTCGTTCGAGCAATTGGCGTTTGACAGGGTGCTTGATGTTTTGTGTGGGAGCAGAGGCTTTCCATGTCTTGGTCGTATCAGCTTTCTTGTGGCAAAGGGCTATTTGCTTGGCAAGTATTTCAAGGGTTCACATATTCAGCTGCGGGTCTCGACCTGTTTCAATGCTCTTGACGTGCTTGATGAGGTAAAACCTGTAACATGAAGCGTCAATCTCACCAAAACCAACTCTACAACCCCAGTTCTCGGCACCCTCTCAGCTAATAGTGGATTCGACGATGTGGAGTTGGACTTAGGTGAGATTGACGCTGCCCACTTCCGTGAGACAGGTCGTTTGGCACACGCATCGCATGTTTCATATTTTTGTGTGGTATTCTTAAATTCTGCAAGCGCCTGTTCTGTACTCAAATGCATTAAAAGCTTGGCTTTATGCATGAATCAGAAATTCGTTGACGAAAAACGTTTTTTTGAGTCGATCAACTGTGGTACTTTTATTCAATATTTTAAGTATGCAGAACAGTTAGGGCGCAAAACAAGTTCAGTTTTTCAACTTAGTTTTGAAATACCCCATTTTTTGGCTTGACTTTGAAATTACGGTAATTTTTTTCTGTTGAGAGGTAAAAACACAGTTTTTATCAACCGATGATGAAATTGGGTAATGTCTTAATTTTGTTTATTGGAATACACTTTTGTACTTGCCACATGCAAACAAATTTTGTTTTCTTTTGTTTGATTTTCCATTGACTTGGAAGTATATCTTATTGTATCTAGTTGCTTGTCATTCGCACGGATAATCAATCGATTGCTTTTTGTCAACCTACACTGTATACAGTTCAGCAACGTTGGCTGCTCCGAACGTCAAAAAATTTTTCAAATTCAATTGTATTATCAACTGTATGAGCCTCATCAGATAACTGATGCAACTCGTCTAATTAATGTTCGTGCCCTGGCAATTAGTGCTCACTCTGTGCATGGAACGCCACCCTCGTCTTAAATTTCAAAATCTCGTGCAATCGGCGCATTGTACAAACGATCAGCAAGACTAAACTTTCTCCGCCAATAGGATGTTCGGCGTTCAATAGAAACGATGCGCTTACTTTTTGCAATCTTCTTAAAACGCGCGTTCGCTATCTGATATCTTATATGTTTATTGCCAGCGGAGAAAGAGAATAACGCGACCAGCCCTGATGATGACCTGGACAGTTACGAAGATGTGTGGGATGCCTGCTACGATAAAGGTACTTGGTTTTGTGGTTGCCTTTTGTTGTTGTTTTTGTTCTGTTATTGCGCTCCCAGTGTCTCCATAACACCCAAAGTGAAATCTTGTGTTATTCATCGATATAGAGCGGCGGATACATTAGTGATGAATGCCGAGTTTTCTTCAGCACGTGCTAAATAATATCGTTGTCTGCACCGTTTAATTCGAAGTTCGAATAAATGCTCCGTTTACGAATGAATGGCTTTGTTTTTAAACATGGAAGCGGTGCTTGCTGTTGATGTCTTCATACAAAGCTGACTACTGCGCAGTTTCCTGCCGATAGTGATCCGTTACGTATTTGCATCCTCTGAAGCGTGTGATCCTGTGTTGCTGTGGTTTCGCCACAACTGCTGTGAGCGGTTTGCTGGTAAACGGCGCTAGGTTCTCCGTCTCATGCCCACAATGCAACATGCTCGCACGCGCCGCACGTTTTTGTGGCAAAACAGATAAATCGCTTAGAAGGATGTCAAACAAGTTCCTTGTTTCGTGTTATGAGCGTTGTTACTTTGACGCGTGGTGCCGCCGCAAGACACACTTGGGCGCGTAGTTTAATTACTGGACGAATGTCAGTTTGCTGCTTTGTTGTTTGGCTCCAAATGCCGCAATACCAGCTGTGTGCAACCCAATTACCGGAGCACGCTCCGGACGCAGTGTTTCTCAAACAATGTTACGCGTAAGTACCACAGCCTTTCCCAGGTGATACGCGAGCAGCTTCCGCGTCATATGCGAAGTTAAGCGTCAGATAAATGTAACGAGCCTATTGTTTTCAACTGTCGCAAATTGCATGTCTTTTCTCAATATTGAATCACCCTGTAATTAAATGTTACTCTTAAGTTCGGTTAAATAGCTGTTGTTATTTAAAGGCAGGTAGACCCTCGCATTAAATAGCTTTCTNCAGTAATTCGTTTGTGTGGTTTGAGATATCATAAGTATATTTAAACAAGTTAAGTTCTGTTGGAACAGGTGATACGCGCAACGACTGTAAAAATCGCAAGTATCCAATGAACCGGCTAAATGGTTTAGTTGGTTGAGCACGCGTCAACAAAACTGGTAGACTGAGTTCGATTCTGGCGATACAGAAAACTTGAAAAGCGGTACTTGCGGCCTGTCCAGTCTCCTGCTCGGCGTTGACGAGTGGATGCAAGGGAACAGTTTACGCGCGGCGCTGCCATTGCCTCGCTGCCAGTGCAGCATTCACTGCGAAAGCAGCCGCGTGACCCACAGAGCAAGCAAGCCGAAATGGTCGCCGCAAACCACTCTTGTGACAAAACCGAGTAATCTGGACTGAAGTATCCGATGATATAATGGCTTGGCTGCTGCTGAATATTTCTTGCAATTTAAGACCATTCAGACAAAACGTCTTGCTCCAACGATGCCCCCATTAGGTCATCCTGTGTCCCACTAAGAAGACAACTCCTCTTTCTGGTATTGATATCAACCAGAGCACTAAACCTCTTTTCGGCCAAGTAGGTGGTTGGATTTTGCACAAGGGCTGAGAGCGCTTGGATTGGCAGGTCTTTGTAAGGGTCATCGAGAGCTTATACCCATAATTTAGCGTGTTTTCCACGGCTAGAAAAAGCTTTTTGGCCTGAGGCCAGTTTTAGATTTGTGCCCAAATGCCCCTGACGAAGCTGTTCTTCTGTATCTTGCTGACTGGGGAAGCATGCTTCAAAATTATATCAATGAAACTGTGAATATGGGAGCTGGCTGTTTCGATGATACTCTGCTTCTGATTCTGTTCTATTTCTTCCCACTTACACGATGACATGAAGGTCTGTCGTGTCTTCAATCTAATCAGGTTGCTATTGCAGATTTCTTCTTCCAAATTTTGATTTAGATACTTGAACGATGTGATTTTGGAGGTTGTTGATGAATGCTCGCTAGGGTTCCTAGGTTTCGTAAGTGGCACTGCTAGCCTAGCTGAAAGGCTTGGGGATATCAACCACACTCAGATACCAAACTGCACAGCCTGTTTACAAACATTAACGAACAAGGCCTACCATTGCGCATGCGCGACATTACAT
>JGI24021J15306_10000693_pt1 | contig 28272 bp, 12 predicted proteins | sample Ectturendosymbi1_FD_15306 | JGI IMG/M metagenome (IMG submission 15306) | reverse complement strand
AGCCAGGGCGACAATCCCATATGTTCAACCAGAGATGAAATCTCGCAGCCCTCCCGGCCAATTTCACCACGAGCCGCCACTGCTGTCGGCAACATTGATATAGTTCAATACATGTATCTTCGAATTTTGAAAGCTATGGTGTGTTTTGGATATAATAATGTTTTTGAAGATTTTTTACCGTTATAAACACCGTTTGTGAAGCGAACAAACAACCGTATAAAACATTTGTATTGCATAGACGTTTAATCTTTGAAATCCTTGTCTTATTTCTTCATTCCACATAAAAAAATTTAGTTTCAAATGTAAATAAAACGGTAGCAGATTTCCGTAATCAAAAGGTAATTCAGAAAAAGAGAAGTTAATTCAGTTTAGTACTAATTTTTTAATAAAAAGAAAAACAAATCTTCTGTGCATATGAAAAGTGGGTGATGAATTGATCGGTACACAAGAGCAAAATTTTAAGCCATATGATAGGCCTACGCCAGTGTCTAAAGAAACAAGATAAATTACAGCGGACATGCTTCAGAAACTCTCGTCCAAAAGTGTGGTAAAGATTCGCAAAAGCCACAAAGACTGGCCCCGGCAAGCGCCCGCCTCAAATGCAGCATGCGCCTGGCTTGATGCGCTAAGAAAATGCAACCAAAATATGCTCTCGCGAAAACACAACTAAAAATAGTTTGGATAAGTTTTCAGGAACTCGTTTTTCTCAGTAGTTCGACGATCTGTTGCAAAGATCCTGCCAGAAACTAATTTATACGCATTTATTAAGCAAAGTCTGCAACTGTTTTTGACTCATAACGTGTACAGAAACTAGCCAGAGCTTCCGCACATTCACGCCAATACTGAGGCGAACGCATCATTAAAAGCTGCAAGTTCGCCGTAAATTGAAAGGCACGTAAAGCCAAGCGGATCGAGTGGGTCGATGATGTGATTTGTGATGCAGAAGTTGTTTTTGATGCTATTCTCTCGGCAAGGTTCATGTTACACTGGCAAGCTTAAGGGGTGGAACGAAAATAGCCAACATGGTTTCGCGGGGCTTCGTCACGAAAAAAACAGGGTTTGAGCACGACGCTAAATAACACACTTTCTAAGGTCTACCGGATCAAACTTGGCGTCGCAGAGACTGAAAGCTGGACCATTAACCCTGCGACGATTGCCACGTCCTAAACGCTTGTGACGCTCCAGCCGGCCGCATCTAATAATTACCTACTGCCTTGACACTCGCGTAGAATGTCCTGCCTCTCAAGTGCCAATTAACAAATGTGTTTTTCAAACCTGAATAATGTACTATGGCTTTTCGCGCAAGATCAAAGCGTGATGCTGTCGGTTCGTTTTGCGAGACTCAAGTTCTCACGGTAGACCTGATCTATGACCGTGTTTTGTCATGCGATAACTTTGATCATCCCATGTCGTATCGATGCAGAATTTCGGACATGCAACTTACGTTTTTTTTTCTTCTGAACAATGAAAGTGCGTTCTTATTTGTTGGTGAGATGTGAAAGTGAAGTGGTAGGCAAAGGTTCACTTAGAAAAACAAAAGATGTAAATTTTACGAACGTAAAATCGCAGTTCTAAACATAACTCGTGACTTGCAGGAGTTGGCGTAGGAACATCCAACATGTTTTCATTATAGTCCACAATAACTGTGACAGATCGAATAGATTTGCTGGAAGTATGTTTCCTTTGGTGTCCAGAGATGTCATTTACGCTCAGCGGGAATACCTTAACATGCAAACAAGCATGACTGCAGCAGGTGGTCTCCTCTTCATTTAGTTTGTTTGCTGGTATTTACTGAGTGTACAGCATATAACATAAGAGATTTTGCGAATGCTCATCGGAAGACATCGGAGTTTGCGAATGCTCATCGGGAGACATCGGATTTTGCGAATACTCATCGACAGACAAATCCGACCTGCGTGTCTTGTCACATTATTATCAGATATTTATCGTGTTGCGAAACAAATTTCAAGGATTAGTTTTTTTTATCCGGGCGTATCTGGGGTTCAGAGTTGAAAATTGGAACTAACAACATAATTGTCACTTTGGCATAATTTGAAATTAATGACAAATTAGTCATGGCACTGTTGGTCTTACCAAATAACAACAGTGGCAGTTCCAGGTGACGATTCATTGGCAACTTCAAAGGCTCAATAGCGCAGCAACCCATTTTATTACAAAGTGATCTGATACAGACTTGTTTCTAGGCGGGAGAGTTAAATTTGGAACTAAGACCCCATAGGGAAACCAGGTTACACACCTTCCAGTGATCGCGATCATATTTACCCCAGGAAGTTTTAGGATTGTTCTCCAGAGGCTCGTGTTCGATCGACTGACGCACCTTCTTGGAGCACCAGTTGAGTCAGAGAAGGTCCCGAAGCTGCTTTTCAAGATGTTTACCAGTGGAAAGATGTGTAGGTATACTTTGCTACGTATTTTTTGCAGTTTAGCAACTTTAACTAGAAGTGACTAAACGCTTTTTTTTCTTGTACAAAACAATTCGTTCGGTGTAGAATACTTTGTGCACATTCCTTTAGTTCTAAGACTTTTCTCAAGTTTTGTTATGCGATTTTTAGATTTGTCAGCTAAATTAACTGAAAATATCATCTTTCGAAATTATCGAAACAGAGTTTGCTGTTCCTTTGATCGTCTTACCAAATGCCTCTGTTGCGTTCTGAATGTTTCACATGTATGATCAATGCGCTATATGCATTGTGATCTCAAGTAGAGAAATTAAGGAATGATTGCACCTACTTCTTTTTTGCAAGAATGGCGAAGGATCAGTAATGACACTTTGGACGCCAGTACAACTTCCACCAGCTTCTGGCTTCTCCAGATTTCCAAGATCAGCAACCAGAACAGGAACAACAAGAGCCAACAAAACTGTCTGCGGTTCGCGAACCGGTGGAAAAACGCCAAAGTCAAAATATTCACGTTGTCATACATGAGTTAAAGGATTGCCCGCTTGTAACTAACTGTGTTCCCGTTGTTTGCAAAAGCACGAAAGTCTACTTTTTCGAAACTAGAGGATGAATCGAATCTGTTCTATACAAATCAATGCATTGCACAAAGTACACTCTGGGCAGTAACATCTCTTTGTATTCCAGTCTGTTTGTAAAATATGAAAGAATATAGGCGTATCCTGCATTCGCAAAGTACCGTCGAACACTGGTAGGAAGTTCAGTAGAATCCGAACCTACTATCGACAAGTACCTGCGAACAGCTGTGAAGAATCCTAAAGGTATGAGAGATCAAGGTGCGGGAGTGACCTATTGTTCAAATAAGAAGCAGGCAAAAAGATTTTAAACACCAATTTTACATCACTGGACAATACAGGTTCATGACGTAATATTTTTGTACTTTTACAGTGCTTTTTCCCTGTTACGGCGGAGTGTTTCACTTCACAAATATTGAATAGTTGTCTCATTGCGTCCTTTAGGATTTATAGAATAGTTCGAAAAATCATGCGTTCTTTTTACACACGATTGAGATATTCATGTTTCTGACTTGTTTATCTACGTTTTAAGCATCCTCTTAAGGCAGTTCATCTTTTTAACTTTAAATCAGCTCAACTTTAGAGAGCTTTTTTATCTATAAATGCATCTAAACATGCTGCATATTTTTCTGCCAAACAGTTCAACACAACTTGAAAATGAAGACGGTCTGAGTGCTTGAAGACGGTCTGAAGGCTTGAAGACGGTCTGAGTGCTTCATGATATTGTGTGGCAAGTCCACATGAACAACACTTTGTTGTTCATGTGGACTTGCCACACAATACCATGAAGCACTCAGACCGTCCCTAAACTAAATCGTTTTGCAGGAAAACTACAAATGTTGAATCCAGGCCAAACAATCATCCGGTTCCGTCCCTTGTTTGCATCAGCCTTGAAAAGCGCTACCCTGCAAACACATCTAGCTATAAATATAGAACGTTTAGTATTCGGTAAGTCAATCAAAACTTTGCGTTTGTCAAGCTTCAGATTTCAAAATACAGCGCTATAACACTCAGGGTCGCATCCAGTTGATTTTTCGGGGTAAGGGAGGGAAACGATTGTTTGTAATTTATAGTTGTAACTATCAACTAAAAATGTTGTAGGCGCTTTCAACATGTTTTTGAATTTTTGGAGGGGGAACTGCCGGTTTGTCCCCCCCGGTGGTGGACCTGATAACAGTATAACCTTCAGTGGCAGTGGAATGCAACTTGTGCACTGAGTGTACCAATTTTACCACATGAAGACTGGTTGATCAAACTAACATTAACCTCATATCAATGCTACTGTGACAACAAATCATATGCTTTATTTTCAGTGCAAAATTTAACCATGACGGTCAAGGGCGGTATTTTGATCGAAAACGTCAGGTAACTGGTCCTTATTGCAATGATCAACGACGTGTAATCTGTTCGCTCCGCCATGACAACAGAAATTAAGGTTTTGTCAAAATCTGACACAAACTAACTCGCAACCGTTCCTGCGTCTTTTGCGAATAATTCGTAAGTTATGACCTATAACTTGCAGCATGCTTTGCTGGTCTTCAGCCTAACAAAATATACACATTTTTCAGTCGCCAACCACCTGTGAAAACTCGTAGTAGGTGTTCGCTGCAATGAATCTTAAGTTACAAGTGCAGCTGTTTTCGAAGAAATGCACCAAAGATCCAAAATAGAGGAAAAACATCGGTGTAGTTTTGCGTCCCACATTATGTCTAAACAATGTGTATCCTAACATGGTATCGTGTTGCGTGATGAAAAACAAACCGCTCATGAATTTGTGTGTTACGTAAGAGACTTGTAAGCTTTTTCCTCCAGGGGCGCATCTAACTTTGCAAAGCTAGAAAGTGTTCAAGTAATTAGTCTCCAGGAAGATGACCCTTAGCCTTTGTTTGGCATTGTTAAAACGTAATTGATTTGAACACATATTTATTGTTGTCAGGAAAATAGGAAACATTTGGAATGCCGTTTGGGACAAACCTTTAAAGATTTTCGTTTGAAGCTAATAACATATGACAACAATTAAATCGTTAATCAACTCTGCAGCAGTTTTTTGCAAACAGTCAAATATAAAACTTGAAACTTTGTTGTCATCGCACAGTCAATGCCACAGAGACATTTCCCATCATTGAAACCACATCTTCACTATAGATAAGAGCACTTAGAATTGAAATTTTGTTTGACCTTTTCGAACCAGTGTCACAGTCACTGGTTCACGAGGTCTAGCGCATAAAAGCGTCACCTTCCACATTTACTCATGAATTAGGGAAACATTGTCGGCCTGGACACGCCTCTTGTAACTTTACCCGTTTGTATCTATCGTCGCATTAGCTTTACCTTTCCCGCACAGAAATGCGTTGAGGTGGGATAGGGTGATGACCTAAGCTTGACCTGGCTTGCACCTAGACTACAGTCGTCTTTGAAAAGTTGTTTGCAAACGCGACGCCAAAGTGACACCGTAAACACGATGCCCTTCTACCGCAGCCCTTCTCGAGACCACACTAACTCGAAAGGTTGCTGCCGTTAACATGTGCCAGCCTTGTTCTACGTTCAGTTCGTAAAAAAATGGTGAGAGTAACCATCGCAAATGAATCAATTTCTCAACGATGTTTTGGTCACGGGTTTTGACTCGGCAAGAGCCCGAACACAGTGGATCAATGAACAATTGATGAAGATCCCGACGGCTCGTGAGAAACTGTGAAAAACAACTGCAGAGAAGGTATTCGCAAATTGTTTCTTTCTCCAGCGATAAACACACGACTGTCATATGTTTTTGCTTTGGCGAAGCCTACGTCACAATAATGCAACTGTTTTCTTTGTTACCTCACTCAACGTCAACAAAACATTTTCACACAAGGCACGTACCCCATCAGCGCCGAAACACGTGTTGGACGCTTTTACAGAGGCACCGACCAAGACGTTGTTATGAGCGCGTTAAGTCTTGGCTTAAACAAACTTTAAACGTTGCACTTGACCGTTTTTGCTCTGATGTTTTTGCTCTGATGATGTAAAACGCTAAAGCCACGTGAGTCTGACTATGACGAACACCTTTAGGTTGAACTCTTGCACAGTTCAGCGGTTGCCTTGATAGGAACAGAAAGAGCAGCTAGCAGGGTAACACTGCTTCAACGCGTGGTTAGAATTCCTGAAGCCTGCCAAGAGTCGACTCATTAACGCAAAATTCCAAGTAGGGAATTAGATTTATCACGTCTATTTCTACGTTTCTACAAAACTAGGAGATCGCGTTTTAATGGATCTTTGGTTTAGCACCACCGCATTAAGAGCTCAATTTCGACAACCGCTTTCCACAATTTGACCCAAGAAGAAACCTGGTTTGCAGTACACTCACAAGTTGCAACATGCTGCTTTTCCATTTTCATGCAGAAGATTTGCTGCGGATCTATTCAGCTGCATGTTGTACTTGGTTAGATAATTTACATTTGCTGCCGACCTTAACTGGGAGTCGTTTGTTGACAAAAATGTGCTTCTGTAAATAGATTTGAAATGTCTGATATAGTCATTGATCTAATGTTGTGTACAAGTGAGAAAAATCTCATTGTGCTTGTAATAATTCAAGTGTTGATAGCTGTGAAGCGATTTTCGATTTTTCTGAAATAATGATGCAGCTAAGAAGAATTGGGAGGGTCCTTCTGTTGTTTGACCGATTGCAAGCTAAAATGCTGGTTAGGTTGAAAAAATAATTTTTTGATTTATTAGTTACCGACAATCAAAGAGTTCCGTCGAGACACAGCAAAACCGTAAAAATTTTTAATATAAGTGATCACTGCTCCTAAATTAAACGTGGTCTTATCGATAAGTTAACATTTCGAAGAAGTAAATTTTTCACAACTGAAATTTTAGCATCTTTCAATATTCACAGAACTTACCCATGATGTCCCATAAATTTGAAAGATTTTGAAGAAACAAAAGGTTTGTCTCTACTGCTTCGCTGACACATTATAAGACTTAGAAACGTCAGTACGCTTGGCTACATTTCAGGCAAACGCTTGATTTTTAAAGCTCAACTACCGCAAACAACAAGGAGGCGTTGTTTTGCTCAACCACAATCGTGTGATCAGCAGCTTTTTCGCATACGATGAAGGGTTGCAGGATAAACGACAATTGCTATTCTGATCCCAGCAGCATTTTTCATGAAAGCCATGAATGTTGTTTCTGCCGATGGCTAGCGTCATACGTTCGCACAAAGGATTAGTTCGGGTTTATCTTTAGAACCTTCACAGTTTAGCATTTCTTATAAAAATGGTAGTCCAGCGATAGGCAGGTTGCTCTCGGGAAACATTGCTCGGGTTTTGTCACCGGCGTTCCAGCATTGCGTCACTCTTTTCAACGTCATCGCTTTTGGTTGCAGTAGAAAGTAGTCGTGCGACATTTTGACCCCAAAGTGGGCTCCGACACGACGCCCAATTGCACTTGATCCGCAGGGCGGCCAGCCTCTCGGTCTGCCTTATTTACTACATCTGCGTTTGACACGGCGATGGAAAGATAGCATCTGCCCAGGGCCAGCTAGGTACAGGACAAGCATTCTTTCACGTACTTCACAGAAAAATGCTTTGCTTAAGTCGCATTTCTAAAGTCGCCCGACTGGGCAAGTTTTTAGTTTGTTAAGACTGCCAAACGTAAGTAGCGAGTAAGCAGGAAGGAATTTTTTCTTTCCTGGCAAATGGCACTTTAGAGAAATTTTGCATCGAGCTTTCGTTTTTCTTGTCCCGCTTGGCAAGTGCTCATTTCCCAAATCTCCTTCGCATGGGCCATTGCACGATGCTACATTGCGTTGATCTACAAAACCGAGGGCTTTCTAACCGACTCTGGGGAAAACTGGCTACAGAAGGATTACACACTTGAGTTTCCATAAAAGTGTATAAAAAATGCGGAGTTGGAGTGATGCAGAATCACTTATTCAGGTTTCCTGACAATCTATTGATCTATGGCGTAGCTTCTTGCTTCTTTGAATTAATTTTCTTTGAACATAGTAAATCCGTTAAATTAAACCTTTTGTCTGAGTAACGCTTTTGAAACAGAAAACCAGTTGGAAAACAGGATACGCTGTAAGCGTTTGATTGATGCTGTGTTGTTAACGTCTACAATCTCGATTCAAACTGTTCAGACGAACTTCACGATCAACTGCTGATGTTGCTTTATGTTTATCACTGTGACAGATAGACATTTTTTGCAAAAAAACACAGTTTTTCAGTCATTTGCCAGAGCTCAGGCATGCGCAACGAGAACCCTGCGAAAGGCAAACACTGACGTATAGCGTTACTGCTCGGTACTGCATTCGAAAAGCCTGCCGAGGAAGCAAGTCGAGTTTTAGTATTGTTTTAAAGAATCGCCGGCGTGTAAGATTTCAGTTAATTTTCGTAATCGGCACATTCAGGTAAAAATTTTTGGTGAAAATGTCAATGCGAACTGCGCAGATCTGTTTAACACGACTGGGGTCATTGCCCTTAACTTTTTACGAAAACGCCAGTGTTCCGAAAATGTTTGTATTTGTTTGAGCCAAATTTTTGACCACCAACCACGTGTATTTAAACTTGTTGCCGCTCGAGAAGTGCTAGGGTCCGATTTCAAGCGTTACAGAATTCACAGACACCACCGGCACGGCCATGGCCTTCTTGTGCGAAGTTGGACAATTTCGAGAGACACCAAACGCGCCTCGCGTCTTCCAAGCAACTAGAACCAAGTTCTTTGCGCAAAATTCCAGCTCGTACCTCGTGTCCATTTCAATTTTTACCGGTCGCCCTTTCTGTTTGTGCATTCGCATGACCACGTTACTAATGATCAAAACCCACTGGCGCTTCAAGTGGCGACGTCACGCTTTACTGATTCAAGCAAAAGAAACAGATTTTAACTCCCAAATCGATATTAACATGAAGAGTTGACGCAATATTTGAATTGAAAAACGATTTACAGCTTCGTGAGCTCTGCTCATCTCAATAAGCTGACATCATTATATAATGTAAGTGAAAAGTCTTGCTTTCAAATATCTGATCAAAATGACGGTTTGCAAGTGTCTTTTGCATTCTTGGTGCGTGATGACTAGTATGAGGTTAAACTGGTGCTTGCCATATTACAGCCGATATCAAATCAGTGTATTATCGGCTTAAGTTCATTCACTCCTCAGAAATTAACACAGCAGTAAAATCTTCTATTATTCTTTTTTTCTGGTACCAAACCTGCTGCGACAAACCGCACTGCTAATGATGCTGGGTGAAAAATGAAGAACTTTTTGTCTTCTCCACAAAAAATCCGGATAAAATTTGGTCATTTTCGCAGCCGCTTTCCTTTGATACCAAACAAAACATTGCACTGATGTTTGAAAGTTAAAAATTAAGCCTTTTGTCCACAAAAGCATGTATTTGTTTGTTGCGTCTATGTTCATGTGTCTTCACTCTATCCACGTTTGTTGTACTTTTGCTGCATTTACAAAAGTATAATATCTGGTCTGGTGTTGTTCAACGTCCGAACTCATATCGTGAAGTGCGTATTCCGTGAATGTTTTTGAGTAACAGAAAGTAAAAAAAGCACAAAGTGTGCATTTGTTTAAAATGAAACAAACTACCAATGCATTGTGCTCATTTGTGTCTTGACAAAGTAATTTCAGTCGTAAAGCTCACGCATCCTCGTTCTCGCATGAGTCATGCTAACTTAAGCGTTGTGAAATTACATTTGCTATAACATTTAAAGAAGCTTGAAGCATTTTGGTGCAAACCGCCATCTTTGACGCTTAATGTCTCAGGTCTTAATTCTACATCATCGGACGTTGGCATTCGTAAATACTTTCACTGTATTAAACAAACGGTGATTTTTCAGTTGTTTCGTGTAGGCCTTTCGTATTTTCTAGGATTTTGTTGCTTGATTTTGGTTTGCACCGTCGGTGATCTGCGACAGCTGTGTTTTTTTAGTTAAAGTTTGCGTTTTTCGTGACTCAACATATTTCTTTGCTGTGTTTTTGAGGTCGTTTCCATCTTGCTGCGTTTTTTGCTTTGAAGTACTGCTTGATTGGAAAATTGTATTACCTTGCCCACAAACGTGTTTATGACGCAATGAAATATGATTAAGTTCGTCAAAAGTAACGCATCTGGTTTGAAAAGAGTGACATTTTTGGCATCGCACTCATGGTGGGTACGTTTGATTCTTTTGTTTAACTCAGTTTGTTTCCCAGAACATAGCTTATGACACGAAATTCTTAACACTAATCGACTCAAACAATAGCATCTTAATTTGTTGCTACAGAAACTTAGGCAAGATTATTTTTTTCACTAGGTCGTCCTAAGCAAATAGATCACTTCGTAAATTTTAAAGAAGGGCTAGCTCGCTTATGGTTTTTATTTAAATTTCTTGCTGTACCAAACTAAATGGTCGACCAAACCAAAGCTTGCAAACTGTTGAAACTCTGTTGCTTTGGCGACAAGCGAGCTTGTATTGGTTGTGTGTTTGCAGATGAAAAATACAAGAAAATTTACTGTGGCTCACTTACCTTTTGATTGTCAAATTTATCGCGACAGGTTTGTAGAAAAACACAAATGTAGCTTTGTTTCCAGATTGGTCGAGATCATTTTTTAATGACTTTGGAAAATATTCCGATTGATTGTGTAAAATTCTTGAAAATTTGTTGTGACTTTTATGACAATTCTATTCAGTTCTAATGATCAGTTGAGCCGTGTCGTCTCGCCGTTTTACCCTAATTTGATAAAGTTTGGAAATGTTTTTCGACATTTTTATTTATAAATAAGTTTTCACGGGGAAAACCGCACGATTTATTGCATGGTTTCCACCTGAAGTTTCACACAGTTAGCGTAAGTGTATTAAAAACATCTTCTACCTTTGTTTCATGAAAAAGAACACCGTGACATCTTCTGCCCTTGAAATATATGTTAAAGTTTGGTTGGTCGTTTGCAGTTTTCAATTAACTCACTCACTTGCAATCTTTGGCCCAACTGCCAAAAAGTTGGAAGTAATGGCACGAAGAGGAAACTTGTACATCAAACGCATAACTCTTATGACTTGCACGCCCATTAGAGACCATTTCATCATATCTTTCCTGTCAGACAATCAATGCTCGCCTGCGGTTAGTTTTCTGCTTTAAACCGGTAAGATCTTTAAGGCTGAACCAAAAGCACGAGCAGTGTGCTGACCAGTTGTATCTTTATGCTTTTAAGAGACGAATGCGAAACGACCAAAATAAACTAACCATGGTGTTTAGGGAAAAGACGGCTAGATAACAGTCTGGAACCACCTGGACTCACGAATCAGTCAAGGTTGTCAGTTTAAATTAAACATCTCGCAGAATGAAAATTGAGTTGCTATAACTTCTGACACGAAACCCGCGATAATGCCAAGAACAAGAATGCGTGAACTTCATTTACACCAGTAAACAACGATTGCTCCTCTGGGGCCGTGTTTGCCATTTGTAGGCCACAGTGGTTTTCGACCTTTTTCGTACCGCGGCCCATTTTTGCAACCCACTATAACCCAAATCACACCCCATCTAAAACTCCAATAAAGCAAATGTGATACAGCTGTGTGCATAAAATATCTACTCTCGACCCCACCAAAATTGGTTCACGACTCTTCTGGTGTCGCGTTCCCAGATTGAAAACCACTGGTATACAAGACGAAAAGTCGAGTGGCGTCAAAAAGTATTTACTCCCCTGTCTCTGGCCTAGCAGACGAGGTGCGAAAACACTCTGGACACCCCTGTAGGATCTCAGCAGCTTTGATAATGAACTCGTTTTCGAGCGATGTTATTCAAAAAGAACGCCAAACTATCTTTACTACACGGCTTCAGTGCGCATAATAGACGGTGTTGCACAGGCGTTGTGCTATGAGCTTGGCGCTGTGGTGCTCGTTCTTCGAAAAAGCTCTTCGCTAGAGCGTCATGCTTACTATAGTTTGCGTAGCAGGCCGTAGGCATCTTCAGCTTCTTTGGCAACAACCGGAAACTTTTCTGCGGCGATTCTTTGATGTCGCTGCAAATAGTTTGATGTCGCTGCAAATGCATATAGTTGCAAATGCAAATGTCGCTGCAAATTGCAAATGCAAATGTCGCTGCAAATAGTTTGATGTCACTGCAAATTCTTTGATGTCGCTGCAAACAACCACACAGAACAAAGCCGCTGTGCGATAAGAGGTTGCTGGGATGGTGATGCAGATTCATCGGTGCTTGTTGCACCTTGATCTCGGGACATATCTGTGGGTTCGATGAAAATACTTTCAAGGTTTTTAAAATTCTAGCGCAACAGACGGGAACACCTGATGTCCATTGCTCCATGCAGACTCAGAAACATCAAGCAGAAACACCTTCTGGAAAAATCCTCAGAATGCACGTTCGGCAAAGTTTTGTCACCAGGTTGTTGTTCAAATTTGAGGAGGTGAATCTTGCTTCTTCTTTGTCTACTTTTATCAATGAGTTTTGACTTTTAATTCATTTCACCGACAATTGTTTTTCAGTAATTGCGCTTAAAAACGAACAAGGCGTGAAGGTTCGAGAACTTTCTAGCGCCACCGATTTATTCAACCCATGTCGTAAGGGATTTCCCGTCGGTTGCAATTGCGCGAATCTTGAGTTACTTGTCTTTTTGGTTATTTTCCCTCCAAAACTTTTGGGGCTGCTGAGAACAAACGACGTAAAAGCAGAAATCGCGACAGCTTTGCTACAGGTTGTGAATACGCTGGATACAAAGCAGAGGATCTACGAATGCACACTCTGAGAAAGTCTAGAAGCTGATCAGCAAAAGCACGGAGATTACACAAATTCAATANTCTTCACTTTTTTACGGTTTGAAGGGATCGTGAATAGCGCTTTAGTCTTTAAGCATTTACACTCTTTTGGCATATTTCAAAACACTTTTCCTTTTACACGTCTGCCCCGTTGGCTACCGGAAAGAAAAAGCGGACAAGCTAAAAGTAGGTAGTTCGTGAGAGAATCGGTTGAACGTGTTTGTAGCTTCTGTAGCTCTGTGGTTTCCTGAAGCAAGTAACGCCCAATCCGCAGTAAGGAGAATCTCGGCAATGTTTGCCCAAAGCGGGACATTTATATGTAGCAATCTGACGAAAATGTACGCATTCACTGTTAATTGTGTATAGGCCAATTTCGGGCCTGAGCTTTGTTTTTTCGTAGAGCCTGCTAATGGTGCACATGACGAAAGGCAGTTTAAAAGTCTAAAAGAGGCAATTAGGTTAAATTTTTTGAACGATATTCATTAATTCAAAACTGTACTTGCTTTTCATAACTCATTTCTCTGAATGAAACAGGATGCGCTACATAGGTTTGGTAAATAAAGCAAAGCCTCAAAATGACGCTTTCCATGCAGAACGAAAGTATGGTGAAAGGCAAAGAAAGAAATGTCGTTAATGACAACGGCCGATACAGGTCCCGGTGTTTTTGACCATTGTTGACAGCAAGACATTAATCGTGTTCTGTAGCTTGTCCTCCCAATAACCGAGCATTATCGCGAGGAAGGGGAGGGGTGGATTAGTATCATCGTCTGTTGCGTATTTGTGTGCTATAGCACGTAAACAATGGCGTATGTGATTTCATAACGAGGTCGATCCCTTGGGGGTGGCTTGTCATTTTGATCACAATCACTTTGTTAGTTTTTATAAATAAATACTTACTGCGACCAGGACCGCAACCAGGGGAGGCAAAATGATTGTAATTTGTTTTGCACTATTTTCTGGGGGGGGGAAATGATTGCAACCTGTTGGTGAACATGTTTTTGAAACTTTCGGAGAGACATTGCCCAGTTGCCCACTGGTTTCGGGGGGGAGTTGCCCATTTTTTCGGGGGTAAATTGCCCGGTTTGACCCTCGTCCCTGGTCCACTCAACCGCAGAGTGCGCTCCTGTCTGGTGCCGCAGTGCTCATACCCGCCTCATTGACTTTGCCATCAACGACGTCTTGTGAAGTGTGACTGGATGCCTGCGTCCTACAACCGCGGACAACCTTCCTNTTCTCATAGGCATCCAACTTGTTGAGTTTCCTGGCAAAGGAGCCACACTGTCTCTGCACGCCGTGCCACGAAGCCTGGACATCTGCTCCACTCAGCGCTCACCTGTCCATCGAGTGCGAGTGCGAATGCACGGTGTCTCAAATCGAGACACCCATTTGTACCAGCCGCACAACAGTTCATTAGCTCATCTGACAACAGCATGCGTGCGGTGCTCTGGGCGGATAACGGCTGAAGGGGGAGTGGTTGGGCAACACTACGGGACTCCGTGCTGTCATCCTGGACACCGGCACCCACCCTCCTGGAATGACCCTCCTGAGAACAGCGTGGCTTCGGTTTAACCGCCTGTTAGCACAAATGGGGAAAGGGCGCAACCACCTCTTAATTTCGGGGAGGGCAATTTTCATGAAATTTCATTCGATGACGTCATCGTGCTTATTCAACCATGGTACACTTTTTCGTCACAGAAAGTTCTGTTCGCAACATTTCCAAAGATATAACTTTCAGTGTTAATCCAGGTGCAGACCGAACGATCAGGACAGACGAAAAAATTAGTAGCCTAATACAGACACCTGGTTCCGCACTCAACTAGTGCAGTCATGTCTTTAGTGTGGTAGATCTATAGTCATCTAGTAAGCTTGCCTAACTTTCTTCTTGTTTTAGCATTAATTCATTAAATCCATTACATAGATTTTTGAAACTTCAGTTGAATGTATTTGCTGTGAGATGATTTATGCAGACGATATTGCGAGCGGTGAAGTTGTCAGATTCAAGAAACTGTTATGAATGTTAGGATATATTTAATCACTGATGCTATTGCTTCAATCATAGATACGAGACTTCATCTGCCAACTAAAACACCCTTGAAAGGAATGTAGGCATGGAAATGTACCCTTGTGAAATTTGAACTTCCTTGCAACGTTAGAGCTTGGCTGTGAAACCCCAGCAAAATGCAAAAATTCTTAATTAGCAGCCTACAGTAACCCCAGGCAAACGTAAACCTAACACAATGTGAACATATTATGCTGTTTCTGTCACCAGGCATAACCTACTGACTGCAAACTGTGCTCCACTGGTGTGACAACAATGCAGTATTTATTGTTGACATTTCGAGAGACATGCAAGCTCTCTTCCTCAGAAGATAGGCAAGAAAAAAAATCAAAGCGTACACACACACTGCATTTCTGAAAATTTTCAGAGTGGTGCACGAACAAAAGGATAAAAATGCCTTAGAAGTACCAGCATGTTAAACTATCTCCTACGTTTTTACAATTCCAGCATATTTGTGGTTAAATACCAACCATTTTCGAAATTTTCGATCAAATGGCCTGTCTCAATAGATCTTGTTAACGAGATTACTAACCAGTAGGACAAAGAAAATTCAAATAAGACTTTTCTTAAAAATGATTAGAATACAAAACTTCATCATTATTCTTTGAAGATTTCTGAAAGTATCAAAATTGCAATGCAATGTTTTGAAATTTTCCGGGGGGCAGAGCCCCAAATGCCCCCCCTGGTTGCGCGCCTGGAATGAAGTATGGCCTCCTCTGCGGCCTGTGAGTGTGAAAGCAGAAGAACAAACCGTCGATCATGTTGTTCTCCAATGTCCAATCCACCAACCTCCCCCATGGACAGCACGGCCTGACGGTTCTGGACGATGAGAAATCGAATGGCAGCTCAACACCTGCCCCGAGATCTTTTGCGGCATAGCAGTGGACAGTAACAGCTCGTTCAAATAACGAAGGAAGAAATAAAAAAAGCAGTCTCAGTTAGGGACTGATAGAAAATAAAGGCACGTCATGCATGCCGTGGTACAGGGTTAGTTTTTGTAAAATCTTTTTTTATTAATTTAGACCAGAGGGAATAATGTCGGAGTTTTAACAGAAAGGCTCATGTTCGTCTGTTTTGTTTCAGTTGTTGAAAACTGGCTTTCACGGTGAAAACGTAATGACGTGATAGAGTCACAAACCCCTCAATTTTCAAATGTTTTCGTATTTGAGATCCTCGTGACTGTGTGCGGGATTGGAGAAAAATGCGCTCACGACAATGGCTGTGATTTAAATCAGGTGAACAGACACGTCAGTGACCACTGTACGAGAGACATATGTTTCGACAAAGCGAACTAATTTAAGCACTGTTTTGCTGAACAATGAATATCTTTAATGTTGCGAGTTTAGCACTTGAGACAACAATTGGCTCGGCTGATTCAAAAGCTATGTTGACTTAATTTGCATTATTCTGCACCAGACGCCTTTTATGATGCCCACAAATCCTTTCTCCCTGTTTACGTGCGGCACAGTCTCTTCATTGTGTTTGCAATGCGCTTAAACACGCCACGCTGCCACGGAACTGATGCAAGCATTTTGAACGAAATATATAAGTTGTTGTCTAACGTCGGGCAACAAAACGATCGGCGGTTCGCAGTCTGTGTCAGTTCAAACGATGACAATGCAGCAGTCGGCGAAGAAAATTAGTCTGCACAAGTTCAATCTCGTCCAGTAAGGAAAGCAGTAACGAAGTCCTACAGATCAAAAAAAGGATTTTTCTTTATGAATCAGCAGCACCTGCTGCTTGGATGTTCGTGCAGAACAAGGCAAAGTGCGGTAGTCGCGACATGTCGGGGAATTCTAACATCGGTACAATGGCAGGTGGGGATATTTTGAGGATGGTCAGGAGGACCGTGCCGCCATGCTATGTTTCATATCCAGTACGAGAGAAATTTTGTTTGTAACAGCGCACTGCCACGGTAACGGTGGCTATCGACAGGTTTTACGGTGTTTGTCCGTTGCTAAAGGCATGTTGCTGATACTGCTGGGTGATAGATCACGAATTGTTTGTTTGCGGCGAGTTTTCATATAATGACGTGTGTTGTGGCATCATAGCCATGTGACGTGGATGTCACGCTTCAATTTGTGATGCGCAGATCTATAAAAACAGCCAGTAAGCGTTTTTTTTAACGTAAAGCTCATTGGTTTAAGGCTAGTTCTTTTTTCTGTTTTCTGAGAATTATTTTTAGGCAGATTTTCCTACTTTCGCTTAAACTTGTTTGTCGATCAGGCAGAATGTCTCGCAAAAATGCGCAGAAGCCTATTAGGTCTAGTCAGCACGCGCAGTTTTCAATTCAGTGGTCTGACAATTTCGCAGAAAACCCGTAGAAAGGAGGTGGAAACTGAGATTCTTGTGAAGGTGGTGTGGACGGTGAATTGATGGCAATGACCCCAATCAAGTCGTCTTCGACTTAAATTATGTGCAAGTTCATGAGCCTGGTATTAAATCGCGCGTGACTGAAATGTTCAAAGGAAGGTCACCGCCCTGCGAGCCACCGACAACAAAACAAATCACCTTCCTCTATGCTTGAGTTACTGGCCGCGCAACATCAACTCCAGTTAATGGCCGCACGTTGCTGAATTACGGTAGCTTGTCGGTACACATCTTGTACACGGGTAGCCATGTTCGTGCACAATCTCCCAAAGCCACAGAGACCAGACAGTCGGGCAACACCACAAGTACTTTTCAGAGACGCACCAGCAGCGTCAAATCATAAACAGCCTGCAATGTCCACTCCGCGTGCGGCTGTCATTTGCGGTCGGCATTGGTGCGGAACACTGCTCCAAACCTCGCTGACTTGTTAATCTGCGCAAAAACAAGGAATTAGAAACCGCTGCGCGTCCTTTGCCCGCAATCCCTTAAGTGGCGCTAATTTCACCAAACAATCGCCAGTCCGCATTATCGGTTTACGCGGGCGGCGATCCGCGCCGGACAAAACGCGCTGACCGGACTTGTCACACGAGACCGGTCAATATTTATTTACTCATGTCATGTTCCAAACATGCATCCGGAGTCGGCGGCGATACGGGCCGGCGGTGGGCGACAAACGTTCCCTCCCGGGTCCAGGCCAAAGTTCCAAGACGCATCACCGAGAGCAGATCGTGATAATTCGCGGGTCGTCGGAAAACGGACTTGGCGAAAAAAGTGCGTGGCTGAGCGTCGCCCGTAGCTTCAGTCGCTCGCGTTCGCCGGCGCCGGCGCACGTTGACTGACCCAGCTGCGAGGATTAGTGACCGCCTGGCGGGAGAGACCAGAGTTTAAGCTGCATGGTGGCCGTTTTGCGTTGGAAGAGAGAGAGAGAAAGTGAGAGACAAGCGACGGTCCCCGTGAGAAAAAAGGCGAGCGGCCCGCGTCGGACTTTTAGGCTTCGCAGGTTTTGCGGTGAAAGTCTGAAGGTTTTCGCGATAACCGGAGCGAGCTTGTCTTAAAATTCATTGTTTCAGTCGCAGTTGCAGACATTTCGTTCATCGTCACGCAGGCAAAGCGGCGTTAACGCATCTTTTATGGGAGTGGAACATGTTTTAGGATGACAAATTGTTTATTAGTACAAGCTGGTTAATAATTTCCGCAAAACAGAAATGTGAAGACAAAAGAAAATTCTTAAAACAAGCAATCGAAACCTGTTCGTCTAAAATGTTGCCGAATTCAGAGGAATTTTATTTATTTTTGTGCTAAAACCGTTTGTAAGTCATTTTGTGGGAAATGACATAAAATCAGCAACTGACAGCTGAAACGTTCCTTTCAACTAGAAAGTTCAGTGAAGATTACAGTGGGGAATATTTCATGCTGACTGAATCGCTGGAGAAATTGCGTTTGAAGAGCTTTTACGAATTTTTCTCTTGAGCATCACTATNTGTTGATTTTCAGAATTTGTTAAAAATCCTCCTGCACGTTTTAAGATTTTGATCAAAAGTTTTCCTTAAAAATTCTAATGTTTTGGTNCATTGGTTTATGAATGCGATATTTCGTTGCCGTTCACATCATGCGAAAACTCTTCGATCTCGTTTTTCAGTGCAATTAGTAAAAATTTATTCGCTGACTGTTCGCGTCTGATTCGAGGAAAAGTGGAAATCCTACTTTAAAACCGTTTTCCGCGAACAACTTTCGATCATCGACGCGGTAACCGACATTGCTGTGGTCTACTTTGCTACGAATCGAAACGATGAAGATTATAGCGTTGCTGGTTGTGGTTGTGCTCTGCACAGGTGGGTGACAGTTTTTTTTGTTTATTTTTTACTAATTTTCTGCAGCTTGCAACAGTTTTGCATGTTCGTTTGAAGTTGGATAAAAAGAAAAATTCAAGAAAAAATTTAAACAATTAAGTAGGAATTTAATCGCAAAAAACGAACTTTCGGACAAGTTTCACAGCACTCTAATTATTCGCTGGTTTATCGCCCAGGAAACAATCTGAAAAGGATAGTCTACGTTTCGCCCAAATTGCTGTCCGGGCTGGACTTCATTCTAAAATTCGAAAAGGCTTGAAATGCAACATGAAGCCACACGCCTATTTATCGCTACATATGAATTGTATAAGCGTGGGCCAGTGCGAAATGACTGCACAGCGCTAGATCTCAAAGTGTGTTTGTCAGATTACCACTGCAAGGACTGACGAGTCTTTATCAAACATCGGGACTAGTGGCGGATTTTCGCGGAAATCCGGGTTTCAATTGTTCGCTTTCTGCGGTCGCGAGGTAGGGTTCCCATAACCAGTGTTGTCAACCCAACCTTCACGGCATGCGATCTTGCCGTAGGTGTTCCGGAACCAAGCGGAAGTCCTAGCGGCTTTCTTGACGACTATAGCTGACAGGAAACGCAACCTTCTTGTCAGTCTGGTTTCCCCTGTTTTCCGGCTTTGAGAAAAAAGCTTAAAGCAAAGAAAAAACCTTCATCACGGCACTCCGGATGCTCAATGAACGACATAGAGTAACAAACAAGAGGTATCCGTTTTCAATCGCATGAACAAGTCCAGCAACCGCATTAATAATAAGCTGCAGGCGACCTGCAGGCGCCACTTCATCGTGTTACTTTGACATGAGGAGTGACGAGTCACAGCAGGAAATCTCCACCGGAGTTAAGCGCCCGCCCCACCGCTCGCCGCAGCACGCGACTCGCGACGCGGGTGTCACTCTGGTGTTTATTCTGGGACAGCATCGTGGGGCCCTAGAGATGGGTCGATAACGCTGTTGTTGAAAGATGGCGGCACGCAGTTGCCTGACGAAGTGCCTTCAACCATCGACTGCTGAAAAAACAAACAAACCTCATTTTTTCGTTTCAGTCGAATGTAACGCAACAAGAAAGTCTGTTTACATAAAATATTCCGTTTGTCGCTTATAACGTTTATTGCGTGTTCATTCTTACGTAACAGTAGAGACTGTAGTCGGTCAACACTTTTTTAATTATTTTTGAAGGTTGCCATTAATAACTCTAGGTATACTGGAAGCTTTCGAGGATTCGGTCGACTGGACTCTGCTTTCATCTTTTTGCGATGATTCAAAGTTGCACATATCTGTAACTGGTCTCCACACGGGAGATAAGCAAAGAATCTGTCAGCAAATTAAAAAAATTAAAAATCGGCAATAAAAATTTGCCGACAGATTTCTTGCTCGCCGCAAATGTGGAGAGCAGGTGTTGAGTTTTTTGAAAGTGGTCAATTAGAAAGCGTAGGCACGAAAATTAAAAATAAAGAAGAAACGACAAGAACCTTCTTCCGCACCGTATAGCTGCCTTGGCACTTGTTAGAAAGGGTGTTACAACAAGATATCCAAAACCAGATCAAAAACCTAGAAAGCAAGCAATCTTTTTCGCTCAGGTTTGCAAAATATGCAAACTTAAAAGGACAGGTCGTTCTTCCTTGTTCCGGAAACACTTTACATTTGCCCTACTGCTTAAAAATGAGTACAGAGTTCCTCAGGGAAATCATGTATTATAAAGACTTCTGCGAAAAGCCCTTTAGGTCATGGGACTAAAGATCGCGGAGCGATTTATAATTTCTTGCCTCGAAGGGTGGTATTGACGAGGTCCCACCAGCAAGAACCTCAAATCCCAAGCCCTGCCTTTCGTTCAAGCGGATTACTAATGGAAATGTTCGGCTGACATGCGGGCCTCTATTGTTGCCTGCTTTGCCGCCGCTTACTTATGACGTGCACAATGGAACACCGCAAAATGTTGCATTAGAAACGGTTCGCGAGTGATGGTTAAGTCGTTTCTGTGTTGGTCTCGGTTTGCTGGGAAGGAGGAAACACATAAAAAAATTTGCGTACTTTTATTTGACATGGCACGTCACGTTGCACGGCCAGCCACGAAACAGTCCGCGAATAATGACGAAAGGGCTGCGTTGGTTGCATTTCTACATTTTGAAATTATATTCAAGGANTTAGTCTCTTCAGAGGCGAAGCACTTGAATCAAGCAGCAATTTTTTTTATAGGAAATCGATTTCATGTAGCTATAGGCATCCTGAGTCCTGTTAATAGATTTACACGCAGANAGTTATCAAATTTGTCAAAACCAAATTTATCAGATCTCCGGCTTATGAGGAGCCCTGGTCATTTGAAAATTGTTGGGCAAAAATAGGGGTTTTGTGATAAATGTTATTAAAAATAATACGCTTTTATGGTAGAAGAGAAACTAGAATTAAAGATATTACATTAACGAAATATGTCAATGGCAGTGTTTAAAGATTATTGCACTTAGCAATAAGAAAATGCAACCCTTTTAAAAAAAGTTCTTTGAAGACACGTTCTTCAACTTGGCAATAAACCTCTGACTGAAGGCACGGCCAAAGCCATTTGTTGCAATTGTCGATATCTCCTTCACATGGCATACGTTTATAAAACCTAAAAGCTTTTGTAGGTCATCGTGCTTTGCGATTGATTTCACGCAAAACGAATGTATCGAAGACAATTTCGGCTGCTTTTACCTCGATGATAAGACTTGCGCTCAATTCCTAATTTGGAACGCCTGCCTGGAACGTCAAGCTTCCCAGGTGGGCACTTGTTGGTGATACCACTTAAACGATTGTATCTAACCTGCACCTCTACTTTTTAATGTACAGTGGGTTGGACCAACAGAGTGGTTCTACTACTGTACTTAAATGAACCTGTAAGTCCCTCCGATGCATACGTGGTGTTTCAAAATTAGATGTGGTTTTGGTCCAATCCGATGTCTTCGACGGACGCACAAGTTTTGACTGGCGAAGTTTATCGATCTGAACATTTTTATGCGAAAAAGTTGAGTTTTACCTTTGTGCTCAATTTTTTCTTTCTCTTTTCTGTATTTCATTAAACGTCAGTTTTCTTTCCGCAACTCAGTTTTTTCCAATTTTTACCATTTTAATTATTTCTTTCATGTCAAAAGTGACGTTCTTGCAAACATTTAAATTTTTTGTTTCATTTATATTTTTCACATTTTTCCTGGGTTCTTTGCGTTGTGAAATTATTGAAAATCTTGCCATTCAAATGTTTGTTAAATTTTCAATTTCAGTTATAGATTGTCTTTTGCGTGTCGACACTGTAAAGTAAGCCNAGTCACGAGTCCNGATTCCTTGAAGCATTGACTACTNAGCAGTTGTTGTTGCCTCCAAGTAAGCAGCGTGTCTAATGAATTANTGCAAACAACCATAAGGCAACTTTCGCCTCTATCAACCTTGGTGGCACAAATCCGTATGACTAGTGCTTGTTAAGCTAAAACGACGGACGCAAAACCTCGACGACATCGCGTAGCGAATGCGATTTGCTGGTGGCAGGCGTAAGTCGGTAACCTGAGTCAGGCCTGAGACATTTTTAGTGAAATTCCTGTCCAACTCTTGCTCTTTAGATACATTGCTTCTTTTTTCCCAGTTAGCGATGGTAACAGGCGCATACTGGTTTCTTATGAAAATTCAGGAAAATCAAAACTGTCTTTCATTTTCCGTAATGTAAAAAGGAAAGCTAAAAATTCGTATACCTGAGTACTGCGACAAATACCCAAATTGCAAAGGATCTGGAAGTAAAAGAAATGAGAACAGTTCTGTATGCTTGCGTGAGGGATTGCTTTTCATGCAGTTGCAAAGACGCTTGAGTATATCTAAGTATATACGTGATAACAAGCCCAAATGTCATTTGTACCCTTGTTATCAATTACAATTTTTTTTCAAATCTCACTACAAAAAACTGCTTGATTGACAGATTCACTTAGCACTAAGGAACTAACAACCAGTAGAAAAATAAAAAATCTTTACGAAATTTATATGTTGAACTTTGTACGCAAAGCATCGTCTGAACTGGACAGTTTTATTGAGTACAAGTTCACCCACAACTGTTTTCTTTTCGTACGATCCATTCTTTTGCAAAACCGACACCGAGAACTTTTGGTTCCATCCGTTGGTCTAGTCCAAACCCATGCACGATTTATCCACGGCAAATATGTGCGAGAGCTTTACCCTGCTAATGATGCGAACCAGTTCAAACGTCTAAAGCACTATATTTGCTCATCAATATTCAGCGCAGAAAACAAGGTGCGCCTCATCCGTCGCCAAAACGTAGAACCCGCTTTCGAAGAACACACTCGTCTTTCGGTCTTTCCAGTTGCAGTGTTCAAAGCATTTTGCCCAACCATGCCGCATTTTGCTCAGACCTCACCCTTATCTTGGCTTTGACAGTGATGAAATGGAAACCCGGCACGCAGTGGGGTAAACCTTGTACAAGTTACCTATGTTGTTCGATTACTGCTTATCGTGTCTGAAAGCTCGCTTCTAGCGTCATCTCCAGAACGTGCATCACCTCTGCAAGAAAACGAAATTGGATAAAGGGTATGATGAAAGTACACAACCCTTTGTCTTGGAAAGGAACGCTAATTAGATCAAGTAAACCATTCGGATTAGGTTAACGTAACTGTTGTAGTGTACGCTGCAGGGCTTGACACTTTGGCAATCAAAGAAACGACTTGCTTCGTGAAAAGTAAGTTGCGTGAGGTCTGACTTGTGCAAAGCATACTCTGTGAGCTTTCCATTCCTACCAGTTGTTTTTCTTCTGTAATCAGCATATTTAAAGACACCTTAACAAAACGAAGACTGTTTCCGTTGCCATTCACCGTTGGAGAAAAGTCTTTGCGGCCTAAAAGTTTGGTGTTAATGAGTAAAAAAATGACTTTGACGATAATATCGAGGAAAACCCTGTAAAGCACGCGGTGACATTTTTTGGCATGCTCGCACCACCTCGGCAGGCAAACTTTGACGGTGGTCCAGTTTCTGTCAAGACATTGTCTGCTGACAGATGGGAACGTCCAAACTAAATGAGATATCCCTAACAACTCACGCCGTGACGGTAATCACAATAACGCGAAGCGCACTTTTTCCTGGTTGAAAAGACGTCATTTTGCTTGCAACAAGTTGAAAGGTTGCTGTGGAAAGAAGACTCGCCTGTGATATGAGGCACTCGCAATGAGCATGCTCATGTACGTAGCATGTTTGTCAAGGGCAGTGGTGGCTGCGCGCTTTCAGCAACATGTTGCTATTTCGCAACCATTCCCGACACGGATGCACCGTTCTTGTCGTGGTGGCCGCATGAGTCTTCCTTTTGTCTCTGTGGCTTTCACAGGCTTCAGCAATTGATCAACGGTAACGGATTTTGGACCTGAAAGCAAGCTGTTGAGTTTTTGAAGTTACCGTTGAATGCCACGAACTATTAATTAGGCATTGACTGGAATTTCCTATGCGTTCGTAGCACCTTTTAAGCAGCAGGAACCTCAAGAAACGCCACGACTTATACAGGACACGCGTTATTAACTCTGCTGTGATGTCATTCGCCGTGGCTGTTTACATCCAGTTCGGGACTTTGAAAATATATCAACACGCAGTAAGTGAAGCAGAAGCTCGTGGGGCACCTGCAGCGCGAAAAGAAGGCTCTTACTTAGTGTCGTTGGCGAATCGAAGATGAAAGTGCCCGTGGGTGCGATTTCCCCGCTTCGACTCTTGCCTGCGTAAGCGTGCGCTACTGCTGGACAACAGCGTTCAAGTTGAGAAAGTGGCCTCTGCTTGAAAATCAACCGGACCGGAACTTGCACTTGTTCTGCAATCCCGCTGCGTAATTGCAAGAACGTTTATAGAGAATTTTGCGCCGTAGCACGATTCTGAAAGCCTCTTGCATCTGAAATCAACCTACTGGTCTGCGCCGAGTCGGGATTTGTTCTCGCCTGAAGCAAAACCTGGCGAAACGTCGGGAAAACATTTCTTTAGCAAAATTCAGCNATGATTCTGCGGCTGACTGGAAAGTTTCGAAATTTTTTCGAAAATGTTCAGACGNGCATGAANAAAAAGGATGCTCCTCGAAGACACATAACAACCACAACTGGTCCCATTACTCACCTTGNTCGTTTGAACGGAGCATGGAGGCGTGACAACACGAGCAGCCTGTCGTCAGTGACATGGATTGAGTGTTTTCTTTGGCATTCCAGAACATGAAGGCGAGAACATCGTGGTACCGAAAGCAGCGCGAAACGTCATTCGTGTTTTTGCCGTCCCATGCATGAGCTTTCTTTCGACGAGCGCTCCACTGCACAAACAGTCGCCGTGTCGTCTTAAGAAAAATATGCGTTGTGTTTCTTCGTCGGGTACTTCTGGGTGCCTTCCACCGAGTCGCGTATGAATCTCGTGTAGACTTTTCTAGAAATAAGTGGTACTCCAGCAGTCCAAGAGGCGTGAGAAATAACTGCTGGTAAGTTGATTTGAGGCAAATAACCGTCGGCTGGAATTCAGACGAGGCCGACTTCCAGACGCGATNTCGCTCAACTCGTTCAGAGCTAATTAAGCCGCGTGCGAGTAGCGGGCTTTATCGGCGGCCGTATTCTGGTGATTAGTGTCCACCATGTACAGAAATGTTCCGTATTGGAAAAGTTGAAGTGTGATTGAGCACTTGCTTTGTTCGCGATCATTTTATTCTCTGCTAAGTCCCGGCAACAAATCGGAACTCCAAGCCGAAGTTTGCGCACTAGACGTTGATTGAGCACTGAACAAGTCCATATGCACTCTTCGGTAATACCAAGGCTTCCTAGAAAGAGATGGAGGCCTTGGTAATGCCCTGGTAATGCCCACCTCTCTCTGTAGGAGGCCTTGGTAATACCCTCCTAAAAACTTGTCGTGTTCCTTTTGTGCCCCAAAATATTTGTTTGCCGTCAAGTGAACTTTTAATTTACTTTGTTTTGGTAAATTTATGGCTTTTTCAGCAAAATATTCGGCCACCCAAAATGAACATGTCTGGCTCAGGCCCTGGACTGGAATGTTTCACCTTTAGAATTGCGAAGAAAACGCTCATTTCCCTCTTCGCTACCGTTCCGCATTCAACTTGAAAACAATTTCAACAACAGCTGATAGCTGTCGACACTTCAGTATCGTGTGCGAGACATTAACCTGTCAACAATCTAACACTGCGACTGTTAAACCATAGAATTATGTGAAGATACAGTACTTTTAAAAGTAACATACGAAAACTTCCGAGGAATTTCATTTTAACTTTCCCGCATAGTTCATGTCCTACATTTTTCCAGGGTCTACGAGAGGCAGACGATCAAAGACCAACCCATATCTGAACCTTCCAGGTCTGCGCCATGCCGCCCTCTCCACAGAAAATGACCACAGGTGATTAACCATGGTGCTTTCTATTCTTGTGTTTGTTTGAAAATAGACTAAAGAGCAAATCGCTTGTTGGCGAAAGTAGACTTTAACCTTAGTTGTGTGTTTTTCGTTGCACCCGGTTCATTTATGCGCAAACAATGCATGAAGCGACTTTTAAACAAATTACGGGAGTTTTTGCACCAATCGTTTGCAAACATTGGGTGATGATTGTTTCGTCTCCTCAAACAGACAACATGAAAAGAGACGTATGCAGATACGAGGAATGAATGCATAGATCTCGTTTTAAAGCGCAAAATAATATTTTTATGACTTTTGCCAGTGTAATAGTTTTTCAAAAGTTTGATAGAATGCCTTAAGACTCTTGGTGAGTTTCTTCTGGAATCCTTGTGGCAGTGACTATTCGCAAATTTCCGTTAAGTCGCGAAGAAACTTTTATGTTATTAAGCGGAATTCATCTCAAGTGTACGCGTGGTAGTCTCTCGCAGATATGTTTTAAACAGCACACACCCATGGGCGCAAGCCAATCAATTTTGTTTCCCGTTTCAAACTAAGTGTCATTGCCATACAATCACCAATTGCCGCCATCTCGACGGTATGGGCTTAGACTGGAGCTCACGTTACGCTCTTCAGTGGTTGATCATCAGCACAGCACGAAGCGGCGTGACAATGCCACTTGAAAGGACGACATAATTGCTGTGACCAAATCCGCAGCCTTAACATTGCGAACTTTGTTATTTTGCGTTCAATGCGAGACATTTTTGTGGCAAATAAGCCGTGGTTGAACCTCTATCCAAGTCTGTTGGAGTTGCTGGCAGTCAGTATAGTCTTAGATAGCAACACTTGGCATGGCCTGGACAAAGGTTTGAAGTTTCAAATAAATCACCAGTTGCGGTAAGACATTTCCGAGTTTGCATCCACCAACTGTTGCCAAATAAACAAAGAATAAGAGCTTCACAAAGCGGCGTTTTCCTTGCTGGTGTAGCGTTATGTTAGTTGCATCAGTGGGACTTGGCCATTCTGTTCAGCACAATTTCCTCCCTTCGAATCGATTCCTGGTTAGAAAGAACTCAAAAGGTTTTCGAAATGACATTCCATGCTCCCCAGCACCACAGCGAGCAAACATCTCCGTGATGGATTTTTCATGTCGGCACCGGTGATCGTGTTCATTCCTTGAATTTATCCACTCCTCTGCTTGTCAGTCCCGCGATGCAGACTCTACTTTACAAATACAAAGCTTTGGGGGCTGGAGAAGCATTATGTAAAAGCCATACACATGACAGACCAAGTCACGGAAGTCATCCGGCAAAACCTGATGCCCAGACTTGATAAAACCACACGCTTTGGCCAAACGCATCAGGGTGCTTGTCGCTTCACAAGAGCAGGGTGGTATTTCAAGCAGCACAGCCTCTCCCGCCATGATGTGGTGGCTCAATGCTCGCAAGCACGCCATTTATTACCGTTTGGTTGCAAAGTGATTGAAACTGTCAGGCACGCACGGACCATTTACCGTGCCTGCTGTCCTAAAAATATCTGGAAACTGAACCTGACCCTAAGTTGAATGCTGAATCTTTTGGATGTCGTCCGCTACATCTTCTTCTACCCAATCCTGACGAATTTCGAACGTTGAAGTTGAATAGGTCGATCGCTATTTGATGAGGGCGGCTCTAAATCGCTAACGGGTGTCTATATGGCAGCTACTCGCAAGACAGTTCATTTTCGTCAATGCAATGCCTCATCCGCCACAAGAATTGCATTCTTGGCTTCGCTAAAAATTCGAACTAAATGAATAGTTTTGCAGAACAATCAGCCCTTTTTCTCAGTGGGCAAACGTCATTGCCCCTTCAATCGCCCCCCCCCCTCTTGCGATGCGCATGTCGCGAATA
>JGI24021J15306_10000692_pt1 | contig 28283 bp, 12 predicted proteins | sample Ectturendosymbi1_FD_15306 | JGI IMG/M metagenome (IMG submission 15306) | reverse complement strand
AATTTACACGCGCATTAAACTCTGTGACAAACAGATTTGGTCTTTTATTGCCTGACAATTCTTTTCAGTACTGTACACACAGTGCGAAACTTGCATTGATATTGGCGATTGCTAGACTACAACAATCGACTCACAAAGCCAAATAGACTCTATATGGGCGTTTCTGCAGTCTGTGTTTCATTTATATGTGCATGCATTTAAAATAAGTTTTCCTATATCATAACTGTTCAATGACTATTTTTTTCAGATCACGTGTTTTCTTTAACAACTTTTTACAAAAAAACATTTCAAGGTTAGGTTTTTCAAAATAGATCCTACGTCAGTAAAACAAGACCAAAAATTATTTAAGTGCAGCAAAACGAGCGGTAGCGAATAGCGGTAGCGATAGCTCGCTGCTCTTTTTATTCAGGAACGGCTGCGGTAGTGCCGCTGTTAAATTTAACAAAGAGCGGGAGCGACGCTATTAATGAAGTAGCGGTTGCCCACCTCTGGTCTTGCCACAACGTGCACAAATCAAATCTATAAAACATATGAAATTTTTGTCTAGGCAGACACAAAATAGATGGAAATTTGTAATTGCAAATATAAGGGGTGGTTGCAAATTGTGACGTTATATTTGAAGGGGGGGNTAAATACTTGTGACGAAATGTGACAAGGGGGGAGGGGGTATATTTTTGCCCAAAATAGTGTGACGTCATTTATGGACGGCCCCAAGCCATTTTTTCAGTCTTTTCGAAATACTTCACCATTTGACCTTCTTTCTAGCAAAAATGCATTGTTGTTTTTTTATAAAATTGAAGACCTGTATCTTGGGTCATGCATAACAATACAAAAATTAGCACTATGACGTCACAAAAGGTTTGCAAGGTACAACATATCTTGTTGGCGTCTTTTTGGCGTTCCTCCCGATCTGTAGTAAAGTAGCAGTCAAATTGTTTTTTTCTGTAAAATTTGATAGCCGATATCGCACCCAGGAAACGTACATGCATTCTTTTCCCATCACTGCAACTACACGCAGATACAAGGCAAGTATGGTGGAGGTTAGGCAGGTCCGGATTTAGCAGTAGGCTATGTAGGCTTAAGCCTAGGGCCTCAAGATCCAAGGGGCCTCCAGCAAACTGTGGTATACGCCAGTGGCGCAGCCAGAATGTGGCCGAAGAGACTTCATACCAATTTTCAATTGGTAGAAAATAAACAAAAAATTCGGACTCAAGACGACGTCAGAATCTGACGACGTCATTGACTGGCCCGACACGAACAAAATTCTTGGCTGCGCTGCTGGATACGCATAGAGTCAATTGCCGGTATATGATCATTGATCAGTTCGATCGTCAAAACCTTGTGCCTTAAATTATTCATGAAATATAGTTTTGGCCACCTAATCAGATTTGGTGTTAATAACGCTAGGGTTTTCCAACGAGTTTCCATGAATATCAATATGACCGTTGGTCAAGCCGCATGCCGACCATAGTGTCGTCATACTCCAAGCACGTTTGCTTCGTCCTGCCAAAGATAGTGATTTCACGGTCATTGGTCCTGCATTTGGTGAATCGTAATTGTTTCGTGTGAATCAGGCGAAAGAACGTGGGGCTGTTCGTGTTTGAAAGGAATCTTCTTCTTTTGATTCAGTTGTTCAAACCACTGCTTGGCTGCACTCGATCTCAGGGTAGATGTTGAGCAGCCATTCGATTGTGTCATCGTCCAGAACCGTCAGGCCATGCAGTCCATGGGGAGTTCGATGGATTGGACATCGGAGGACAACATGGACGACGGTCGCAGAGGAGGCCACACCCAATTTATACAAGCAGGAGTGGAAACGTCTGACACCGGTGCGGAGGCAGTTAAGTCGGACCCAGGCTCTTCTTGGGAGGGTCATTCCTGGTGGGTGGGTGCCGGTGTCGGGGATGAAAATGCAGAGTCTTGTTGGGTTGTCCGCCCACTCCGCATTCCATTGATGATCCGCCCAGTGCGCCACATGCATGTTGTTGTTGTCACATGAACTGATGAGTTGCTGTGCGGCGGGTACAAATGGGTGTCTCGATTTCAGGCGCCGTGCGTTTGCACTCGATGGACGGGTAAGCGCTGAGTGGAGCAGATGTCCAGGCTCCATGGCACAGCATGCTAGATACAGTGTGGCTCCATTGCGACGAAGCTCAGCTGGTCGGATGCCTGCGGGGATTGGAAAGTTGTCCGCTGGTGAAGGACACAGGCATCAGTCACAATTCGCAAGGCGTTGTTGATGGCGGGGTCGATAAGGCGGGGTATGAGCACTGCGGCACCAGAGAGGAGCACAGTACTCTGCGGTTGAATGCACCAGGGTTAGGGTGGCTGTTTGCAGAGATTTTGCCCCAGAACCCCAACTGGAGCCAGCAAGCCGCCTCAGGAGCACGACGCGTGACGTCAGCTTCTTGCGAAGTGACTCAAGGTGTCGGCAGTACGTGAGCGACCTGTCCAACGTTACCCCAAAGTATTTAGGCTCAGAGCAGAAGGGCAGGGTTTCGTTGTTGTATTCGACTTTAAGCTCACGTTTAGCTTCCTTGTTGTTAAGGCAGAAGGCTGCCGACACCGGTTTGTAGTGCTGAGTTTTAGCTTCCAAGTCTGGAGGGATCCACCTGCGGTTGCCATGTCCTTGGTCAGCACCCCTTCCACTGCTTGACAATCTCCATCAACATGCATGATTGCTAGATCATCAGCATACGCATACTTTCTGGAGACGATGCTTTGCAAGCCAGAGATGTAGATGTTGAAGAGAAGGGACGCCAGGACAAATCCCTGTGGGACGCCGTTCTTGAGGCATCGTAACCTGTTTCTTTTGCTGTTTCCGATGGTAAGGGTGAAGCTGCGAGTAAACTTGAGGCCGGAGTGCCACACAGTGTCGCAGGCTGCTGTGAGGTCGACAAACACAGTGGCTTTTCTGGTTTAGGGATCGCAACTAATAGTGCTCTTCCCCAGATCTTTGAATTTTGTGTGGGCGCATGCAGGAAGTGAGGAAGGTGCAAAACCAAGATTTGAGAGCCGACCCAGTGTGGAGTATAAGTTCCGGGAAGATGGAATCCAATCCCGGGCACTCTCCTGGTTTCAGGCGTCGGAGGGCAGCAGCAATCTCAGGGTTCAGAGATACTATGACCCTCAGATGTTGGAATCTTCCATTGGTCGGACAGCTGCTTGTTGACGAGCCTGGTGGACTCGCGATCCCCGGTCCTGTGTGCCCCCGTTCGTCATGAGCTGCGAGGCGATGGAGTTTGCCGAGACGGGGCACAGGTGAGAGGAGCGTCCAGATCTGCTTGCCAGTGAGTTTGTTGATGGTGCTCCACGCTTTGCGGCTAGAGTGCAAGAAGTCGATGGAATGAACAGCTTCCTCCCACCGCTCCTGCCTGTCCCCTTCATGCCGTGAGAGTATGGACAAAACAGCTCTATCAGAGTCAGTCCCCACTGGGGCTCAGATGAAGGAGCGATAGAGGGTCTCGCACTCTTTATCCCAGCATGGCATATAGTTCTTCCGACAGTTACGCATGATTCAGAAGCTTAAGCACCTTGGGGTGGTATTCACGAGTGAAGGAAGAACAAAGAGATTGACACACGGAATAGTACCGCAAGCACGGTAATACGCGATCGATGTTTTTAAGCTGTTTTGGGTGTCAAAATGACACCCTGCTACATTCTGAAAGCCAAGAAGACATGATTTTGCCTTGTATTGAAGTAAAACCACTTGACGAAAGCATGCTTTCCTGCACGAGGTTATTGCAACAGCGGCTGCAATGATAGGCCGACACAATTCACGGGCGCAGAAGTTGGAAGCGGAAATTATAAGAATGGTATCTGTGCATTGTCATGCGCACCGCCTCGCTTCGGCCGGTTGCTATACTGCCGCAGATATGTACAGTATGATGTACGAAAATGTGAAAGCACTTTAATGCAAGTATGGAAGTGTTTTACAGTTGCACCGTTGCGATCGGCTTGCCTGGCGATGCATCAGACTACAAAGTTGCAGAGCACATGCAAAACAAGGTGGTTGTCCAGTGAGGCAGCTATGAGAGCTAGGAGTGAGATTTTGGCTTATTTGGGCCGCACTGAAGCAGCTGTGAGAAACTAAAAATGCAAAAAGACATTGCTTTACTGCGGCTTGCGAACACAAAATATTTCATTATGCTGCTTTCCTTTTGCCAGCATTGCTACCTCGCCTGACAGAACTGAGCAAAGTTTTTCAGGCGGAATGTTTTAACATAGCACAGATGAAAGCTTCCGTAGAACTGTGCAATAAGCTCTCTGATGCCGCTGCTAAATCCGAGTTTAAAGCTGCTAGGGAAAGGTTTAAGAGTAAATTAGTTGAACTTAAAACGCTGGATTGTTTGGCTGACTGGTGTGCGTGTCAAGTAGCATGGCGTTTTGGAAGGGCACCGAAAGGTTGGCAAACTGATCATCCCGATACACAGAAAGGGAGACAAGATTGAATGCACCAATTACCGGGGCATCTCTCTCCTTAGCCTCCCTGGAAAAGTGTAGTGCCTTGTAAAAAGATGCCGCGAAATAATTGAACCAAAGCTGGATGATACCCAGTGCGGTTTTCGTCGCGGCCGTAGCACAACAACAGAACAAAATTCCACTCTCCAGCAAATTTTCGAGAAATTTTGGGATCATGCCAAAGACGTATACACATGTTTTGTCGACCTCGGAAAAGCATATGACCGGGTTCCTCGTGAAAGGCTTTGAGGAGTGTTACGGGATTATGGTGTTGACGGCCGCCCGTTACTGGCCGCCAAGTCATTGTATTCTTGCTCAGAAGTTTGGATCCGTGTCGACGGAGTTAATCACAACCGTTCACCGTGTGTGCTGGACTCCGACAAGTGTGTGTTGTTATCAACATTTCTCTTCATAGTCTATATCAGGGGTGGCCATTTTATCCGGCCCGCAAAGACATTTTCTCAGTAATGGAAAATGAATATTTACGAACATTTATTGGTTTGGTAGGATATAACATGTCCCGAGACAATCACATTAAGATGTCCGCCCCCGAACTGTTGTGCAATAGCTTATGTGGCCCTCTCCCAAAAATTTTGGAGACCTACGATTTGGATAGACAGTCACAGCCGAGTCGACGAGGGTGTCACCGTTGGGAACAGCAGAACCTACCCTTTGCTTTTCACGAATGATTTGGTACTGCTGCAACTTCTAAACAGGACCTTCAAAATGCACTTAATCGGTTTTCAGCTGCGTGCATCCAAGCAGGAACGAATCAAGACGCCCAAAGCAGTGTATTCTACAAGTGCGCGGTAATACACTGCAGCAGGTGAGGTTTAAGTGCCTCAGCACCCTGCGGTGGTATTCACGAGTTCGGAAGTTGGAACAGAGATCAACACACGGATTCCGAAAGCAAACGCATTTCTGCGTGAGCTTTGCTGCTCCGTGGTGAAAACAGGATCTTTCAAAGATCGCAAAGGTTTCAGTTTTGAAATCGGTCTTTGTTTCGATCCTCATCTGTGGTCATGAACCTCGAGTAACGACCGAAATAACACTTTCCCAAGAACAAGCGGAAGAAATGGGATTTTTGCGAAGAGTTCAGGGTGTGACACTTCGTGACAAGGTGTACAGGTTTAAAATCCGTAATACCCGGAATGTCAAGCCACTTCTTCGAATTGTCGACAGAAATTTTTCAATGGAGGGCTTTTACGTGTGTTGTCCCCCCGTGGCGACGGGACTGCTCCGAATCGAAAGATTCCAGCTGCGTTGGTTCGGCCATATGTCCAGAATCTGCCGGGAAAGATTAGCGAAGCAAGTCTTGCTGGCTACAACCGCGGGAAAGCACCTGAGAGGTCGTCGAAGGAGCAGCTGGCGTGACTACATCTCCGCCCTTGCTTGGTTCCGTCTTGGTGTGGACCGAGGGGAACTTTCTGAGATTGCGGTTGATCTTGAGGTATTTCGGGTCCACCTAGGGCTGCTGCCCCCGCGACCTTTCCCTAAGGAAAAACGGGCACGAAAATGAATGAGCATGGACACTGAAACTTTCTATTTATAAAATTGTCTTCAGTTTTTTGCCAAAAGTAAATGTCGTGTTCAAATAATTAGGCATATTTTAACGGAAACTTGCATTTTTATGAAAATCATTTAATAGGTTCAGACATAGAAGGGAAAATCGTGTTGACATCCTAAAGCTTCACCACCCTTCGAAAAACCTAAAAACAAACACTGCGCGATTTTCAATCTTTTGTGGACACGAAGCGAGAGCCTGAAATACTGTTAATATCTGTTTTCATGCTGGTCTTTGTTTCGATCCTCACGGCGAGTCGCCTACGGCCACGAGCCTTGCGTAATGATTGATAGAGGGTAATTACATGTGCAACCGAAAGAAATGCGATGTTTTTCAAAGGTGTCACGCTGCGCGGGAAGGAGCGTAGTTGCGAGATTCCAAACACCTGGATGAGGAACCACTTCTCCGAATAGAGATCCCATTTGTGATGGCTCGGAAATGTGAGAATGTTTCGAGTAAGGTTGGCGAGGCGAGTTCTGATGGCTAAACCTATGCGAAAACCCCCCAAAAGCCCGGCTCAACAGCATTTGACACGTCCATCTTACAATAGACTAAACGACTTAATAATTCCTTCTTCGGATACCACCCTATTTCAAGCTTTCAAAGTATGTTTTATTTGAACTTGTGAGTGCTTTTCCATAAAGACATAATCGATGCTATTTGTGAAAGTGACGGATTTTTCACAGAAGCTGAGAACAAGAAGCAATTGATGAAGTTTATAAGAACAATCAGCGCTTGACACATCGATATTGCAAGCATGTGACACGTTTAAAACACACTCAGAGGTGGATCCACACAGACAAACTGGTGATGTGTACTGACTTCCACAGTACTTGGTCAAAATCCTTCAATCTGGGATTCACAGGAAATTTAAGGATACTTACTAAACAAAAATCAAATGCACCAAACCAGCCACAACAAAATATAAGTTTTGGCTGTAGTGCCTTTGCACAATCATAGCGTAGGGTGGGTGCTGAAAAATTAACACAATAACGCTGTTTATTGCGATAGGGTTACCTCAGATATATCAAATCTCTTGATGTGAAAGTGCACTGCTTTTGGNACAGCGCCTTTCAAAATATCCATCTCCGTAGCAGGAATATTGTACGGGTAAGCCACGGTCACGTCATGAACTGCTTGTATGCCACTTACTGGAAGAAAAATATAAACACATTGTGCTTACCACTAGTTGAAACGAAACCGCAAGCTAAAATTTATTAAGTATGCAGTTTTTAAAAATCTTTAATAAATGTTAGAACTGTTTTTGTAGTGATTTGTGTTTACCAACAAGACGCACAAAACAAAACAGGTTCAAATTGAAGAATTTACGTATCAAACCAAGAACAAGACGAGCTCTAGCTTTGCAGCAAGCTGCCTGAGGAATCTCGTGCTTGGTTCTGCTTTCATCATTTTGCGATTATTCAAGTTTGTAGGTATCATTCAGCAATAATAGTAAAGTCACAGCAATGACACACACAAGCGAATCATAAATGGTTTTCAATGGCTCTTAAATGGCTAAATTAATCGACTCTTGCGAATTGTTCACAGCAACAGTGCGTGGTTTTTCTAAAATTGCTTCTTTGTCAACATTCGCTAGTAACTTTTTGCTAGTAAAACTAGAAGCAAGCGCAGCACGAGAAAACGGTTGATGAAACCAGAGTAGTCATGTCATGCATCACATTCTTAAAACGTAAACAAAAACCAAAACCCTCACGCAGGTCAGGGCAAACAATCGGCCACGATGTTACACCGCACGATCAGCATAACACCTACAGCTATCTAAAAAGGTCCAGTTGAATATAACCGGCATTAAATAAAAAAAGGCTCTAGAACAGGGGTGACGAACCTATTTGCTATCGCGGGCCACTTTGTCAGTTACTGCTGAGTAAGCGGGCCGCACAACTTTTTAGTCATACTATGAAACCTGTTAAAAACGAAAAAAATTGTTCATAAACAGAAACAAACAACAAACGAATGTAATAACTGCTGGTCTCGCCAGAATGCTTCGCGGGCCGCACGAAATTCTTTTGTGGGCCGCGCGGGCCGCATGTTCGTCACCCCTGCTCTGGAACAACGGTGGGTATGCGGCCCGCAGGGAAGTCACATGTACGTAGACAGTACTGTACATATTTCGAGTCTATGTTAAGATAATTTCATCGATTGGATTTTAATTGTCGACATTTTATTCCACACGTTTCATTCGAAACCGCATTTTATTCAACCGAAAGTGACTATTGTTACCTTCATTTTGTGATAGTTAAACAAGGGTTTTCAACCTGGGGTACGTTTGTCTATCTGAAGGTGGGTACATTTAAGCTTAGCCATAGAAGGAAAAACATATTTATATACAGTATTATTTATTTCCAAATATTTTTACAACTCGCATATCAGTGAATATCACCTTTATAGTTCTAAAAATCTAGAAGTTATATAAAAAATTCAATGGATTTTGTTATTTTCCTCAGCCTTTTTTTCATAAGAAATTTCAGTGGTACATACTCATTTTTTGAAATGCTGAAGGGGTACATGGCTCAGGAAAGGTTGGGAACCCCTGCTCTAGAAGATCAAAAACATTCAGCGCATCCCATGTAGTACTGAAATCATAGAGGGTTAGCCAAAAAGCGCGCACAAACCATACCCACGCGATCCAACTGCCATCCACAGTAGCAAGCTCTACATAATCCAGCTCGTCGAAACTACGCCACTGGCAACCAGTAGAAGATACCTTGTACATCTTACTTACATCTTCATATTAACTGAAAATAGCTCTTTATGACTTTGAATCCAAAGCCGCAGAGATAAACGCAAATTCAAGTAAAGAAAGGCAGGTCGTGTTTTCGAAACGTACCGTATTTGCAGCCACTGCAGTCTCAGTATTAATTTGTCATTGATTCTAGTAAAAATTACAAAATGTGCTCACAGCTATGTGACACAGAAGGTCAACGTAATTTGGTAAAACAGGGCTGTTTGTACTGTTCGGCTAACGATCAAGAAGTTGAAAACAGGTGTGTTATTAGAATTCCCGGCAGCGCGTTTGCAACACCGATAAATACAAAAATGACAAACGGTTTATGAAAATGTCGACAATAAAAATTATACCTTTGATTGCATAAATTACAAAACAACATCAAAGAGTGCCGTATGTATTATTAAAATATTGCCATAACCTTTCCGGCTACACTTACTGTTCCGAAGGGTGTTCACAAAATGAGTGAAGCCTTTTCTTCTTGGATGTAGCACGAACTCAAGTTCAGGTAAACCTTGTTTCTTTGCATATGCCTTGCTCCGCAGTTTGTTTTCATCGCTTAAATCAGTACCTGAATAAATTTTAAAATATGACCTCTGAACAAAATCTGCGGAAAGCGATGTACACTACTGTACACTAACAAAGGCTGATGAAACACAACAATCCATTTTATCTTCTGAACCAAAGACGAATCGGCTATAAAAACGTAATAGCAATCACATGTTGAACTACATGGAACTACATAGCAACATTACCGCGGCAGTTAACACGAGTTTCCAAAACAGCATTTATCAAATATTTAATTTTTGTTACGAACGAAGAAAAATAACCGCTACTGATTTTTCTTGTGACTTGTGCCAGAGCATTCATTCAACTGAATATAATTGTATTATGGGCACATTCAGTGCTCATCATCACATTAACGCAATGGCGCATCTGCAATAAACAAAGCTAATTTTTTTGAAACACTGAATAACCTTCAGGAAAAAAAAGAATATTCGGCTTTATATCCATTTCCACGAAGTAACTCAAAATTTTGTTAATGTGGCCTTGATCTGTTTCCCAGTTTCTATCAAGAAATATGAAAGCAGCAACTTGCATTGCCCAACCTGAAAAAATATTAACCAAACTAACAATGGTCATCAATTAGTATGTTAAATAAAACAAAGCAAATTGACTATATACAAAATATGGGTCTAGTATGCAAACGATTTGTCCAACAAAAAATCTCTTGGAAAACTGAAGCAGGCCAAGGGTGTTCGAAAGGAAAGAAGTTTAAAAGCAGTGTTCGGCTGATCCTGCCTACCGCAACCCGCAAGAATGTAAAATCCAACAAAGTAGTTCCGCTCAAAATGTCGGAAAAACAATCGTGCGTAAAAACTGAAATTATAAATTAAGCGCTGACGCGTTTCTGTCAAAATGCAAGACTGGTACCTAGTTGTGAAAAGTCACATTGGTGCAAAGTGGTCAAAAAAACTGGAGCAACGTCTCTTCACTTTTATCTTCAGCTTTTCCTGCACGATTGTCATGCAGATACTGACCACGCTCTTAGACCATAATCTGTCGTATTTTCTATTATATGCTCGTGCAGCAGGAAAGTTCGTTGGAAGGCTGTTTTTTAAATCTGTATATTGTTACCTTAAATACAAAGGAAAGAAAGCAACGCACAGACAATTTCCAGGGAAGTTGACGAAAATCTACCAGCGACATTTGCTTACGTCTGGATAAGGAAATCTAGAAGTAAAACTGAAACTAAAGCACTCATCAAAGCTGCGCAAGACCAAGCAGTGAGCATAAGGTGATGTGAAGTGAAGAATCTGAAAACAATATATGATTTTAATACCGAACGCGTAGTCAAAATGATCGAAATACCGAACATGCGCTTAATCTCCAGAGGGAACCGTTTCGGCTTTTGCAGTCTACCCTCGTCCGTGGAGCAGCGCTTGCCTACGCTGAACCACTACCAACTTGCAGCTGTTGAGCGGTTAGCCATAGATTTAATCTTTTAATTCAGAACGATTTGACTGCAACTTGCAAATGCAGACTGTAGGTGTGCTGAAGAATGGCACCAACTGAACATCACTCTGCAGGCAGAGACAGAGTGGCATTCTGAACTAATTCACATATCACTTTGTGAACATGGCCGTTTTCATCAGTTTGGCTATAAATGTCAAAAATGATTACAACGAAACGAGGTCAGATGATGTAGCAGCAAAGAAAGACTAAATGCGCAATCCAGCAGGTAGTTGTTCTTAATTACTGATAAATCATGGCAAAAGAACTGCATAACACTGAAAGCAACATATGTTTCACGTTAAACAATGCTGCGAACACAGGCTGGAATTCCATGAATATCGGCAACAATTGAAGCAAATGAGTTAGGTAGGGTTGTGCAGTGTGCAGTCGCAAGGAATCGGAGGTTTTTGGGTGGAGTCGGATTCCTAAAAACTCTAGGAGTAGTTGCCGGTGTCGGATTTTTTATCCAACTCCAGAAGTCCAATTGAATCATTTTTACATGGCACTTGAAGTTATGAATCTTACCTCATGGCTGTTGAAATGGTAAAATTTCATTTGAAACTTTTATTGAAACAGAGAATTCTTGCTGTGTACCACGATTTCCATTGATTGCTAGCTGCTACAAAATTGTTGACAAACAAACTTCATTCACGTTTTGTTAAGGGGTCGAAAATTTTGGAAAGGTCGGAGTTGGACATTTTGCCTCCGACTCCGCAACGTTTTCAGCTTGCTGATTCACACAAGGGAAAAAATCTACCACAAAACCAGGGCTGTGGAGCCGGAACTCAAATTTCACGCTCCAGCTCCAGAACGATTTGGTCCATTGAAAACTAAAAACCATTGTAATATCTGCACAACTTGCTTTCCCTACAAACTATATCTGTGGAACTGGAATGGAAGCCAAATTTGAGCTCCAACATTTAAAAGTTTTTGGCTCAGGCTCCACAGCCCTGCACAAACCACGCATGAAACAAGCAGGGCCTCAAGATTATGGCAACAATAATCTACCAGATTCAATATCTTACCACTACAACCAAAATATGAATAACCGATCATATTGTCAGAGCTATCCCACAACAATGGAGCCATGCAAATGCAATACAACCAAACAGCAGTGGAAAATCTGCACTGGTTCCTTACTTTCTGTGCTTTGAACGTGGCAAAATGTATTACATGAAGCAAATTTAAATTTCTGCAGCATTGTTGGTAGATCCAGGTAAACCAATAACACTTTGCCATTTTTAACATGTGTGCCAACTGCCAATTAGGCTTTTTAAAGCATCCACACTTTCGGTTACCGAGTGGTTTACCTTTTAAGGACCGCAAGAACCACTGTTTTGGCAGAGCTTTGCAACACCATTACTCGCCAGCCGATTGAGCTAGAGAGCTGTTTAAACCCTCTACAGATTCAACAAGTCTTCCAGTTTAGGTTGAAAAAATGTTTTTTTCGTTTTGGGTCTGGGGTTTTCTGTGGGTGACGTCATAATGGGGGCATATTTTCGCCTTTTAGACCAATTTTACCTGGTCCTGGGCACCAACCCAATCAGCTATTTTTTGGCTCAAAATTTTTTTGGAAACTAGGCTAACACCCAAGACTTTAGAGCCCATGATTGACATTCTAGCACATCTGGAGCCAAAATTATGGCTCAAAACCAAAAATCGGGTAAAAATTCAAATCCCACAAAAGGTAACCTTGGCCATTTTCGCTCAAAGCCATAATTCGCCAGCTGACTGAGCTAGAGAGCTGTTCAAACCCTCTAAAGACTCGGAAGGACTTCTACTTTGGAACAAAAAAAAAACATTTTAGGTTTTGGATGTCACGTTTTTTGTTGATGTTTACATGATGGGAGTATGTTTGTGCATATTTTGTTTACATTAGGAGGACGTAATCGGGCCCTGGACGCTAATGCCAAGAGCCACTTTTTGACTTGTTTTTTGGAAACTAGGCTATAATACGAGTTTTCAGAGGGTTTGATGGACTTTCTAGCATTTCTGGTTCTAAAATTATGGCCAAAATGCTGCAAATTAATTAGGGAAATCCCCGGTAATCCCTAGGAGATTCCAGAAATATTTGGTATTTTTTGGCCATAACTTTGAACCCAGAAATGCTAAAAAGTCGATCAAGGGCTCTAAAGACTTGGATGATAGCTTAGTTTCCTAAATCCCTTGAGCGAAAATAGGAGCTTGTTGGTTTGGATCCCATGGCCAGAAAACGAAGATTTTTGTTAGGAGCATTATATATACCTTGCCTGGCAACCGTGGCTGGTTTTCTCCTCATGTATATATATGTCAGCCAGTACCAAAAGTGTTGAGTTGGACACCAACAACATGGAAAGAATTTTAGGAAGACTCACCCAAGGCAAGAATATCAAGTATCACTTGCAATCTGACAAATGTACATTACTGTTTTTACTTATTTAGAATATAAGGCAGCAGGGATCTCAGAAAAGTTGCCATAACCAAATTGCACTATGAAATTTATCAAACAGATGAACAAACAATGCTAAAAGGATGAACCTACTCAATACCACAAAAAATCAAACACAAAGTTTTCAACCTATGAAAACTGACCATCTTACCAACACCTGGCAGCCACTTTAAAGCTGACTTGAGAGCTATCTTATGCCTGTTCAAAATCTTTGCATGGAAAACATAAGAAAAAAAGTACAGCCAGTCCAATCTTGTGCGATGATTCATTAGAACAACTGTCTTCTCATGTCGTTCAATTGCATCTCCAGTCACTACAATAACAATCCCCAGAATTTTTTCTGCAAAAGCATATAAAAATATTTGATCGAGAACTGCTATTGAGCTGGGGTATTTTTCAGTGACACTAAGTCATTTGGTCCAACATGTACAAGGCAATACAGCACTAACAATGTAAGCAGTTTCAACAATTTCTGTATGAAGCTTGTTTTTGCAAAGTTAAACCACACAGTGCAAATTTGTTACTGCTAAAAATACTTCAGACCAAAGACTCTTAGAAAGCATACGCAAGCAGAAGTTAGAACAATACAAACATGAAACAGTTACTTATATTACAAAACCACTCTAAATGTTTGTTTTGCAGTGGTACTCTGCAAATTAGGAAATACTCCAGAGAATTGTTTTGCCACATCTTACTTCTTCTCTAATGCCTGATCTTTCCATGCAAACATATCAGTTTTGTGCAGCAATGAACAAGCCACCAACAACTTCAGCAAAACATTGAGACCCACTACACTCTATGCTTCACTAAAGCTGATGTTAATCCAGCACATGCAGCATGTGAAGCTGTTTTTTTGATAAGACATTTCAGTCATTTGCCCTATAATGGTATGTATTAAAACTCACCACAAAAGTATTAACAAGACTATATTTTCAGACATTATGACTGAATTGACTTATTGTCTTCAATCATCTCAAAGAAAATTTGGTCTATGACTGAAAAAAAGCTGATGTGAAGTATAATATGCAAAAACAAACTTAACACCTTGGCTCTGGTATGTATTCAGCCTAACACCAGCAGTTTGCACATGTCTTTATGTGGGAATATCTCCGGCGTCGTAAGCGCTAGAGCGCTGTTCAAACCCTCAAAAGACTCAGCAAATCTTCGAATCTGCAATGAAAAGAAAATTTTTGGTTTTGGGCTTTGCATTTTTTGTGAGTGACGTCATAAGTGCAGTACTTTTAGGCCTTTTTGACCCATTTCATCTGGCCCTGGGCCCAAACAGCTAGACAGTAGTATTTCGATGAAGTTTTTATTGGAAACTAGGCTAAAATCTGAGTCTTTTGATACTTGAGGACTTGGTGGGGTTTCAGGTTCAAAGGTCTTGACCTAAACACAACAAAATTAGTAATTAATCCACTAATTACATAATTAGTTATTTTGTTTATTTTAAATCATAACTTTTGAACCAGAAACACTAGAAAGTCGATCAAGGGCTCAAAAGACTCGGATTCTAGCCAAGTTTCCAACGAAAACTTAAGCGAAATACTTCTGTCTAGCAGTTGGGCCCTAGGCCAGGCAACATGAGCCAAAATGGCCAAAAACGTACCTCACTTATGACAGCACTCACAAAAAAATGAAACACAAAACCAAAAAATTTTTTTTTGTTGCNGACTCGAAGACTTGCTGAGTNGTTTAAGGGTTCGAACAGCTCTCTAGCGCAATCCACTGTGGAGCTATGCAGTTGGTAAGTCAACCGAAATATCCCTGGTTTTTCCCCGATTTCCAGGTACTATATATTTGTACACTGGCAGCCAAAGTGTTAAAGATTCATTATTGTTTTTTTAATCGATATTATATAAATGCAGAGAGAGTATTAAGAGTTTGCATTTTTACCAACAGAAACATCAAAGATGTGAAACATTTAAACAGGATCAGTAAGTGCATGACTGTATTAGTGAGCAAATGTACTGCACTGGTTAGAACTCCTTTAGAAAATTTGTTTGGGTTCCCTGGCTGGTTCAGCTAGTTGTGCTGAGTAACAGTAGTAAAATTAAATGACACTGAGAGACTCTCAACGAAATACATCATGCACAGTTCTGCTTAGCTTGGAGTCACAGGATTACTGAAACAAAAAGCATGGTTATTCAGAAAATATCTACTAGTGGGTAAATCAGTCTACACATAATGCATGTGACACATGCTATTACAAGTACAGTAGATTGACACTGGCAAAATGAGTACAAAAAACAAGTATAGCTGAACTCTTTATACAAGTCCTGTAAATTATCCAATGCAGATCTACAGAAACTACCAAACTAAGTTTGCATCATGTTTTTTCAACTGAGTTTGGAATCGCTCAAGGTAAAATGTTTTTAATGAGAACTTCAAAGTGACATAAAAGTGGTCAATATGACTCAACAAATTATAAAACTCTTATTCAGTCCTAAGCCTTCTTTCCAGCAATTTAAATACCTTTTGTAATAGCATTCAAATCACTGATATTCTCACTACAGTTTACATTTCAATAAATTGGATTGACTGAAAATGCAGCACATTACTCACCATAAACAACCTTTATTCCATTTTCCAGGAAAAACCATCAACACATGAAAAAAATCAAAAAAAGACATATGTTACAAAACGTAGTGTTGTAAATTGTTGTTTACTTTGCTAAATTTTGCAACTTATTGTAATAATAGAAAACGACTAACTGGATTAACACCTTCACTGCCAGGTTATTTCTAGCGGTTCACGCAAAAATCAAGCTGTTTGCACAGGCACAACTCCGGCGCCGAATGGGTTAGAAAGCTGTTCAAACCCTCAAAGACTCGACAAGTTTTCGAGTCTGCAATGAAACAAATTTTTTTTGGTTTTGGGTTTTTTATGAGTGACATCATAAGTGGAGTACTTTNAGGCCTCTTTGGCCCACTTCATCTGGCCCTGGGCCCAAACTACTAGATGGTAGTATTTCCCTGATGTTTTTATTGGAAACTAGGCTAAAAGCNGAGTCTTTTGATACTTTGGATGACTTGCTAAGGTTTCAGGTTCAAAAGTTATGACCTAAAAACAACATAATTAGTAATTAGCCCACTAATTAGATAAATGATTTGTTTATTTTAGATCGTAACTTTTGAACCAGAAACATTAGAAATTTGACCAAGGCTCTAAGACTTGGATTCTAGCCTAGTTTCCAATGAAAACTTAGCAAAATACTTACATCTAGTGGTTGGGCCCTAGGCCAGGTAACATGAGCCAAAATGGCCAAAAACCTACCTCACTTATGATGTTCCTCACAAAAAACCTGAAACCAAAAATTTGTTCTTTCATTGCTCGAAGACTTATCGAGTCTTTTGAGGGTTTGAACAGCTCTCTGGCACGATTGGCCGAGGAGCTATATACCGTTGTTAAGACACGTGAAACTGCTTGATTTTACACTGATTTCAAAGTACCAATATATCGTACGCTGGCAGCCAACATGTTAATCTAGGCAGGAGTCTATAGGAAGTACAACATACAGTGATTTCTTTTCAGGAAAGTTTTTGTTGATTATGTGTGGAGATGAACTTGCATAGTGTAAGAACATCTAACCAGACAGGATAAACAGCTTTTTTATTGTTTGATTTTATACATAACCTTAAAAATATATTCAACAATTATGTTGAAGTAAGCAACAGTTCAAAATGGCCATTGTTGGATATGAGGTTTTTTAAGGAATTCCTGTGTTGCATTGTTTCCCTATAGCAACACGCATTGGAAAGTGAAGTCCCAAAATTGCATATGCTTTCGAAAAGGTTTCATTCAATTCAAGTAACATTGCTAGAACGACTCTAGAGCATGTACTAAGTAGAACTTAAAATGCATGGATGTATAGCACAGTACTAGAAAATGTACAAATGTATAAATCAGAATTGTTTTGCTTATTCATTTACTAAAGCTGTTTCAAATTTTGTTGACTTTCAAGACTACTTGATGACATGATGTTTTTTACTAACCAATAGATTTTTTAAAACCATTTTGAGTGAATCCACCATCCACTGGTTGGAGTTTTATGGAAAAAGCTATCATGAGTTTTTTGAAGCTGCTTGGTTTCTATCAGAAATATATATTTGGAAAGCAATTTCAGTTCAAACATCTTCCAAAGGGGTGTGAGTAGCTGTAATTTATATTTCGTTTATATAAGTAGTTTGGAAACAGAGGGGTCGTGAACCATTTTTGAAGGGTTGCAAGCAGATATTTTATGTACACTGTTGGATTCCATTTGCTTTGTTTGAGTTTTAGATGGGGGTTGTTGGGTTATAGTGGGTTGCTACAATAAGTCAAGGTACAAAAATGGTTGAAAACCACTGATTTATACAGTTGGCACAACTCATTCATATTTCCCTGTTACATGTAGGGTTGGGCAGTTCAGAATAGTAAATCCAGAGGATTCGTATCTTACAGTTTCCGAATCCAAAATCCACATGGAACTGAATACAAGAAAAATTCCAGATTAGTGAATTATTCTCAATTGTCCATCACTAGTTTCAAGATTTGTGCATTAGGTACACTGTTATATTCATTCCATTACTTACTATCACATATTGAGTTAGAATAACTTTTTAAAGCAATTCCTAAAAGGTGCAGTATGTGTGGTACGGGGATTCTGTGACATGGAGTTTGTCAGCTTGCAGTACTTGCTAAAAGCAAGATACATCTTAATGGCAAATGGAAGATGACTAGTACTAGTGGAATTACTAGCAAAACTTTCACGGCAAACATTGAACACAGTGTTAAAATAACTAAATTTGGGTTTTTTAACCTGTTATTTTGCATAACTTTGGAACCAGATATGCTAGAAAGCCAAAGGCTCAAAAGACTCGGATTTTTCCCTAGTTTGCCATAAAACCTTAAGTCAAAAACTTCCCTCTGGTGGTTAGCACCCAGGGCCCACCAACCTGGGCCAAACCAGCCCAGGTAACCTGACTAATAAAACCTATCTCACTTATGACCTCACATGGGATGTACATTATGGAAAATTTAGAGGTTTCTGGAATCTTTATTTTGAATCCAGAATATCGACTCCTGTTCTGGAATAACTTGTTAGGAGCAAAATCAACTGATCGCACAGAGGTTTAGAACGTCGATCTGCAATCACACAACCTTTTAATTAGCTCGTTACATCACTATCCAGTGCCATGAGCTTGTTGAGTGTTTCTTTCTCTTACTCAGGAATGCAAAGAGTGCTGCTGCAAAATTTATTGAAATTATCTGTTTGGCCAACTTTGCCATTTTTCACATTTATTCAATCCAAATTTATTTCGAATCTAAATATACGAAAAAACTCTTGTTGGATTCAAATACTAACAGATTTGAATCCATAGGATTCAATATTCCATTGTACGCATTCCTAGACATCACCCACAAAAACCTGAAATCCAAAACTTCAGTTTTCTTAAATGCCAAGTAGAAGACTCACCGCATCTTTTGAGGGTTTGAACAGCTCCAGCACAAACGGCTGGTGAGTTCTGGAATTGCAATGGTGGCATGAAAATAGCAGCTCATGCAGGATTTCAAAGTGCGAGTATATTGTACGCTTTGATGACTTTTCATCACGCAGAGAATTAATCACCTACAAGGTTTGGTGACATTTAATCACATGACGATTAATCACTGACACTTAATCACTGGATGGTTAATTATGTGACAATTAATCACTGAACATTTAACACCTTCACTGCTGGCCTGTTTCAGCCTCAATCAAGCAAGTTTCCACGTGCCTTCGGAACTGCATAACTCCTTTACCGATTATGCTAGAGAGTTGTTCAAACCCTTAAAAGACTTGACAAGTCTTCGAGTCCGCAATGAAAAAAATAGTTTTTGGTTTGGGTTTTGGATTTTTTGTGAGTGATGTCATAAGTGGAGTACTTTTAGGCCTTTTTGGCCCACTTCATCTGGCCCTGGGCCCAAACCGCTAAATGGTAGTATTTCACTGAAGTTTTTATTGGAAACTAGGCTAAAATCCGAGTCTTTTGATACCTTGGATGACTTACTGGAGTTTCAAGTTCAAAAGTTACGACCTAAAAACAACAAAATTAGTAATTAACACTTTGAGAGCCAGGGTANGATATATTCGTACNTTGAAATCAGCCTAAAACCAGCAGTTGTCAGTTGCCTTGCCAACGCCCTAGCTCCTCCGCCAATTGCGCTAGAGAGCTGTTCAAGGGCTCAAATGGATCAGACAGTCTTCTAGATTGCATTTGAAAAAAAAATTTTTGATTGGGGTTTGCAGAGTTTTTGTGAGTGTTGTCATAAGTGAAGTAGTTTTTGGGCCATTTTGGCTCATGTTACCTGGCCTAGGGCCCAACTGCTAGGCCAAAGTATTTCGCTAAGTTTTCATTGGAAACTAGGCTCGAGTCCGAGTCTTTTGAGCCTTTGATCGACTTCCTAGCATTTCTGGTTTAAAAGTTATGATCTTAAATAAACTAATTAATTAATTATCTAATTAACTAATTAGTCAAAAATTGTTATTAACTTAGATCACAACTTTTGAACCCGAAACCCCAGCAGGTCATCCGAAGTATCAAAAGACTCGGATTGTAGCCTAGTTTCCAATAACAACTTCGGCGACATACTACCATCTAACGGTTGGCGCCCAGGGCCAGGTGAAGTTGGCCAAAAAGTCCTCCACTTATGACATCACTCACAAAAACTCGCACTCCCCAACCAAAAAGTTTTTTTTCGAGTGCATACTACAAGATTTGCCACGTTTTTTGACACTTCGACCAGGTCCGTAACCTGTACAGGAGCAGAGATATTCCCGCGCAAAGCCATATGTGCGATCCAGCGTTTTTTTGCAAACCGCTTGAATTAACCCGGACGTCAAAGTGTTAACACTGGTCAACAGCAAAATTTAAACAGTGATTGCAAAAAGTGCCCCTGAAAGTATTTTTTACACTGATTTCAAAAATGTTATTATTTTTTTGGTAGCACATCTGGTTTTTGAGCTATCTGTATGTTTTGGTTACCAGTTACCTAGCCTACCACAGTGCTATGAACAACAGAAGGTAGCATTGTTTTGCATTGTGATGTAACACAGAATAATAATTGATGTAGCAGACATACCATTTGCGAAAGAAAAACAAGTTTACCAACCTTAACTGAGTGATTTAAATGCAAGAATCTGTTTTATTGAGTGACATATTGATATCTCTGTGCACACAGGCAATTTAAAACATTAAATTCCCATTGCATATTCTGTTAATTTGAATGAATTGTTTGATAACAATCAGATTGTTCAGAATGCTTTTTAGTTGCTTATACTGACTACCAGTGGAACCTGAGTGGAACTCTCAAGGTCACAAGCATATTAATGGGAATGCACACAGGAGTTACCAAGTACTGCTGTTTTTTATGTTTATGGGACAACCACTCTAGGTGCTACTGGGGATCACTATGAAAAGCAACATACGTCCACAAGAAACTCATATGTTCCTGGAGTGGTCAGTGTTCAGGAGTTCAACATCCTCCACTAGCAAATCATGATAAGCCCTGATGTCATCTCTACATATAAAATTGGGCTTGATGAAAATTTTTGTGAAAGCAGTGGCCAAATGCAGTTTCACTAGTTTTAATTTAACTATTTGTGTGACAAGTTTCCTGATCTCAGGAAAGCTATATTCAACGAAGGAATTTTGTAGGTCTATAGATTTGTAGAGGTTTTGACAGATCGGAACTTCAAGTTAAGAATGTCCCGTTAAGAATGCATTGGAGTTACAAGCTCAGAAGGCATTCACGTTGATATGCTTGATTTTCATAAGAAATATTAAGGCTCATTGTTTTTAAGCAGGAGTTGCAGAATTGCATTAGCTTACATGTAGATGGGCTTGCATATTTCTCTGAAGATGCATTTTCTTCATTCACACCAATGTTTTTTGGAAAACCTTGATGCCATCAGTGATTACCAGGGTGAATAATATTCAAGCTATGGAAGCAAGATACCAGGGGTTCTGAAAAGAATCAATGATGGTATCGCCTGCTGGATGTTGTCTCGTGGTGATCCAGCCATGCTTTTTAAAAGAAAATCTTGTTCAAAACACTTGTAGAAGTTTTATGAGTTACACTATCACCGCCAGGAGTGTTGTGTTTGTTTGTTTGTTCAACTTGTTTTTTTGATCATTCATAATAAAGTAACAAACTTTATATAGACTGAATTATCAGGTCATTTTTCACTTGGAAATAAAAGCTAATATATTAGCATAGAAATGTTTATATACCTAAAAAAGCCTTTCGCTGTAACTCCAAAATGTGATGTGACACAAGAAAATGAATGCCAAATTTGGAATCAGCACCCAAATGTTGTCTAAAAAAGTTATATCATATTCTCATTTAATACAAAAAGTGTTTTTTTGTTGCCCTGTGTAATCTACTAATTAGATAATTAATTAATTTGTTGTTTTTAGATTGTAACTTTTGAACCAGAAATGCTAGAAAGTCGATCAAAGGCTCAAAATACTTGGATTCTAGCCTAGTTTCCAATGAAAACTTGAGTGAAATATTTCTATCTAGCAGTTGGGCCCTAGGCCAGGAAACATGAGCCAAAATGGCCAAAAACCTACCTCACTTATGACATCACTCACAAAAAAAACAAAAACTAATTTTTTTTTCATTGTAGACTCAATGATGTGTCTAGTCTTTTGAGGGTTTGAACAGCTCTCTAGTTAACGCAATCAGTCAAGAAGTTATGCCGTTGCTAAGACACGTGAAAACTGCTTGATTTTAGGTTGATTTCAAAGTGAAATATATTCATACACCTACAGCAAATGTGTTAATTAATACCTTTGGCCCTTGGTGGATTTAGCTATAAATCCCTGTATTTTTGCGCCACTTTGCAACTCCAAAACTCACCTGTTGGTTGTGCTACAGAGCTGTTTAAACCAGGGTTGCGGAGTCGGAGGATTTTCGGTGGAATCAGATTCCTAACAACACTGGGAGTCAAGTTTGGATTTTTTTGTCCAGCTCTGACTCCAGATGTCCAATTGGATCATTCTTTACATCACACTCTTAAATTAGGAATTTCTGTTGAAATGGTACAATTTCTTTTGGACCTTTTGTTGAAACAGATTTCTTGCTGTGCACCACGCTTTCCATTGATTTTAACAGCCAAATTTCATTCCCTTCATGTTAAGGAGTCAGAAATTTTGGAAAGGTCAGAGTTGGAGTCGGATATTTTACCTCCGACTCTGCAACCCTGGTTCAAACCTTCAAAAGACATGGTCAGTTCACACTTTGCAATGAAAAAATTTGGGGGCGTCAGGTTTTTTGTGGGTGACGTCAGAAGTGGGATAGGCTTAGGCCATTTTAGCTGAGGTCATCAGGCCCTAGGCCCCAACTGCAAGAGGGAAGTATTTCGCTCAATTTTTTAATGGAAACTTGGCTAATATCTGCGTCTTTTCAGCCTTCGATCGACTTTCTAAGGTTTCTGGTTCAAAAATTATGGTCAAAAAAACTAGATTTGGATAAGAATTACCCAAGATAATTGATTTAACCAAATTTTGGTTATTTTGGTCCACTCAAACCACGTTAATTTTGGTCCACCTAGTTCATGTTAATTTTGGGTTAAAAGTACCAAAAAGATGTTTTTACCTAATTTTGTTTTTTTGGACATAACTTCTGCACCAGAAACGCTGGAAAGTTAATCAAAGGCGCAAAAGACTTGGATTTTAGCCTAGTTTCCAGCGCAAAATTAGCAAAATACTTTACTTTTGCAGTTGGGGCTCAGGACCTGATAACCTTGGCCAAAAATGGCCTAAACTTACCCACTTATGACGTCACCCACAAAAAAACAAAACCCCTAAATTTTTTTCATCACAAACTAAAAGACTCACAAGTCTTTTAAGGGTTTGTCCAGCTCTCTAGCACAATCAACTGGCCAGTTATGGAGTTGCAAAGTGGTGTGAAAACAGTGGCTCATGCAGTATTTTTAGGTACAATAGATTCATACACCGGCAGCGAAGGTTTAATATTGACTTTCTTCCGGTCGGAAATGAGTGAAATCCGGAATGAACTAAAAAGTTGATTCCTTCAGCTTTTGCTTCAAATTTTTTCCTGTTATCTACAGACTACTGCTGAATACTTCAAATCAATCCATTTGTCAGAGATCTTCTCTATAGTGCCATTCCCACTCTTTGTCAGTTTAGTGATTTGTCAAAATACCAACAAACCTGTCATCATGTATCAATGAAGATTTTTCATAAAAGAAAATGACAGTTGTTACTGTTATATCTACCTCTATTAACAATCGATTCTGGCAAGTCAAATGTTCCACATAGGACTACATTCCACCCACACAGCTAGGTAAGCATTAATTTTATCAATCATTTACCTATGGTTCTCAACCTTTTTGGCCCATGGACCATCTCTTAAAAAATGGTAAAAAAGTTCACCCCTTTAACTCTTTAAGTCCAGTGTGTGCCACTTTTTTCGCAAAGCCTTGCAATGCTGCAACTCGCCAGCCGATAAAGCTAGAGAGCTGTTCAAACCCTCTACAGATTCAGCAAGTCTTCCTAGTTGAGATCAAGAAAAAAAATTCTTTTTTCGTATTGGGTTCTCTGGGGGTATTACAAGTGGGGGTGTTTTTGGCCACCTTTACCCAGCCCCTGGGCACCAATCCAATGAGCCATTTTGGAAACTAAGCTGTGATCCGCACCTTTAAAGCTCTTGATTGACTTTCTAGCATATCTGGAGTCAAAATTATGGATCAAAAACCAAAATTTAGTAACATTTCTACACCCACAAACGCTCGCCTGAGGTGAATTACACCCATATTCTATATGGCCATAACTCACCAACAGATTAAGCTAGAGAACTGTTCAAACCCTCTATAAATGGGGAAATTCTTGTAGTTTAGAATTTTTTAAAAATTTTCAGTGTGGGTTGTTAGCGTTTTTGGCAATTTTTACATAACCACAGGATGTTTTGACAGGTCTGTCAAAACATCTGATGATATCAACATCCCATGGAATTTCACCTATCAAGCCGATTTCGGGTCTCAAAGCTTGTTGAATTTAAATGGATTCTAGGCTATAGTACAAGTCTTTAATCAAACCTTTGAAGGGTTTGATTGACATTCTAGCATTTCTGGTTGAAATGTTGTGGCAAAAATGATTGAATACTAATTAGGGAAATTCCCTAAATCCCTAAGAACTTCTAGAAAAATTGCGAATTTTTTTGGCATAACTTTTGAACCAGAAACGTTAGGAAGTTGATCAAGGGCTCTAAAGACTCCTAGCCTAGAATCCAAAAAAAACTTTGAGCCACAATATCAGCTTGTTGGATTGGATGATGACATCATCAAAATAACCACAAAACAAACCCTAATCATGATCCCATGGACTCAAACCCAAATCAAAAAAAAAAATTATTCTGAACTATAAGACGTCACAAGTCTTTAGAGGCTTTGAATAGCTCTCTAGCTCAATCTGCTGCCGGGTTATGGCTGTCCAAAGTTTGGCCACAAATGGCTAATGTTACCTTTTTTGAAACTTTTTGAATCTTGTCAAAAACTATGTTTTTGAGCCATAATTTCGGCTCCAGATATGCTAGCAAGCTAATCAAGGGCTCTAAAGACACGGATCACAGCCTAGTTTCCAAAAAAAATTTGAGTCAAAAAATGGATCATTGAGTTGGCACCCAGGGCCTAGTAAAGTTGGCCAAAAATGTGAAAACATCTTCCCATTATAACATTACCCCCAGAAAACCCAAATCCACAACGAAAAAATTTTTTTTCGATCTCAACTAGAAGACTTGCTCAATGCGTAGAGGGTTTGAACAGCTCTCTAGCTCAATCGGCTGGCGAGTTATAGTGGTGCAAAGCTTTGCAAAAAAAGTGGCGTACGCAGGACTTATAGAGTCAACAAATCTTACATAATTTATTGTACAATAAGGGTTACAATTTTTAGGAACGTTTTATCAAGCATTTATGGAACTCTTGGTGGAACCACCAATGGTCCGCCTGGACCACATTAAGAAACACTGCTCTACACAGATAAAGAGAAGAAACAGGTTAAAATAACTCACCACAAGTAATGATTGCCACATAGAAGCAAGCACTTCAACAACACGCCTGTATAACCATGGCCAAATAAACATCAGTGGGAGCATAGGCCCGTAAATAAATACAGATCCACAAAAACTACTTACGAGAAGAAATACAGCACATGCAACTCCACCAATAACATTATTTGTTCTAGTATTATCCATCTAATAATTTCAAAATAACCAAATGAAGATGACAACTAATTAAAGAATATATGGAATGCAACTAACAACCCAACTTTAATTTACATGATTCAAAGTTGCTATTGATTTAATGTTTCACGGATAAGCATAAGGCAATGAGCTCAGCTACTGACATATATACCCCAGCTATAACATGATCTGCCAAGAAAACATACAGGAAGCTTTTGAAAGAGCATAATTGATGGTGTGTTGGCAACTACATTCCAGTATTGTGTGGAGATTGAAATTTGATCATCTGCTCTGGTACGAAAAATTTTAGCAATATTTGAATGCAATCTGGATCTGACAATATTGCAAAAATAATAATCCAGTCCAGATCCAAAAATCTAAAACCAGTATCATACCAGATTCCAGCCACAATAACAATTTTTGCCATGGTTGTTGATTTTAGTTGTAGCTTAGGGGAATGTCACAGGTTTACATTTTGATGACACATACATAATCCACTACAACAAACCCATCCTAGCCAGCCCTTATCCTCTAGCATTTTGTATGAATTCAGCCCAACCCAGAAAAACATATCTTAGATAAAAGTATACAACAAACCAGCATTAAATTCCATACAAAGGCCTATTCACCAATAATTAATTGGTGCACAGTATATGACAAACACAAGGCAATCGAGGAAAATTGGAAAGTGCACTTTGAAATTACTGCCTTGGTCAGTCACAAACACAATTTTTCATCAAAACATTCATAGTAATGCCAACCGTATGACATAAATTATCAAGCATTTTCTCAAAACATGGGAACACACCTAGAGATTTAGGGATTACAGCACAAGTTTTAAATTTGGAGATAATAGCGCAAGTTTTAATCAAGCAAACCATGTTGTTGGACATGTAAATGAGTCATTTCAGTTAAAATATTAAGCAAACCTATTGTGTAAATTGTGATACAAGCATGAAATTTACCACAGTCATTCTATATATCATGAAGTTTATTTTCAGATGTGGAGCCATCTTGGATTTGACCTGTGATGACGAACACATACCATTTAGTGCGAATTATAATAATACTATCTTCAATAATTTAGCATAAATCATGGCAAACAGCATATCAAATAAAAGATCTGAATGCGTATAGTGCATATAAACAACAAATAACACTCTTCTGTGTGATACTAAGCTGTTAGTGCAATAAAACAGACACATTTTTAATACGAAAATGACCGTCGCAAAACTTTTACGTTTAGCGTGAACTCATCATAAACTACAGCAACTTCACCAATATTATCCAAAAATAAAATAACAACACGTTTGTAATATGGTACTAAGCTATTGATTCAGTGAAACAGACAAATGTGTGAAAAATAGTATCATGATTTTATTGTAGAAGATTGTATCAACTGCATCATGATACTTCAAACAAAGGTATTGGCTCAGGTCCCATGAGAGAGCCTAGCAGGCCCATGAGCCTCAAAAGTCGAAATTGAATGGGCAACTATGCACAAATTTTTTGTTGTTATAACTTTATTTATTCAAGCTTGTGCAAATTAATTAACTAAAGTTGTTGTTCAAATCAATATACAATAATAATAGTTTATTGCAGGCTAGTGGTCCATACAGACTCGATCATAGACAGAAGAGCACAAAAAATGGGTTAGCCAGCGCATAGCACATGACAGAATAGGCTTTGCACGTGGCCAACATGGAAAGGAGCAAAGCACTTTATCATCACCACAACTGTGTATTATCATTCACAAGAGCACAAAAAATGGTTTGACATACAATAGCACGTTGTAGAATCGATGCTTGCACATGACCAACATTTGAGAGGAGCACGAGAATGTAGTCTTAGATGCGTTTACTATGGTCATATTGCATCGTCAGCAGAACAGGTGCCAAACTGAAAGCTGAACTGGAAGGAAATGCAGAACAACTGAAATGCATGGACAGGTTTTACCATCACCATCAGTGCAAAGTTAAAACGTTCCCAATGCTTGTGCAATAGCACTTTATTTCATGATCACTAGTTAACATTGGGACTGTTACACTCCATATATTATGATATTAGACCCACTGCTATGTCATTAAGGCAGACATGCTTACCAGTAAGTTACTACAATATTTTTAGTACAGCTGGTTTTCATACACAGATATCATGGTGCATGCTGTAGTGTAAGGCTATAAAAAGTGATATTTTCTAAATTCTTTAAATATTTTGTTATCTTCCTTGAGTTTGATTGAGTTCAACATAGCCTACTCATGTCACTATGCAAGCATTTTTTGCAGATTGCGTTTTTAGATGCACTTCTTTTTTTTCTTTACAATTTCTCAGCTCATCTCCCCACTTCTGAAGATTTTAGCTTGAATTTCATTGATCCTGATGCGTTGCATCAAATCATCTTGTTAACTGGTCAGACGGTTTAAATAAGTGTAGTAAGCACTGCAGCTGCAAATTCCTTTTCCAAATTGTTTGTCACAAAAATAACTCTTATTACCAATGAATCATTCTTCTTTCTAGTACACTAGTAGTACAGGTACAGCCTACAGGATACTTTGCATTCTAACAAAAGCTGTACAAAAAAACTTAATAATCTTCTGCTAACGTAATAAATCATATCTCAATTGCCAGTGTTGGAAACTTGCTCAGTACTGATGAGCTCCGTATTGCAATCGCCTCCGAACTGGTGCCAAAATCCTTGAAAGCTCAAGATGCCGCTGTGGCAAAGTTGTTGACGAGCTCGGGCTCCATGGCCTCTCCTGTACTAAAAATGCAGGCCGCTTCCCAAGGCACTCAGCCATCAACTCCATCCTCAAGAGATCATTGACCCGCATTGGTCTCCC
>JGI24021J15306_10000691_pt1 | contig 28296 bp, 20 predicted proteins | sample Ectturendosymbi1_FD_15306 | JGI IMG/M metagenome (IMG submission 15306) | reverse complement strand
TACGAGTTAGCGAACAACTGTGATTACAGAAAGTGTCTGTAATCTTGTGGTCCTACCCCAACGCCATTACAAAACCCTCTGTGTCTGTTATTATCAAGCTGCGTTGTGGAGGCAGTGTGTGCTCGTACTCTATGGACTTCGTGTCTGGTTCAAACATTGAAATTTAAAACAATGCGGTGTACTGTACAGCAGGAACAGATTCAATGGACACTGCATGAGACAAATTGCGCGTTCCACTTGCACATCTTCTCTATCTCTTTTTAGGTTTATTTGGGTGCTCATTAAGCATTATACAACTGCATGGTGGCCCACTTCTTGTTTTATGGTGGCAGGGACAAGCTACACGCACCACTTGCAACTCTTCTCCAAAAAAAAATTGTGGAACGAAATGTTGCAAAAGAGCCAAATAGCCAAATAAAAATTTTGGAGCCAATTGCTTCTCAAAAGAACCAAATTTATGGTTTTTGGCTACAAAAGAGCCAATCTGGCAACCCTGTTCCCAACCTCTCTCTGCTGGTTGGATTCACTGAATCAGGTATGGTTGAAAACAAGCAGCTCGGCGAGACACTCACGGTCGTGCTTGAGTGATTTGGATTCCCAATCCAACTCGAATCCCATAACAGTGCAGTGTAAAGTGGGTAATTGGTGATTGGTTTAAGGTTTAAACAGAACCTCATTTTAAGCTTGTGGTTCTATCTACAATAAAACTAAATTAGGTTGAGACATGAAATTTTTCTATTTTCCTTGCAATTTTCAGCCACATCAATCAACCTTCCCCAAAATGGGCAAATTTTTTACGAAAATCAGGCACATAAGGTAAACTTGCCCAAAACGGGCCGAATTGAAATATGAAAACTATAAATTAGTGGAGTTTTGTCAATTTTTGCAATGTCAAGGCATCAACAGGGAAACAAACTCTCTAACCATAACGTCGGGTGATTTTCACCTCAAACTCACACTAACCATCACACCGGTTGATTTTCACCTCAAACTCACACTAACCATAACGTGGGTTGATTTTCACCCCGAACTCACGCTAACCATAATGTGGGGTGATTTTCACCCGAACTCACAATCAACCATAACGTCGGGTAATTTTTACCTGGGAAACACGTGGCGACCATCCTGTCCGGGTGGAAGCACCGGGGGTAAGTATTTCCGGGGGTGTGAGTAATCTTTGCAGAAAACTTGAAAGTGATCAATGCTGACAAGTGCTCCCCATGGTTGGCACGTGAACCTCGTTTTGTTTTGATTGTGGACAGGTTCCACAGCGTCAGTGGCGTAGCCAGCCCAAAAATTTGGGGGTGGCAAAATGTTTGATTTTAGGCGAATAACACTATTTTGCTTGGAAAAATGTCTCTCAAAGCACAAAATGACTATATTTTCTGAAATTTTGGGGGGGCAGGGCCCCTTTGGCCCCTCGCTTGTCTACGCCTATGCACAGCGTTGTCTGGTCTCAAAGTTCATGTCCTCAATAAAATGCTTTGGCCTTTCACCACAAGTGCACGCACAAGGAGCAAGCCTTTTTTGGCTAAGCCAAGTTCTAGAAACTTCAGTCAGGAAAAGATAAGCACAAGGTTCATCATGACCTCAATCAAATGCTTTGACCTTTCACCACACGTGCACACACCAGAGGTGTACGGAGTCTGAAATTTTTGACTCCGACTCCGCTCCTGCTTCGGCTGAATGCACTCCGACTCCGCTCCGACTCCGAAACATTTTCAAGTTTTGGACTCCGACTCCTGCTTAAACTCCAAAGTGAATTATCTAAACTTTTGGCAGTGTCTAAACGACCGTATCTGGTTTTCACATTAAAAAGACTAAAAATCCGTATCAAACGAATCTGCTAATCACTGCAATAGATGTCAGTTGCTTCTCAGATAAAGGATTAAGGTGGCCATAAATTATTTACCCTGTAACCTACCCTAAACCCTAACCATTTACCTTAACCGCAAACCCTAACCATCAACACTAAACATTAATAAACCCTAACCTTCATTGACACTAGCACTGAAGCATAAACGTAAATGCTAACCCCAAACCCTAACCTTAAACACTAATATAAAACCCTAATCCTAAATGATAAACCTACCCAGGCCCGTAACCAGCTTGGGGCACCAGGAGGGGCGAAGAGTTTTTTGAGAGGGGCCCAAATTTTTTTTAACTATGTCCAATAGTTTGAAAATATATCCAACAAATTTGTCCAGGGGGTCGAAAAATTTTCTCGGAGGGGCTTCCCCACCCCTGCGCCCCCCTGGTTACGCGCCTGAACCTAACCCTAGTCCAAAAGCACTTGTCTGCGAAATATACATCTTAAGGGGCCCAAATATTTTGACATACAATCTTCTGTAAGTACATCAAAAGAAAAGCCAAATACAACAAAGGAGTTACTCGAACTGACGATTGTCTAGTCACTTCCCACACCAGGGGGGGGGCAAAGAGTTTTCTGAGAGTGGCCCAAATTTTTCAAACTATGTCCAACACTTTCAAATTATGTCCAACATATTTTTCCAGGGGGGCAAAATATTTTCTAGGGGGGATTCTCCCCCCCTGCGCCATCCCTGGTTACGGGCCTGTTTATATCTGGCAGAAAACTGGATGCGGGATACGATACATTTTGTACTTCGAAACAGAAAATTGGATATGCTGGTTGTTGAGACACTACCGAAACTTTTTATGTGAGCTAAATTTTATTGGCCAACAGATTTTTAACGTGTCACCATCAACAAGAAATTGTCCAAATCTTCACACACATGAAACTCACGAACCTAACCTGACTTACATCCAAGTTGTACAAAAATTTTAAGACTTCCTGTGAATTAGTTTTGCACATTTTAAGGTTATGTTATAACATGCTTTGTCAAAAACGATCTGCAATAATAATAATCAATAATAAACAAACTAACCTCATTAAAACTGACTCCGGCTCCGGCCCTTCCTTAGAAAAGTCAACTCCGGCTCCACTCCTATTTTCGAAAATCGTTAAGACTCCGTCCGGAGTCCACTCCGACACTACGCCTCCTGTGCACCTCTGGCACACACAAGGTGCAGGCCTTTCTGGCTCCAAATTCTTTCCTCTGACGAATAAGGCGTCATACATTCTCGTGCCTGTTTCTCAATGAAAACCACGAGCTGAGCAGGAGCCATTCGCTCCAAATTGATTCGCGTCGTCAGGGCTTGCACTCGTGTGATCTATTCCCGTGCTGGATTCGGTCAAATGTTGCTGGCGTGGCTGACTAGTGAACCTACATGCACCAACCCCTTTGCCCACATTGGTCAAAGTTACCTCAGGAGGGATCTTTGTGCAGGAATTTTGTTACACCTCAGGTAACCATGGGTCAATTTGGGCAAATTTTTGTTCCCCATCGACAACTACAAAACTTGTGCAGATTCCGATAGAACTGCCCGAAAGAGCGTCTAGAAAATGCAGCTACTGAAAGAACCAACTTTCTACGTGAACGTGAACTAATTTCTAATTTAAGTAGAACAACCGTTTGCCCAAATTGGGTAGAGGTTACCGGAGTAGGGTTAAGTAAAAACATGGGTAAATTTCGGTTCGATCAATGGTAGCCGGAATATGAACAGGAGTCGGATTGTCAAATTTGAAAAATTTCCGGACCCGGATTCAAAAATTATGGAACAGGTGCGGAGTCGGATTTTGAAAAAGTGACTCCGGCCACCTCTGCCTGTGACGGGTGTGCATGTGATACTAAATAGAAAAAGAATGCGAAAAGAGAGTTTGGTCAACAAAACGTAGCCAAAAACAATGAGCGTCATTTATAGGCCTACCTTTCAATGAAGTGAAGAAATAAAGATGTAAGCCGCCCTTGATTACAAGCCGCACGAATCGATGAAAAGTCTATGCAGGATGGCATTGCTTGGTTTTCTGCTGGATTGGAAATCTGTCAAGAAAACGCGTAGGCTTAATTATGGTTCACCGTTAAAAACAAATTAATCCATTAGCCACACATCATAGACATAAAATCTATCTGCTTTGTCGCCATAGATTTTCTGGATACATGCAGATTCAAGGTTACTGTTTTTTAGTGTCAATGACATATCTCCGCGGAGTTGTTTGAGGAATATTGTAATCAAGATCAGCCTCACGAATGCTCTTACGATATTTTAACACATCTTAACGGCTTTTCTCAAAGTGGTTTCATTAAACCTTCCGTTAACGTTCTTATATCTTTTAAATGTGGCTATATCAATAAAAGTGCTTTGAACCTGGTCTACTTCTGCAAAGCGCATGAGACAAAGAAGAAAACGTAAAGAATGTATTGTTATGGAACATTTTTGAAACATTATAAAATGTGCAGTCATACAAGGACCTTTGGTCATGGTCCAAAGGTCCTTCATCCGGACATTTTTATGTTGCTGCTACTGAAACATTATTACTTGCTCAATTAAAAAAAAACGTGCTGTCATTCCAGACGTAAATGTCGCTTCTATTCGCAAAACAAATAACTGTCAGATATCTGTTTTCTATCCTTAGATATCACAAAAAGTTCAGACCTTTCCAAATTTACTTTTACTCCATAAAAAATGCATTTTCAGCTATAACTGCTTAATGACTGGACCAAAATCATCTGCATTACACATGACAAGTTGACGTCTGCTAAGCATTTTCACACATGATTAACGAAGCGTTACCATGTGTCATTTATAAGGAAGACACCATGGTCCAAAGGTCCTGCATGGCCGTAGGTCCCTAATTCCCCTATATCGGGTGTTCACTGTTACACCAGTCCCGTCGCCACAGGGGGGCTTAGCCCTTCAAACAAAGCTCCAAGTCCCCCAAATGTAAATATGAAGCATTATAATGGAATTTTTGTCAAATTTGAATGTCAAGCCCCCCCTGCACGAACGTAAATTCCCCCTATTGACGACTTTCTGGCGACGGTTCTGTGTTATACCACGGCATTTGCTCTACTTTATCCTCAGAATGCTTTCCACCATGCAGCAAATTGGCTATGGCTACGATCTTCAAATATGTTTTGATCAGTCTCAGCTTTCAATTTTTTTTCGTTTTATCAGCACATACGTTATTTCAAAAGAGGAAAGGATAACAGACTTTTTAGTAGTAGCAGTCATTACGACTAATGCAGGGAATTTTACCGCTGGCACAAATATTCGTGCTGTTCCTTAAAGAATTGAGAGAAACTGTTCTGATAAATGTCTTGTTTTTTTGTAAATGACTCAGCAGTTTTGAATGAAACAAGAGTTGGTTGCTACGGTGTATATCTAAAACATCCATTGAGCTGATGGCTCAATTTTTCACTTGTGGGTTGAAAAACACAGAGTCTAAAATTTTTGAAGCGAAATTATTCTCGACGCTAACGTTATTTTTTAAACCTGGATCTTTAAACTGCGAAGCTGGCGTGTCCTGATCGATTTCATCTAGATTTACATTTACTTTCATCAAAACTAAGTATTTTTGTACCTAGTTCGCTGACATTCTGCCAGACCTGTAACCAACTTGGGACACTACGGGGGCAAATAGTTTTCTGAGGGGCCCAAATTTTTTGAACTATGTCCAATAGTTTTAAACTATGTTCAACTCATTTTTCCAGGGTGGAATCCCCCTGCGCCATCTAGTTACTAACCTGCATTCTGCAGGTATTAACTGAGATACAAACGCATATTAGATGTTGGAATCAATACCGAATTGGCAACAAACAAGTATCAAAATACGTTACTCCTGCACTTCGACTGATAAGGCTATGCTGGTGAGTGTTCGAAAGTGCCTGAAACTTTCAAAAGTACTGCGATTCTAGCAGACTACTTTTACACTGGAGTACAGGGTGCTAATGCAGAGAGCACAACAGAGATTCCACCACTCGATTGAATAAAGCATGGCAACTCTTGGTGAAATCTACCCCCATTACGTAATACACGCAGTTTTCTGAAGTGATAAGAAGCTAACTGCTGAAGACACAAAATTAGAACCCTTGAAGTTTGCCATTTTTATTCACGATTGCTGGTATGTTTTGCCTAAAAAGACAAGACAGATGCATATTGCAAGAGAGAAAAAATTAGGAACAGAAATTTCATTCACCCCTCTTCTTTCATTCACCCTTGCAAGGAACTTGTTCACCCTGGGGTGAACCATTCACCCTATTAAGAAGCACTGATTTAAAGGGACACAAACGTTTCGGAAGCCTGGCTTTTCTATTAGAGATGAAACAAAGTAGCATTCAGCAGCTGGTCAAGGTTTAGTTGTGTGTGCTAATCTGCGAACGAACGCATGATTGTCTGCAGATTTGGTAGAACGGACGAATACGTAAAAAACGCTGAACATCTTCAGCAGGCCGACATAGGAATGCAAGAATCGTAACTAGCACCAGGTCACTTTGCCGGTGAATGCAATTTTGATACCCCATCTGTTGCAGAGCATTGCCGCCTTCATTGTGTATTTATACGCTATTCGGTTTAGGAACACGTTTAATCCGATGGCGATCACAGCGTTCGAGGCTCCTTGTATGCTGTGTGTGTCGAATGTGCTTTCGCAGGAGATCTCAGCAAATCTAGATTTTTACGGAACGTGAAGTTATATCTTGTTCCACGAGCCCAGTGTGGATGGTTGGCGAGGCGCGCAGTGCTTAAAAGGGCACTACAGGCTGTAGAACTCCGGACATATCAGATCTGTTGAACGCCGCTCGTTCTAGCAAAGCTAACCAAAGTTAAATTACACTGCAATGCAGAAGTTGAACTGAAGCCAAATGATGAGTAAACAGCCAATAACATTCAAGTTCATTCACTTTGTTCGGTCATTACTTCAGTCTCACAGGCATTAAACAACTTCGATCAACAGCAAACGCCAATAGGTCAGCAAGATTTGCAATTAATAAAAATTTTACCAAGCAGTATTGAACGAAGTAACGGAAATGGCACAGACTTATTAGTATTCGAGCTGAGGCCAGAGTAAACTAAATTAAACCATCTTCAAAGCAAACCACCACTGTTGTTCGCAACGTCACTTTACTGCAACGCAGTTTTACAGGCTAATAACAATCATGAAAATAACGGCCAAAGCAATAGTTGCAAAGGTCTACGAAAATGTCGTTTATATCTACTGCTTTGGTCGTTATTTTCATTATTAGGCTATTCAACACTTACACTTCCCGTGCAATAACAATCGGTGTATAACAGTTAGAAAGTACGGGAATATGCTTATTATCATCATCCACAAGCACAGCCTTAATAATTCAACACCTTGCAGGTAAAGACGCGCTTAATGGAATGAATCTCAATAGGCCAAGTGAATCGTGACATTAAAAAGATTGCTTTGGAAAATGCAAACTATGAAGGGCGTTTCGACTTTTACGCAAACAAGCATACAATACTTCGTGGAGAAAAGCGCCGCCATTGATTTGAGTAAACTGCACTTTGTACCCGAGCCGTGGTTAGCTAGTGTTGTCACGGGACCAGACTGGGGCGCAAGCCTGAACGATGACCGGGCGACAGTTGTGCAATTAGCCAAACACTTGCAACCATGCGGGATCGTGAAACCGTGGATGGAATTACCCACCTGACTGCAACCAAGGAAAATGAGTCGTTGTAAACGTTAACGATTTCAAGAATGAGTCGAAATAGATGCATGACATCAATCAACATAAGACGCAATAATCTCCTAGGGCCTAGTTTGTGCCAAATTTCAGTGTTGTGCCAGGCAGTTCATCACCGTGCATAAATACGCCACGAACAAAATCCATGAAAACGGAACAGAAGAAAGGTTTTGACATCGGGTTGAGTCCCTGCAAATGCGCAACATGCCCTCCACCGTTGGTCATAGCCAGTGCAACGTAGTCTGTTCGAGATATTTCTTGTAGTGGAATGCCTGCAACACCGAACATGGTTTAACTAAAACTCGGTTTCTATAAAACGACGGCACTGAAGACCAAAACAAGCTCACGGCAATGTGAGCTATAGTCATTACAATAAGGGCAGTGGGGGAAGGGTTGCTGTTCGGAAAAACAGTGGTAGATGAGCCGACCACACTTTAACTGCCAATATAATTAAAGGCGGCAGCTGCTTACTTTCTGTTTCAATAGTATATTTGGACCAGGACAAACGTACAATTGAACCCATTGATTTTCGTTTCTTGGGGAACCAATTTGGCTTTCAAAAGCAGGTTATCAGGCCAGCCTGTTTTTTTTCACTGAAACATTTCGGTCATTTGTGTCACAATTGTATTAAAACTCGCCATAACAGTGTTTTTAGCCTATATTTTCGAACATTCTGACCGAAATGACTTAATTTTTTTCGGTCATTTCAAAAACGTTTTGGTCTATGACCGAAAAAAACAGGAAACCAGCTCACATTTGACTTACCGTACGAATAATAAACTCCCATCCATAGTGTAGCGGATTTAACAAGCATAGACTTGTTATCATTGACGTGCATATGTTGACAATCAAGTAACTCGTGAGTGGTTCCCAGAAGTGCTTTCTAATTAAGGTGTAATTAAACGTGGAAAAGTAAGTCACTACTCGCTTTTCAATTCCGCCAAACATCAAGCTTAGCTTGTAACTTCACCTTCGTTTATTCTAGGTAGAATATTGCGGATTGATAAAAATTTGTTATCGATCTAGAGCAGGGGTGTTCAATACGTCCATCACGATCCGGCAGTCGATCTCTAAGGTACTGTGGGTTGATCGCGTGACACACCTTCGGCGCCGGTGGACGGGCATGTCCGAGTAAAGTCAGGTAATGACAAAAAATGTACATAGTTAATTGTGTTGTTTTGTGCAATATGGGCTCATGTGGGCATGCAATGTATATCAACATATATTTTAAAAGGAATTCTCAATATATTTATTAATAAATATATAGTTTGCATTTTTGTAGTAGGTAGATAATTTTGACTTGTTCATTTTACAAGTACTGCAGCTTGCATGCTGAAAAAGTGTGAACACTCGTGATCTCAAGACCAACCCGATCAAGATCGGAAACGGCGATAGCTCTGTGGTAGAGAGTCAGTCTTAAATTGAAAGATTGGGGATCGATCTTCTAACCTCGAGCCCTCCAGCGAAAAAGTAGTAATACAATAAATCATCATATCAAGCAAAAAGTAATGCACCTCAGTAGAGGGTGAATCCTAACTAACGACAAGGCGATGGTTGTCATGCAGCACGTCGAGAAGTGGCATACGAGTTATATTTTCACGTTATTTGGAGACAGAGAGAAAGACTATATCTGACACATGTGTCTTTAGCCTATCGTGGACATGATTGCAGCGCCTCATTGGTGAGAATTCCGGTGAATAAAATTAAAACGCACGGTACAGACGTCATTTTACCATCGTGCTGTGTATATTTTCATGTTCAACATACTGCGTAACCTTTTATTTGTCTAACTTTTATCATGCCCACAAAATTTACCCAAAACAATTTTTCGAAGCTATAAGGGAAGCAAAACATTGAAAAACGAATGCCATGTTTTAATAAACAGCAGGATGGAAGTTATTTTCCCTGACGCTAGAGCTCAAGTCTTAAGTTTGGTCCAGTATTTTCGAGAAGATGATCTCGGAGACGGAGAAATGGTTCAACTTTGAGACCGAGACCACGTGAGAAAATCCGAGATGGAACCGAAACGTGAAGCTTCCAAATCGAGACCTGAAAATCTGTCGGTGAGAAATCGAACTGATTCTATCCTTCATTTCTAGTGCTTCAGAAACACGTTTGAGCGACTTTCGTCGTATCATGCAAATAGAATTCAGCATGAAGACTTGTTCTTTGCCCAACCGGACCGGTGGTCAGGTTTTCGTCGCCTTCTTTCGAACTTTCCACACATCACTAAACAAAGGTTATCAGCACGATCGACTTTCACATTAATTGAATTTCATCCAATTCCGCCAACCTTTTACGTTTTTTTCTTGTCCGAGGATGAATGTAAGATAAGGCGAATTGCGGTGCATTTTGAAAAAGCTCTCTTCCAAGCAGAGTTTAAAATGGCGTTTCCCGCAGTATACAATGAATGCCAAATTAAGCGGGCTGAAGTTCCAGGCTGAGTACTGCGCCCTTCTAAACGGAAACAGAGACATCAGCTTTCATTACTGGCTTGAACCGCCTTGACCTTGTTGCTGTGTTTAGAAATTCATTTTGAAACTGCATTGCTAAATTTCAGCACAATCTATCAAAGTAAAAAAAATTAAAGCAACAGGTAAAACGGTGTTTGAAAAAAAAACAACCTTTAAAGGAACGCGAGAAAAGCAAGTTTATAAGAGGAAGAGACACACGCAACCTCTTATTTTAGCAATTTTTTTAAAAGTATTTATTTTAATGATATACTACGTGTGGCCTCTTAATTTTGCGATATTCTCGATGGAGCCCTTGCACTAAAAAGTTCGGTGCCTAAAGCCGTGAGTTGTTTCAGACATTGAAAATTAAAATTTTGAGTATCGATTTTAAAACTTTCTGGACATTCCATGCTCCGTAAAAACTTGGTGCTGAAAAAAAACTTGAACTTTTTCAAGAAATTAAGTTTACTCTGCCAAGTACAGCAAGTGATTAGTGCACAACCCCGGATAGTATTCGTGAACTTGGTGAATCGGTCTAATTTTCCCAATGATATTCTTATATGGAATCACCAATGCCCATCCATCGGCATATCACTACACACATGTCAGTAACGCATAACCGCATGCTGCACGTAAACGACCCATCTGGGTTAATCAGTTTGAGTGTAATTGTTACGAGTTCTGCGAACACATCACGAAATGTGAAATAATCACTCACCTTCAGGAGGAACAAAAGCGTCGTCATCGGCGCACAAACACAGGGTTGGCGTTTTGATTGACTGCAACATTCCTGGGGTGATTACACTGTCCTCATAATAATGGTCAACAGATTGGTAGCCGAAAACTCTGGAATAAAAACCTGTAAATGGTTTTCCAGTAAGGCGTTGCAGAAGACGGTCAAAACAACTTTGACGGTCAAAATCCAACAGATGCAAAAATTTACTTTATACTGCTATCACGTAGTGAGTAATGCTGACTTCAGAGCAACGTGCTAAATTCAGTTTGTATAGCGAGTGCTGACAAGTTCCGTTGTGCAAAATAATGATACAGTTAGGGCAGGATGCAGAACGGCAGCACCACGATTGGCTTCACCCGGTCTTATCGGTTCCATCCGCCAGCAACATTCGATCACACAAAACTTTGACCAAACAAGGAGATAACATCTCGTCTACCTGGCCTATTGCCACTTAACGCTCGATGCGGAGATCGCGGCTGCATCTGGCAAAAGAAGTTCAGCAACCTCGTACCTTCTGCTACAGACCATGGGTGCGGAAACTTTACCTAGTCGAAGGTGGTATTTCAGTTAATTAAGCAGCAGTTAGGCCACAACTTCAAAAGTACGCATAAAATATTATATCGCTTGTATAGCATTCAATGCACTGGCGGTTTTTGGCTCGGGCACTTTCGCTGGGACGGACGATTCTGCACTAGACCCGACTATTCATNGCGACAACCAAAACAAATACNTTTGTAAGCAAGCAAATGGTAGAAAGCCGCACAAACTCCTCGAAAAGACCACATTTTCCCCACCCCTGCAGTATACACTATTACGCGCTTGCAGAAAACTTCAAGACGGCCAACTGAGGCCTTGTACCAATATTATCAGTGCAAAATTTCGAGCCAGCTTACTTGGCAGTAAATTCGCTGTCGAACTCCCGAATACTTCTGGTCTTTTTCATCTTTTTATGGTCGACAGTACCAGCGAAAAGGTTTGCATACCTGCAAAGGTTTCCGAAACACAAATAAAATTATTTTGTCGTGCAAAACAACAAAATGAAGGTAAGCAGCAATATAGGTCCAGCGGCACTGCACAGTGAGATTCGTTACATTTTAACACACACTTCATAAAATTTACAAGGTACGGACTTTCTACTTTGAATTTTTTTCGACTTATTACCAAACAAAAGAAATGTAAATTTACCGGGAATTTACCTGTCGGAAAATTTACTTGGACATGGTTACGATCAGGTGTTGTTCAAAAGGTTAAAACTTCGCCTTTTCCATTGCGTGGACTTTCGTTTCGGCTGCCAGTCACCTTCAATTTAATTTCGCTGCAGGACACTAACGACGACCGCAACAAACCATATGTTACCCCACCCTACAGACGTAGAGCTCTACTCACTTGTAGTACATCTGCTTCAACTCTCTTGTCAAAGACACGTTGTATAGAAGCCAATAATCCCACTGCTCAATTCGAGCTGAGCCTACCACAGGGTTAAACGGACAACAGTACACAAAAGCGCCGTTGAGTTTGCTGTCTTCACCCGTTTCAGCCAAATACCGAGTAAGCAGCAATCTAAATTAAAAAACAAATACCTGGAAATAAAGCACTTACTGGATTTTTACAAAATCTGGGGTAAAAGGAGTGACAATTAACACAGATTTTTGGCATTTGGCAAAAAGACAAATTTGAGTTATTTTTTTCTTTCTTCGCTTCATCCAGGAGGAATTGTCAACAACTGCGCCGAAATTGTCAACAAACTGAGCTGATTTCAAGGCCGATTTTACTTTGACGCACGCTCAGTTATTCGCCGTTGTAGATAAATTGGTGGAGAAGAAGTGGAGCAGCAGCAGTCTTGGCCTGGTCACAAATTTTGCACATATATTTCAGGCAGGGGAGCACAGCCTGCGGCCGTATGCGGCCTTCGATAAAATTTATGCAGCTGTGAATATGTAATTTTAATTGTAAGTTATGGCGGCACTGCATTAATAAAAACTCTTTTGTCTACTGCAGGGATGCACAACCTGCGGTCGTAAAGCCGCATGCAGCCTTGGATAAAAATTTGTGCGGCCGTGCACATGTAATTTGAAATATAAGTTATGTCAGCCGTGCATTGATAAAAACTCTATCTACTGTATGAGGATCCTTAGCAAAAAAACGGCCAAATAGACGCGCGGATGGAGGTTAGGCTCAGTGTGTGGAAGCAGAACAGAAGCATTGCAAAAACATAAAAAAATATCTTAACTCACTGGCGACCGTAATTCATAAAAGCAAACGTAATGCAGCCGACAATAAAAGGTTGTGCATCCCTATAGTTCGATCGCATAGTTCAATTAACATAGTAAAAAACATCCAAATACAATTCCGTACTAACATAAAAGCTTCGGATAACTCTTCATGAATCAGTAGCACAACTACAGGAAATTTAGCCAAGACGCTAATCGCTGGCAAAACTTTGCGCAGAACATCCGTCACATATGAAAAAGAATAAGAGAACATTAGCTTTTCATAACTGACCGCGTTTCTGCGATAAATGCAAGCAATTTGTTGCGAGTGCACTTTCAGTTTATCACCTAAATTTTCAGCTGGTAAGTTATCTTTTTTGTCACAGGTAACACCTGCACAACACTTGCATATTGGTAGGGGCAGTGTTTTTCTACATCACATGACAACTTATGGGAAGAAAAAAATGGGGCATGGAGCTCTTGAGTAAACAATAACTGAAGTTCTTTAACAGCAGCGATTAGCTTATCACGTAGTATACCACCCACCCGCCCAAAGAAATGCCGAGAGCAGCAATGGGAGAGCTTGGGCATCGTTCACGAATCACAGTGAATGCTTGCTTGAAATCTTTTGTGCAAGAACCACAAAAAGACATTCCATTCTGTAACAAGAAACATGTTATACTCCAATGTTTCACATTTTTCGAACATCTACTTCGATAGCGAAAAATGTGTGCACACTACACATTAGGGTGGTCCTTAAATGCATAGCAAAAATTAAACAGTAAAATTTACCATGGGAACCGAGGTGGTTGTGTTCCTGTTAGGCTAAAACTATCTTGTGTAAAAAAAACTCCCAGGTAGAAGAACATTTGACGTTGCACATGAGCAATGAAGATTCTTATAAATAGACACTTTTGTTGATATCTGGGTCTCCTTTTTACAGAGTATTAGCTGCTCAGAGGTAGGGGTATCGCGGGTGTCAACCCACTCATTGTTGCCCAGTGAGCAGTGTACTCTTTTTACTGTCAGGAAACGCACGCCTATGCTCTGTCACAATCTACATGAGCAACTGCAGCTGATCTTCATCATGCGTTACAAGCCGGTTGTATTCTTGAATAAGTGCCATTCCACGCTCTGCAGTGTCATTTGTGACTTGGATTCCTTGTACCAACTTTCTGTCCATCAGATAGCCTGGTTGATCATTTCATGAGACAGGGGACTCCGTTAGAAACATTTGATCCATTTTCATTTTAGGAAGAGGCGACGTATGTTTTTTGCTTCACAAAATCAGCCAAGCAGTTGTTTGAAAAGCACGTTTGAGAGGAGAGGATCTTCATCTCCATCTTTTTCAAGTGCTGCAACCATTCGTCGCTTCATGTCATCGCACCTCTTGATCAAAAAAATCCAAAGCCACTAATTCCTCAGAGAGGTACCAGAGCTGACCAGAGAATTGGTTCAGTGTGATTGTCCCATCTACCCAATTATTTACCCCCTGAACAAGCGGGTCTAAGGGTTATTTTTGAGCTGTAAACCATTTTCAGTACCCTTTAAAACCATTGTTTGCTATTTGTATGAAGGTATTTTCCTTGTACTCAATGAATATTTCCTAAATGTCATAAATCAGGTGAATTTTTAGATCTTGACCAAGAGGTGACCTCACAGCGGATGATCAAAATGTGACATATATATACTCTGCCTGACAAAAATTCAGTTTTGAGATGCCTATAACTTTTGATCCACACCTCCTAGCTCAATTCTGACAGCAGAATCAGAAAGAGCAAGCCAGAAATATCTGGACTACCAATTTTCAGACCTATATCTTGTACACAAGTGAAGTTATGGGCTTCCAAACACCTTCCAAAATGAACACGGTGATCCATGAGGGCAAAAATGGGTTGTGAACCGTGCAGTGTAAATGGCCATAAAATCTAAAGCGCTTGGAATTTTGATCTGAAGCTTGGGGATTTTTTTATTGCTCCCACAGGGGCACATTTGGTGCAATTTTGAGCAAAATCTGAGGTGGTGCACATGGAAGCACTGGTTGAGTTGTGATGGAATGACCCATGAAATTTCATTGCTCATGTGCAACCTGTACACATCGATTGTCTATGAGATATTTTGCATATATAGTTTTTCACCAAAAATGAACAAATTTAACCCAGTTCCCGTACAGTTTTCCAAACTTTCCAAATAAGGACCACCCTACTACACATTCATCATCTCACTGCAATCGTCGCTTTATTTCAGCAATGTATATTTCAGTTAGAAAACGTTTCGTAGTATTGCTCGGGCTGAAAAGCAGCAATAAGGCCGATGGGTTCTACGCTCATTTTACACAAGTGCTACCTAAATTATTTTGAATGAATATATTATGGTAAGAAAGAAGGAAGTTTTACAACTCTCGCTTGAACCCTGGGAAGTATCATCTAGTGCAGTAGTTTTCAACCTTTTTCATGCAGCGACCAATTTTGCCACCCAATTTAACCTAACGACCCCTTCCGAAAATTTCCAGTCAGTCATATGAAATGCAGTTGTGTTTGCACAATAGAAAACCACAATGACTGAAAAATAACGTATGAAACGTATGATATCACTGTTGAACAAAAACTCATTTAGGTATTAATTCGTGCACATGGCAGCATCATTGTGGGAGACCTGTGCCGCATGCAAATCGCATACAAAGTTGTTCGTGCGTTGCCAGACGCAACATTACTGTAATGGTCATAATCACACACAAATCTTCGTAATGGTCATAATCACGCTCAAAACTTCGTAATGGTCATAATCACACTTAAAACAATTGTGAATGAAAAAGTAGGGTATAATTTTTTCCAGGTGATCTATGATTTTGGCTACGACAAAAAGTGGCTCCATGTACGAAATTCAAACGTTAACCTTTGAATACTTTCGTTCAATNTTTGTCATACTTACCACCACGTCGGNTGAGCTGAACCCAGTTTTCAAAAAAAAAAATACATATATACTTTCCTTCAACTTAAGTTTNTCACAAAAACTACACTGAAAATATAACTCTCACTGAGCAGCTTGAGCACTAACGAAGTTACTTTGTACTCTAATATCATACGATTTTTGATGAAAAAGGGAGTAGTGTAGATTTAATATATGTCATAACTGAATTACTCATAACAAAAAAATTTGGAGCCTGAAGAACTTCTAATGTTGTATACTGCTAACACGACCGTAGAAGCATGCGCTGAGTGAGTTTCAGCTCTTTACAGCCACCTGGCGCTTAGCCCCCTCTAGCCATAACGTCGGGTCAGCGTGCGTAAGCCACCTCACACTAACCATTACGTCGGGTCTGCGTGACCCAAATAAACTCCCTTTGCAAAATCGAAAAGAGCGAGGATGACCGCAAGCGCACCTTTTAACATCTCACACAAGAAAATGAAGCTGCTGAAGCGTGGGAAGCGCTCGACGCGTGCTTACGTAGGTATCACGTGGTCACCGCATTTGACTAGGGCAGTGGTTCTTAACCTGGGGTAAATTTCATCTTCCAAAGGGGTAAATTTACTGAACCATCAAATGCAGCAAATATAAATTTTACAAATAATTCTAAACTGTAAGAATTTGTTATTTCGTATTTTAAATAAATGAGCACCATTGAGTGTATTGGGGGTCAATCGGGCAATATTGTTTGATGAAAGGGTAACATATGTGAAAAAGGTTAAGAACCACTGGTCTAGGGTTTGATAAACCCACCAAATCAATCCAGGGCAATCTAGAAATAATTATGAACATTTTCATCAGAAGTTCTCGCGACCTTAGAAAAATGGGGAAGACCCACACGAGGGTCGCGACCCCGGATTGAAAACCACTGATAGTTCGCGGACGCCCATCTCCGCTGACTCTGAGCTGAGCGATGGACCACGCGGTAGCGAACGCGGCAATGGTGGTAGGTAATTGCCTGCGTTGAGCTGTGAGATTTCGTTCGCACCCACAAACACCGAGCACAGAGTTAGAAAAGCAAGTCCTTGTTGTAACTNAAAGGAGATTAGAGCCTAGTCTACCAACTTGATAGGTGCACGCAAGGCACATGCNACCATTGTACCACTCAACCCGTATAGATTAGCGTAGAAAATGTAAANACAATACAACTGATGGATATTAGGCAACCGCAACTGAAAATCAAGTCCGAGGTTGATGGTTCTAAACTTTCGTATAAACTTCCCTAACGATCAAGAATGACCTTATTTCAAACAAGTCCGAATTCGTCGCTAATTATACGACTCATAATCAGGTGTGAATCAAGTAACTGAATAACTGCGTACAGAAAAGTCGGCATTACAACAATAGAACTATACGCCAATAAAGAAATGAAAACTGGTGGGTTGCATCACAAAAAAACTCAGAAAAAGTCCAACCTCAGGCTTAAAAATTGTTTAACTGTCTAATGCATGCCATGTCAAATGAATGTTTTATTTCTGTTCAAACAAAAATAAAAAAACAAAAAAGCAATGATTCCATTGGTTTTCATAATGAATCGAATTACAAAACTGTATTGGAATACCTGTATCAAAAAGCGTGTGTTAATTGTATGACATTGGAATAGCTACAAAAATGGCTGGCCGCACTTATTTGCAAAAAAAGCAGTCATTGACACAGAAAATTCCAAAATTTTCTTGTTTTGTAACAATAGGAAAGAAGTAACACACCTATTATGTTAAAATTTTAAAAATCAACGCAATTATGATACATATAAAAATATCATAAAAATTTAGCAAGGAAAAACATTCTGAATGTAACAAAATGAGACACCTCGCGGTTTACAGCAACCTCTGATAGCTAGCTCCCAACCAAGATTGGACCGGCCTGAACTCTTCGCAAAAATCTAAGATCTGCCGCTTGTATTTGAGATGGAACTAATTCGATAATTGATCAAGATTTACGATCTGACAGCTTTGCAGTGCTTGAAAGCTCCAATTTCGTGACCACGAAGCGATGAAGCTACCGCAATACTGCGTTTTCTTTAGTAATCCGTGTAGCAATCTCCTTATTATGCCTTCCTCCACCCGTGAATACCACCTCGGTTTGGTGACATTTAATCACGCGACAATTAATCACTAGACAGTGAATCACGCGGACAATTGAACACCCCAACATTTAATCACTTACACACATTATCACTAAGTACTAGACAAATCAACGTGCAAAACGACGCAAGTACACTAAAATCCCACTGAGCGAGTATCGAGCTCTACTAGTATAATTCACTCCATCAAAGAATACGGAATGAACTATGTACGTAACCGTAAAACCCTAATCCGAAATCCCAAGACCTAAAACCCTAAATCCAAAACCCTAAACCTCTTAATTAAGAGTTTGAGTAATTAAGTGTGTGGTGTTGATCTGTCAAGTCTAGTGATAATGTGTCCAAGTCAGGAGTCTCCAAGCTACGGCCCGCGAAGCTATTTCATCTGACCCCAAAGGCATTTTGTCAATAATGAAAATATATTTACGAAAACTTTGTTGGTTTAGTAGAAAACATATCCCGAAACAAGCACACTACGTAAGATTTCAGGCCCTTGAACTGTTGTGTAACAGCATATGTGGCGGTCGGACAAAAAAGTTTGGACACCCCTGGCCCAAGTGATTAAATGCCGGGTGTTTAAGCGTCTGCGTGATTAACTGTCTAGTGATTACATGTCAGTGATTAATCGTCGCGTCATTAAATTTGCCACCTCAAGGTACATCTCGTCGTGGTGTAGTCCACTGCCAATCACTTGTAGCGTACACTGCCTTGGGTTTCTGGAGTGACATAATACATCGGTCTTTTATTATTTATTTTCAATCTAACTTGGTCGCACGCATCTGCAAAGTGGGTGTTGATGGAGGCCTTGTTCAGAGGTTCAAGCAGCACCATATCGTCTGCAAAAAGAAAACGGTTTATCCTGCAGCTTCCAACAGTGCAACTTCCGTCTGCTCGGCTGTGACGGTTTATCCAATTCATACAGATAAATGAATTCATTTAGGTAAATGAAGAGGAGTGGTGACAGCATACACCTAGTGTTTCCAATCCGGGTCAAATTTTTTTAACCCGGGTTTCGGATAGCTGAGAAAAGAAACCCGGGAAAACCCGTTTGTTCGGGTTTCAAAACGAATGCGATTTTGAGCGATAAAAACTCAATATCATTGTGAAATTACTGTTGGTCCCTGCGCAATTTATTAGCGAATTATTAAGTTAAGCACAGAATGATCTTTATAATAGTGACGTNTGACTATCAAAGCACACTTTATCATTCAGTCTGTTTCTGAGTTTTGTAACAAATTTCTCGTGGCTGAAAAAAACTCTGATTCCACTGATTTGGGTTTGGTTGTAATTAAGGCATGGAACAGTTCTTCAAGTTTAGTTGACCTCTTCTTTGTAACCTCAAAGACTCGTTTCCTTTTTCACAATTTGTGATCGGATCTCTTCTTGTGCCGAAATGGTCTTGTGGTCTTCACTCTCATGGATTACATGGATTTTGTGCTTTGATTTCAAATGGTTGAAACTTTGGGTGCTTGAAACTCTTCTTTTTGTATAACGGAGCACAAACTGCACCTTGGTGTTGGTTGAGCCTTGTTAAATAACAAATGGCTCTAAGCTTCTGATTTTCTTTGATTACTAACGTCTTTAAACTGAATGTGTAAATTAAAAATCTGCTTAAAGTCGCTTCTANAGGAAAGCCAAATATTTTCTAGTAAGTTATTGCAAACTGAAAAGGAACGAATCGATTTTGCAAAGAATCACAGCCTGCATATGAACTAACACATAACAGCTTATAAATGAACTAACTCGGAACTACGAAACTACGGCACTACCTCACGTGGTAGTTATTTAAAGAGGTTAGCGAAAAGACTAAAGTTCGCATAGACACTAATTATGTGCAAAATGACATCACGATCGTCTAAATAGGTCAATTGAACGAAAATATAAACGGACCAACAACGAACATACGATGGTCACCGAGCAAATCCCGCACCTCGTGCCTCATGATAATAGTTGAAAGTTCAAACGTGTTAATATGGCTGTTACATGCGCCAATCTGCAACTTCAGTGTTATCAGAATTACTAATATTTTAATGCAACAGCAATTCCAGGTTTTTTAAAATACCCGGGTTTGGTAGTTGAAAAAAAACGGGTTTCGGGTAGCAGAAAATAGCCAAAAAACACGGGTTTTTGGTTCGGGAAAACCCGGGTTGGAAACACTACACACACCCTTGTCAGAACCCAACACCCACTGTGAACGGTTGTGATTTACCAGGGCTACGGAGTCGTAAAAATAGCACTGCTCCGGCTCTGGCGCTTTTCCTTTTCATGAAAATGGCTCCGGCTCCAAGTCCGAAGCTCTTGATTTTCATGAGTGCAGCTCCGGCTCCGGAGCTTTCCATTTTCATAACATGGCTCCGGCTCCAGCTTTTTGCCTTTTACACATTAATATTTTTATTTGGCTTGGTGTGCCTTCAAGTTTACTGGAAAATTAACTATACCTAGTACACAAAACTAAAAGAATATATCACACTTGTTTGAGGAGGTTAATCTAGTATTTTTTACAATCAGCGCTCTTAGCANGAGAAAATCAGCGAATGAACAACAACCACAAGTTCAGACGATTCAGCGAGCAGTTACTAGCAGAAACGTTACTCAAATTAATGGTAATATAAACAAATTCTGGAAAGGCAGTCGCTGGTTTTGCCATTAATGCCTGAGGACCTTTAGTTATTTATTACGACCAGAATCAAGAGAACATCTGTTCAGAGCGTACCGTAGTTAGATGGAACCTGGGGAAAGAAACAAGTTTGGCGCCCCCATGTTTGAACTTAAGGTGTTTCAAGAGTAAATCTACTGTATTGAAGTACTTGCGACATTGTTTGGACTTTTTGGTGCCCACCAGTAATTTGGCACCGAGGGCATTGTGCCCCCTTATCCCCTCGATATGCCCCTGCGTGTTTGAAAAACTAGATTCATGTCTGAGCATTATGGCACAGTCCAGTTCCAGTTGACTGAGTGTTTTGCACTCGTTGCATGCTTTCCTGTTGCAATCTTGGTGACGCCAGCTAAGAGCGCTGCCCACACAAACCATGCAAAACACATAGTCAATCACTTCTATCATGCACTCTTTCTAACGAGCAGACATTCGCATCCACACAAAAGAAAAGTGCTTAAACGCCATTTGTTTGAAGAAATATTATGGCTTGTTACATATGTACTTATTATGGCTTAGTTCTTTTCGGGTTGCTACACTACTACTGATCTGGTTTGATCATTATGACTACAAGTAAGATGTTGTGATAGTTTTCTACAAGTAACACCACGCCTGTCCAGCTACGATGCCACCCCACAGCCTTGGTGATGAATGAACCATGGAAACATCAGAGATCCATTGCTGCAGTCAGGTATCGTAACTCTTAACAATCACGCTATAGTTGTGTAGAGCAGGGTTGGGCAATTAATTTGTCCTGGGAGCCACTATGAGAAGGTCGCATTTGGTGGAAGGCCACACCTTCCAATGGAAATAAAAGCCAGTTGGTCATAATAGTAGCACGTCTTGTGTCAAGTTAGCACCTGAGCACTAACATCTGCTGTGATAAGTTTGAAGAAATATTAGATTTAAAGATTTTTCCTGAATGCTTCCAAGAGCCACTGAAAACGATGTGGTGGGCCACACTTGGCTTGCTGGCTGCCAATTGCCCAGCCGTGGTGTAGAGCACTGTTCTAAGAAAAGCAAGTCTAGCTTTCAGTAAATTTGGCAAAGCCATTGGTATCTAGGCAAGGACCGGAGCTACCTCTCAAATAGCCATAGTTCAAGCTCCAACCCTGAATTTTTAACTGAGCTCTGGCTCCTTTTAAATTTTACTCTGAGCTCCAGCTCCTTGCAAAACGCCCAGCTCCAGCTCTCCAGCCCTGGGTTTCACATCACTGACATGAATACTAACTTCATAACATGAATACAAGACTTTACAGCCAGTAACAATACACTGCCATTAACATAGTCCTGCAACACTCCCCAAAAATTGTCCTGTGTTTGTGTAATGTGTGTGATGGTATGAGAGCGACTGGGTTCAAAAGATTTTATAAGTACTTTCTCCATCTGCCAAGGATATCCCCACATTGCTGAATATGACACCGCTTTGGTCCTGGATGAATCTAGCAGTACTAGATCTTTCGCCATTGAGACGCCAGACAGTGTATCAGAACATTTTACTGGTTTACCAATAATTGTCCCACAAAAATAAATTCTCCCAAGATCGACTTTTGGACTTATTTCACATATGGGATGCAGAATTTTGCGCCTCAACATAATACGAATGCAAAGAAGGTTCAGCTTTTGCTCTGAAGCAAGACCTTGTAGGCTACTTTTTTTGCTCAAATAAAATCTTTTGCCTCCTANTTCCACCAAAGTTACTTTTTTGCCATCTGTCAGCACAGCAATTCACCTCCTTCCACATACCCTAGCAGCTAGCACCNAATGAAGCTACACCTGCTTACAACAGGAGTTACTCATCTTCAACTTACACACCACATTGCATTTAGAAAAGTGCATTTGAATGCAGTACAAATGTTTAAATGCTTTATTGACAGCCTTGATGTTGGCTTCACACACTTAGTATTCACACTACAAAGGAGCACTGCCATGAAAAAATGAATTTTCATATCACTAAGCTATGACCATTGAATAGAACAGTAAAATTTCTTCACAGCCAAATGCATACGCCCATCCTCAACAATATATCTTCTATTTTTTGTGGTTAAAAAGCACATGCATTTGGAAAAAATGCTATTGTAGTCAAAAAGCTACATGCATTGAATTAAATGGTACAGCAAACCGGCTTTGCCACCAATGTTTCTCTCATTATCAATGACCAGTTCTCCTGAGAGTCATAGTAAAAACATGAAAAAATGAAACCATATGTACTTAAAAGCAAATGTAGCAACAACTCACCAAAAATGGAACTTCAAGGCCACGATTAACTATGACAACAACATCAAATCCATGGCTTAATATTTCTTTCACCAAGATTTGTACATATCCTGTTTGTGATGTTGACATTAAGCCAGGACAAATAACAACAAGAGGTTTTACTGCATTCGAATCTTCAGGTGCAGTTGCCCATGACAGACTGAACTGGCCACCATCTGGAGTAAGAACTGTTTCCCTGCACAGAAAGTTGATGACATTATTAAATAAATAATGGAAGTTATATTTGAAGCAATAACATAGTTCACTGATCTTGCAACCCAAATAACAAAACTTGAAGAAATCAAAGCTATCTCCATGCTACTTGGTCATAAGATTAATGTTGCACAAAGTGGCATAGATTTTGAGCCATAGTAAAATGTTTTCATCTATTAGTGAGCCAAGTTAAATGCATCCCAATCATTTTTATACTCACAAACATGGTTGCAAGAGACAACAACTTGCACAATGGTTCAGATACCATAATTCACAAAAATTACCATATTTACTAGCCACAACATTTCAGCTAATAACTCAATTTCTTCAAAAAAATCAATTACCTTTTGTACTTTATTCCACAGTTTCGAGGTAAAAGTGAAGCCAGTACTGTTTGCAATCGACCTCCTGGCACCCAAAACAATGACCAATACTTCTTGTTAAGTGAAACTACATAGCTTGTGAGGAACTTTGATAATAGTGAACTTTCTTGTTTGTAAACTCTTGGCTTCTGAACAAAATGCACCAGCTTTGAATCACTCTGAAAACTGAAAGTACATATTGTATGAAACAAAAAATACTTAAATTTGCAACCTAAGCATTATGCTACCTCAAATCAAATTATCAAATCATAGAAAAATTACCACATACCTAGTAAATGAATCCAAAGGTACTGCATGTGAATGATTTACATAAAATTATCTGCTGAATATAGTTGAACTGTTTTCAGTAAGAATTTATTAGCCTAAGATATGTCATACAAGATAACCTAAGTATTTAGCAGCTTAAGCTGAGATATCAAACTTCACCGGTGTTGTTTCATGAAATAATTATATAACTCATACTGTATTAATCCAAATATATTTTTAGCATGAGACCTGGCACACCATTGCATAAAAACACAAAAGAGCTGATGGGTATGTAGGGTTCTAAGATAGAGTTGATAAGTTGGCAATTCTGAGCATATGATGGGGTATATCACATGGCATGGGCATGTTTTCAGAAAGGGCGATGATGATGTGCTGAAAAAGGTGTTGGACTTCAAATCAAATGCATAAAATGAAGAAAAGGACAACCAAGAATTGGAGGCTGGTGGAAAAGGATAACAGGAAAATTGGTCTGAGTCAAGAAGATGGTTTGAATCAGATTAAGTAGAAGGACTGAAGTTAAGTGGAAGGTCATTAGTTTCATCTGACCACCTCAATACTAGGAATAACACCGGATTTAACTTGTGACACCTCAATACTAGGAATAACAGAACTACTACTAGTATATGATTAACCTAAACTATTAGCCAAAGCAGAAACAAAGCAAAAACCCATCATGCAAAAAAGTAGCCAAGTTTCACTGGAAACTATATAGTATTTAATGAAAACACAATCAGCAAAACAACCAATCTATTTGAACAAAGATTGTCACTGTGTCACAATCACATAGGATTGGTGGAAAACCATCGAGGTAATCTAGTCAACCAAACAACAACCAACTGAAGTCTTGGCTGCATCACTGTTGACTGTTTAGTTATCACTACGTTACATTTTAGGCTATTTATTGTTTTTTAGGCTATTTTTACATTTTAGGCTATTTTGACATACATTTTAGGCTATTTTTACAGCCCCTTTTCTTAGTGGTCTTGCAAAGAAACTTGTTGATGTGTCTGGTGATCTCAGGGAGTGCCAGTGGCTCCATCAGAGTCTGTCCCTAGCGGTGGTCAGGGGAAATGCTGCCAGCATATTGGCCTGTGTGCGAGTTTGATCTAACTTTGTGTTCTTTTTCTAGTAGCTGCTTTTAAACGTACTGATCACCATCACTGCCCTCCACTTGCCCCCGTATCAATGTGTAGCTATTGCCTCCCGAATCCTCGTTCTTTCTGTAAGATTCATTTTCCCTTAGTTGTGCAGTGTTTCCTTGTGCATTGGTTAAATATCTTGTTTATTGCATGGCCTATGATGAGAGTACAGCGTGGTTTCTTGCTCTACATTGCTTGAAACCTCTGAGGCCGTTTTTGTGGAAAAAAATTTATTGGTTTGGAAGGTTTTGGCTAAACTAAAACTCTATCTAATGCACCTTAACAAGCAAGTTAATAATAGGTTATGATACAAAAGTTGTTTAGGTTATACTGCATGACATGACAACCATTCTGTTTTTCATTCGGTGTCCTGGCACTGTGGCAGACTGCTTATTTTGGAAATGTATAATACATTAATACTCCCCTGCCCATCCCCAAATACTACTGTAGTAGTACTGCAATATGTGTGTAGCCATAGCCTCATGTACGATGTTAACTACATACAGTATGACTGAGTATTAGGTACTTCCGTATTCGTAGGCCTAGTACTAGTTTAAATTAGACTATCTATGATATTTCAAGTAAGTTTAACAGTTTTACCTTCCCATAATATGTAAAGTAGTATCCACAATAAAGCAAACAGATAGGCGCTAAATAATTCCATGAAAATTCGGAGTACAACATCTTGAACTAACGCTGCAAATAGGACAGTGATTCTGCCAGCCGTGATGGGAAGAATCTACTCTAGTGGGAGACAACTTCACGAACGATGCCGGGCTATACTGTTACAACCACAATCAACCGGGCAGAATACTCGCCTAACCACAGCAATGATCACGCCAAACAACGTTTCACTTCCGAAAACGTTCTTCGCATTACACAACCACACACAAATACATTTCAAACAACTTTCCCCTAAAAAAGGGCAAAATGCGAGGCATTAAAATTTATTGGCATTTTGTCCTGAATCCGAATATAATAATCAAAATGGGAAATTTGACCCACAACACCCAACAAAATTGATTGATGTGACCCATGTCTTAACTTTTGATATTATTTGAAAACAAAAGTTTTTCGCATTAATGACCTCAGACAGAAGTTCTGTTTGAGCCACTTTCCGGTATGAAACGGTTAAATCCGAGGTATCAGAATTTATTGCCATTTTGTCCTGAATCCGAATATTACCATCAAAATGGGAACTTTCATCCGCAACACTCAACAAAGTTGATTGATGTGACCCATGTCTTAGCTTTTGATATTATGCGAAAGCAAGTGTTTCGCATTAATGACCTCAGGTACAAGTTCGATTTGAATCATTTTCCGGTATGAAAGGGTTAAATCTGAGGCATCAGAATTTTATTTCCATTTTGTCCTGAATCCGCATATTACCATCAAAATGGGAATTTTGACCCGCAACACTCAACAAAATTGATTGATGTGACCCATGTCTCAGCTTTTGGTATTATGCGAAAACAAGTTTTTCGCATTAACGACCACAGATACAAGTTCTGTTTGAACCACTTTCCGATATGAAAGGGTTAAATCCGAGGCATCAAAATTTAGTGCCATTTTGCCCTGAATCCGAATATTACCATCAAAATGGGAACTTTCACCCGCAACACTAGCTGTATCCGTTTGATTGATGGCGTGACATGGCAAATGCCACAAATGCTTCCATGTTTTACCTAGGCTTGACCAATTTAGGAATTGGCGCTCTACTGCGCAGTAGTTTTGTAACAAGTGTTATGTGTTAGCTAACTTTAGTGAGAATCTGAATGTGTCTGTAACCCTATGGTTCTGTCTTCAATGCAGTTGCAAAAGTGTCTGTAACCCTGTGATTCCGCTGGCTTCAATGCCTTGTACTACGTGCTGTTTTTTCTGTTTTTATCGACCTGCCTTCTGCAGAGTGTGTGTGTTTATACTATGGACTTTTTTATGTCTGCTCACAAACAAAGAAATTAATTAAATTTAATAAAAACCATGTAGTCTTAAGGCAGTGACTATATGTCGGCCATGGGACCTTCATTGTTGAAAACTTATTCGTCTGCCGACTGTAACGTGTAACACACGACAAGTGTGTGGTAGGCTGCACTACAGTTGCTAGTACTAACATACTAAACCATAAATCTAAACCTTAACCTACACTTAGCCTCTTATCCTAAGCTAGGGGTTCCTAAACTGAGATAGATCATGCATCCTCAGGGCTACCTTTCCAATCTGAAGGGGTACATTTAAGGTTAGGAATTGAAGGGAAAAATTTGTTTACATATAGGCTATGTCATTTCTAACTATTTATACATTCATCTGTGAATATGAAAAGGGCATACAAAAGCAAGAAAGAAGCACATGCACAGAAAAAAAACAGAAATGCAGCGAAAACAAAATAAAAAAAACACAATAGACATCAACATAACACAGATGATGGTGGGCAAGCAATGGGTGAAGAGTTGATACATGTACAGATGAGCGGGTGAAGCAAGCACACAGGTGAAGGAAGGACCAGCAATAAGGGTTATGAGGCAGAGAGCAATGCATTTGAAAACATTTCATAAAAACAAGTAGCAAGGGCAGAAAACAAAGTTTATACATACTAATCATGAAGAAATATAAAATTACCCACAGACTATAGTGGGGTGGGTTGCATGTCTGAGTTGTTCCCAGCCAGATGCATGGTGTCACCAAACGAATTTGAAGAGACAAGGGTTTGGACAGGTTACAGTAAGATTAGCAGCAAACATTATTCCAAAGGTGTTAGGTACATGAAAAACAAAATATGTTTAGTAAGTTAAGAAGTATTTAGTTCCNAAGTAGATTGTCACAACTTATGTCAATTAACCACTTATTTCACAGATATAACTGGTGTCATGTCATTGACTCTATCATTCANCTTTATATGATTGTGGGCCTAGGAATTAGGCTGAAGTCAATGTCCGTGAGGTCCTANAGGTGGGCATCACTTCGCATGCCTCAAAATCCTCNTGTTGCAGCAAGGTTGCTCCTCAAAANGGCAAATCTGAGCTTTGTCCTTATGTATGTGATGACAGACGCATATGGTTCCCTGNGTTTNTCAGCTATTTTTTTGCCAGTCTTTTGTTGACTCTGGTGCATTCTGGTGCCAACCTTCCACTTGTTGTAAAGACAAGTTCAAAGTCATGCTTATTGGTAAATATAATTTTGTTATTTTCCTCAACCTTTTTGTCATAAGAAATTTTAAGGGTACATGCTCATCTATCGAAATGCTGAAGTGGTGCATGGCCAGAGAAAGTTTGGAAACACCTGTCCTAAACCTAAACCTGGGCAACAGCGACAGACTATAAATGAAAGTGTTTGTTGCTTTGATTGATTCTTAACATGGTTCACTGATTTGC
>JGI24021J15306_10000690_pt1 | contig 28305 bp, 13 predicted proteins | sample Ectturendosymbi1_FD_15306 | JGI IMG/M metagenome (IMG submission 15306) | reverse complement strand
AGCAAAGCTTACGGGTGAAAAGTTGAAAGGCTGAAGTAACAGCAGAGAAAAAACAAACTCAAAACTACAATCAAAATTTCGTAACACAAGCTCATAACATCTTAACAAACTGACTGACGTCAAGAATACTAGTGGCGACAAACAAATCTGACTCATGAAATAAGTGTTTACTCAAAAAATACGTTTACTCAAATAAATAAAATACTGAAACATCTAACTAGTTGTTGCTAATGGATGACAAATTCTCCAACTAAAAACTAACTCTTGGTGAAATGACTAACAATGGTAGAGAAAAATAGTGAGCCATGTGCAATGCACAATGCATGTTTTCGGCTTGACACACTGTCGAAAGAGTTTATTTGAATCATTGTGTTATAAGGTGTGTTATATATACCCCGATGTGCAGACTTAATTAGCCCGTTTTCTCTGATAATAAAAGAAGTCTAAAAAATTTCTTGTAGACAGGTGACTGTAGTTAGTTTTTTGAAGAAGGTTTTGCCTTGGCTGAGAAATGGTGGACAAAGAAGGAGAAGCTCCTTCCTTTCAAACTGTTGAAGAAGAAATGGACTACTGGAAATGTCAAGCTAAAAGATTTCGTGAGCTGTATGTTTATTTGCAAATTTTTGCTGTTGAAGGATTTGTACTGTATCTCCATTCATGAAATGCAGTTAAAAAGTTTGCAAAAATGCTAGGATTGATTAAAACCTGATTGATATTCTGCTTTCTGTGGCATCATGTTTGATATCATAAATGATTAGAAAGTACATGTGCTGTTTGGCTGTTTACAGTGAAAAAGTGAAAGAAAAGTTAATAAATTTCAAAAACAGAAATGGGCAGTTGCTTTTCAGTTGAACCTGGGTTGCAGATTTGGAGGCAAAATATCCAACTTGACCCCACCATTCTAAAATTTCTGACTCAGACTTTTCCAAAAAAACTCTTTGACATGAAGGAAATGAAGTTCGGCTGTTAATATCAATGGAAATTGTGGTGCACAAAAAGAAATCTCGGTTTCAACAAAAGTTTCAAAAGAAACTACCATTTCGACAGGAATTACCAATGCAGAAATGTGATGTAAAAAATGATCCAATTGGATATCCAGAGTAAGACAAAAAAAATCCAACTCTGACCCTGACTCCTAGTGTTGTTAGGAATCCGACTCCACCCAAGAACCTCCGATTCCTTATGACCCCGGCTCCGACTCCGCAACCCTTATTTAAGCTGTAAAAAACAACTTTTGAAAGTTTCTTAATAGTAATTAAACATAGTTGATGATGATAGCTCCAGTACATATGCCAGGGGTAGGCAAACTTGTTTCATGGAAGAATCATTTATAGAAAACCACAAGTACCAGGGAGTTGTAAAATTAGTTTGTAGTGTCAATACATATACTTTGGTAAATATTGCAAATTATATGAAAAATGGCTTACATCAAATCGCATAGATTCTTGCAAATAACCTTGTGAAATCATGTAAACACATTGATAAATGATGCAAACATTAAATATGAGGTGACAACTTACTATCAATTTGAGATATTGCTATTCAGCTAGAAGTGCCACACAAAATATCAGTGAGCTGCATGAGCCACCAGTTTGCCCACCATTGACAAATGTTGCCATTGTCACAATGAAAATATGCAGCTGACTGCAACACTGACATCATGTACTAGCAGTCATGCTTAACATCTTTGTTACCGGGTGGTTTCCCATGGCAATATCCATGGTTTTAGCGAGAAATTCAAATCACAGAATGCAGATACTGCTAGGCGTTTTCCAGCTTTAGGCTAAACTGGTGAACATGGCAAATATTTTGCTGCCTTTACACTAATCAATTGCCGACCTATCAAATCATTTCCAAAACATTTTAGGCCACATTCCACTGCAACAAGTCTAGGACAATGTAGCCACTTTTTTTTGCAAAAGCTTCCCTTCATAGGAAGAATTTTTGAGATAATAACACCAGCTATCAAGTAAGTAAGTTTAATCAAAATGTCTAAATATACTTAAATGTTTGCAATACATTTTCTCCTACTTTCCAAGCATTAGGCAGCGCATACCAAAGCACTTCCAAATTCAGTGGCGCATGTAGCCTTGCAGAAGGGGTCTATCAGGCATCTTTTGGTAATACTTATCAGAATAAAGCCAGATTTTCTGCAGGTTTCCTACAACCCAATCAAACTTGGCTAGTAGCCTAGAGCAACTAGCTATTTGGAGGAGCACCATTAAAGCTCGATCGACAAGACGTTTTTAGGCTGACACACATGTTTTTCATTGCCGATGACTGATGCCAATATATTTACATTACGCAAACCATAGTTGATTGAGAGACATTGCAGTGCATGTTTTTTTCAGTATGTAGGCCATACAAACAAATGGAATATTACATAAGTGTCAAATGAAAGCTGATTGCAGCAAGTTGGGAACATTATTATGAATAAGCAATGAAATATACAAATGACACAAGCGTGAGAGCAAAGAGGAATTACGAAGATGACATTACATAATGCACAACTCATTACAAACAGTGATGAAACCATTGCCTCAAGTGCGAGGAAGAACCATACAGCATCGAAATCTGCACAAACCTAGGTCACTAAAACAGTCAAAACACCAAAGCAACAGCACGTACCCTAATTTTTTTGCAGGCATTCAATTGCTTAACATGCAATACTGCAAGCAAATGTTATGTCATAGAGCAGTTTGACGGGACGATTGCACAGGGATCCTGAATATTATGCAGTACTTGATGTACTGTAGTCAGAGGGTGATGCACTGTAAGGAACGGGACAGAGAATTTGTGTTAATACATAAGAGACGAAGTGGCAATGTGGGTTTCTGAACACTCCATGCAGAACAATGGTGTAGCAGCTTTTATGACAAAATATTCTCGATATACATTAGAATTTTGGTGATAAGATAGATTGTTATGCCAATGCATCAGTCGAGTTCTAGGCACCAGTAGCATTGTCAACACACACAAGGAAATATTTCCAGGTTATCAAGTGTTTTTGTCAAAGTGCGTTTATTACATCACAATCACGTTTTTCCTGCGAATGTGATGCTGAAAAGATATGTAGTATGTCACATAATCAGCAAACATCAGCCGCACAGCAATGAGAACACTGTTTATCTATTCTGGAGCACTCTCTATCAAGATTGAGATTGTTTAATAAGGTTTAGGCCTTCTTCCATGTCACACCTAGTAACACAAATTCGTTTCCGCTGAACACGCATTATTTCAAAGACGACCGTCTCATATTGAAAGGCATGACAGCTAGTCTCAGAAATTGTCATCACAATTATCTGTACTAAAAAACACTCAAGTGTTGAATTTTGAAAACATCTCTATTGGTATGAACAGTTGATGGTGTTTTTTGCTGCGCTAAAATTCTCATATACACTAATTTCTCGTAATTTACTTTAATAACACAAAGCAAAATCAACAGAGCAATGATGCTCAAAAGTGCTCTTCTCTGCAGTGATTTCGCAAGTGTTTAATTGTATCATAACCTAAGATTTGTTAACACTAGTAGATGAAATTTAGCCTTATGAAACCAAACAATTGGGATTGGAGACTGGGTCCTCTTGCCATGATGCGAAATATTACAAAATAGCTCTGCGTGTGTCTGGCAGTGTACGAGCTTCTGACAACGTTACTTGCATTGGGGCTGGTAGAGTAGGAGATTCTGAAACACATGCATTGGATGCAATATCGATTTAGATGGTTTCCTATCATTCCGCAAACGCTATTTAGACAAAGCAAGGATGTGGTTGCTTCGTAATAAACGTTAAAAGTGAAGTTTTATTGTCTGCTCCAAACCACCCGCATTACAGAACCTCAGTGGCAGCCAGTGTTTCCTCTGAGAAAATTGTACACTGAGCAAATGTTTTTTATTAACACTTTGAGAGCTGGTCCACGAATATATCATACCTGGATTTCGGCCTAAAACCAGCAGTTTTCGGTTGCCTTACCAATGCCATAACTCCTCCGCCGATTGCACTAGAGAGCTGTTCAAGCCCTCAAAAGATTCAGCAAGTCTTTTAGTCTGCACTCGAAAAAAATTTTTCGGTTGGGGATTGCAGATTTTTTGTAAGTGACATCATGAGTGATATAGTTTTTGGGCCATTTTGGCTCATGTTACCTCGCCTGGAGCCCAACCACCAGGCCAGAAGTATTTTGCTGAAGTTTTCATTGGAAACTAGCCTCGAGTCCGAGTCTTTTGAGCCTTTGATAGACTTTCTGGCGTTTCTGGTTCAAAATTTATGATCTAAAATAAACAAATTATTTAATTATCTAATTAACTAATCAATCAAATATTTTGTTTGCTTTAGATCATAACTTTTCAACCCGAAAACCCAGCAGGTCGTACAAAGTATCAAAAGACCTGGGTTTTAGCCTAGATTCCAATAAAAACTATAGCGAAATTCTACCGTCTGATGGTTTGGGCCCAAGGTCAGGTGAAGTGGGCCAAGGTGGCTTAGACGTCACTCACAAAAAATATGCATCCCCCAACCAAGAAAATTTTTTTGAATGCAGACTAGAAGACTTGCTGAATCTTGAGCCTTTGAACAGCTCTCTACTGGTTTTGGCGCCAGAGTTATGCTCGCGCAAAGCCACGTGCGATCCATTTTTTTGGCACGAAATCCTCAAACATTACTGGATGCAAAAGATTTAAGGGTGATACCATATTTGACATTTTGACAACTTTTTTCGAAGATAATTCTTATTTCGTGCATTTCTGAAATTTTGGTTTGGTATCAGTGGCAAACTACTTCATAATTACTTGTTTCTAATAAAAACAATTTTTCTGGAACTTGACATACTCCTTATTTTCTTACCTGTTTGAAAAAATGTGATGTATGTGACATTTTTTGGAAGTGACTTTTTTCCTGCATTGACATACCGCAAGATATCTGTGAAGTAGGGCCACTTCACTGCAAAAGCATACCATAAGACTACTTTCGTAGAGGTTACACAAGTTTCATATAAAATCTATAAATTGTAACTATTGCTCAGCTAGGACAGTACTCAAAACAAGTGTGAGGCATGTGTGACATCAAAATGTGATGTGTAGGATGGAGTCCACTTTTGACAGAACTTCATCATTGCATAGCAGTAGCAAAGATTGGTCAAAGGTTCAATGAGGCAACTTCTGATTCATTTTAAACTTGTTCCCAGAGCAAGTAACCTTTTTCATACAACACTTTTAGACATTGGTGACTTTGAACCTCTCTGCAAACAAAAATGTATGTCTTCATCACACCAGAATAGTTATTCTTGCAACACCATCACATGTGCAAGCAAATATATACCACAAATAATTCAAGTGATTTATTAAATTTTGAAGTAGAAAATGACAGGTGGACTATTAAGTAAAAAAGAGGAAGGTAGTCAATATTTACGGTGAGCAATTTATAAGCTGAAAATTGTTCCACAGTAATGGTTGGTCAATTGTAATCTAAGTGAGGTACTGTAATTTCTTGTGGTGCCAACTATTGATTTTGCTTGTAAACGAAGGCTTTTTGTGAAATAATAATGCCCACTGTTTATTCTAGAAAATATTTGACTGAATACTTGTATGTTTATGACAGTGTCTTTTTTTATGAGGCAAAGGCTGTGTTATTTTGCCTTCAGTTTAGCATGAAGTGTTCGCTGGACAAGTATGATGTGCAAAGAGACAAGGGGTTAGGGCTTAGGATTAGGGCTTACAGTTAGGGTGTAGCCTACAGTTTATGCAAGGCAGACAAGAAGCCACTAACAGCATGCCACCACTGAAACTCTGCCAAATCTTGTCCGTTGGACTGAGCCATTACAGATGTCACAGACCTCAGCTAAGCAGGTCATGCATTCCAAACTTGTCATGTGATTACTTTAACCAATCGTATTCAACCAAAGAAAAATAGCTCCAGCAGTGATTTTGCCTCATGAGGCAAAATAGACACTGCCTATGTTTGTTTTTGTAGCTAGGTGAGCTTGGGTAATTTTCAGAATAGGCGAAGTTGTAAAGTCTTGTGCTGAAAGAAAGAAGGGAAAAAGCAAGAAAGAAAATGAAAGCAGCAAGCAGTCATGAATTTAAAGTTCAGTATGTGAAAGAACACAAGAACTTCAAAGCAAAACCGTTGAGATTTTGAGGAAAAAAGATTAATTTTGAATATATCCAACTACAAAAGAACAAAAACTGAAAGGAAGAGCAAAAGTAGGCAATTGAACAAAAAGTTGAAGACTTCTAATTAAGATTTTGTCAGCTTTAAGAGTTTTAACAATGAGCACTGCATGTGGTGGACATTCCAACCATGGTCCCCTGACAAGCATTTTGTGGTGAATAAATGCGCAATTGCAACTTCTTTGTCTCCAACCACATTTCAAAGCTATGGTTTGTTAATGTATGCAAGGACATTTTTGTCACTCACAGGAATGTAATAAGGATCAATTTTAACTATTGTGTAAATACTGAATGCACTTCACACACACAAAACTAATTGAATTTCTTTTAATTTGTGCACTTAAACATAGAATAAAGATGGCATCACACATGTCACATTACACATATCACATTACACATATCACAGAGTGTGACATGTGTGACCAATTTTCTTACTGTTTAATGTTTATATGAAGAATCTTAATAGCAGGGAAATAAATAATGGGACAAATGTGTTTAGTAAAGATAATTTAAAGATAATTTGACATATAAAAAAGTGCCTTGTAAAACTTTCACAGAAAATCTTAATGTGAAAAAATGTGACATGTGTGACATAAATATTTGTCAAAAAAGCTGTCATATTTTGGAGGTAGCATGCAAAATGGAAATTTCAAACAGTGAAGAACACAACATATCTCTTGCACTCCATGCTACACCACTTAGTTGTTGTAAAATATTTTTGCCAACATTAAAACAATTTAAACAAAATGTGTATAGTGTATATTTACCACATTAAACTTATTCACCGTCCACTATTCTCTACATGTCACCATTAGATGATGCTGCACATAACATGTGTTCCACATACAAAAAGAAAAATTATTGCTTCTACTTTTAAGATTTATCAATAAACTGTCTGAAATTAGTTTGAAAAAATACTCCAATGGTTAACATTTGTGTGGAATTTCCTATTATATAGTCAGCTTCACAGCTAGCCTGTTTTGGTATATCTATCCCAGTAGAGCAATCCATAAGAAGATCCTGCACTGAAATCTTAACAAAATTTTGTGATGTGAGAATATTAAGCATGAAGACAGAATGCGATCTTAGAAGCTCTGCAAATGCAAACTTTAGCTGTTGGAAGCTTTTTAAATGCTACTTTTTGTCATTGAGTTGTATGTATTTGTGATGCATTTACTTATATAGGAATTAAGTATTTTGTATGATGAATAGTCTGCTTAGAACAAGTCTCCAAACTATAGCCAGCGGGCCAGGCCAGGAACCATTTCATCTGGGCTGCAAAAAAATTGGTTAATAATGACAAAAACAATATATTTACCAAAAATTTGCTGATTTGGTAGAATGCAACATGTCCCAAAACAGTCACATTATGTCATTGTCCGACCCTCAAACTGTTGTGTATTAGCTGATGTGAACTTCCAGACAAAACGTTTAGAGACTCCTTGCTTAGTAGAATAAAGTCATAAATGGCTATTTCTTGAACATGTTGCAGCATTTGGAGTTTTAGGTGCAGTTTAAATGCATGGTAAAGATTGTGAAAAATTCTACAACAGAATACAATGCACTGTTGTTCCATGAAAAACAAACAAATGCCAGAAAGGCAAGATGAAACATGAACTTATGTGCATTACTGATTTAAAAGTAGAATATTGCGTCTGGTTCAGGACAGTTTATTGAAAGAATGAGACTACCTAAAGAAGGCAATTGTTAAAGGAGCAACAATATTTATAAATAAAGGAATCATAAGTCACCTGCCCATGCTTAGGGCAAGCATGGATGCATACTGACAGCATATTTGTGTATGCATAAGACATCATTATGCTGTGTTATCTGTAATTTTTGTAGCAGTCGGTTTTCCTAGTACTGTTATAGCAAAATGTGGTCAGGACATACGCACCATTGGTTGTTAACTTTTTGTTTCTCGTGGTTACTTTGTAGTATTTAAACATTTTGCCTGATCCTACATAATGGCTTTGTTTGTCTCTCACATTTTTGCAACTTGTGTTCTTGGTATTTTACTGTTTTTGCTGCATTTTGTAGTTTCTTAGAATGCTGCAAAACAATTATGTGTAGAATTACTGCACTATATGTGAAACATAGCTTTTGTATGTATTTTCAGTTGCTAGTCCAGAGGTGAGACAGTTTTGAAGCACCATCCAGTCTTGGGCATTCGTTACACATGAAATTGCAACATCTCGGTGAAAGTGCATTTCTTTACCCTATGCACATATTTACAAACCCATTATGCCTATATTAGAACCACCTCTTGGTCGAATTTGACACATTTTTGCAGTAAGAAAATTCCAAATAGATTGTGTACATACCTACTCTGTGCAGATGAATGGCATCTCCTCCCAGTCAATTGGTGAAAGACTGCACATGTTTGGAGCAAAATCAATTTAAAGATAAAATAAAAAATCCTTTGAAATATGCTAAAACAGTCAGCATGCTGTTGCAGCAACTCATAAACATAAAGGAGTATAAGCTCGACATAGTCATGAACCTTAATTCTGTGTACAACAGAAAATTGTGTACAAATGTTGATGTTGATCTTAACATTTTATTCTGTTGCACATAGGAGTGCAATAGCTTAACTTATTTTGCACTACACAAATGTACTTGTACATTACCTTATATTTAAAGAAAACCATGGTTTTCATAAGAGTTTCCAAGAACACTGCAGTGCTGCCTCTACACAATTTTTAGCTGTGGAAAACACATTTTCATATCACTTCAGTCATTTCAGAAATTAAAGTTTAGTATAACTTAAAACAATATTATGCAATGCATGTGTAAGAAGGACCTTTGTCTAATTGCACAACATTTTCAAAGCTAACTTATTGCAGAAAAGTGAGGCGCATGCACCAGAAAATGGTCTAAAACAGTATTGTTCCATCAACGGATTTTTAAAATCTTCATTAAAGTTGTCTATGCTAAGTTATATAGCACTCACAAATGACAGAGTTTACTTACTTGATTTTTTGCTTCTAACATCATTGAACACGGCGAATTGAAAAACTCCTGATTTACGCTGTAATCTCAGTTAGATTGTTAATTTGTACTTTTAAAAGTAAGGAATACTTTTAAACCTGTTAAAGTTAAGTCCGTAGCAGTTGAGTTTTAAAATGTTGCGAAAGTGATGGTTTGCTTTTGGGCTTTAAAGGTTGAGATTAAGCATTCTTTTTGGGTTGTGTTTGAAGTTTGCTAAGTTGCAAAGAGAATCTGATACTGTATCAGCAAAAATCATTCTGTGCAATAATCAAAAGTGGAAAAAAAATTTGGGGAAGTGTTTATTTTTAGAAAAGATAAAAAAAAGATAACACATTATCCTGAACTTGGACTCCATTTACCGAAATGTAGAAACTGCTCCCAAGTACAGTACTTTACATTAGATATTTTTCCCTTGACATTGTGTTAAAGCCAGTCCTACTCAGACGTTTCTGTCCAATCTTGCAGGTTCTGACTTATTTTTGGTGTTGTTTTCAATTCGTTTCATCAAGAGAAGCTTGGCATTATAGTTGGAAAATAAAACCTTGAAGGTGCTTTATAGAAATCTAATCATTGTTGCTGCAGTGGTTTTTATCTGATTGGAAGACTTAAGACATATTTAGCAGCAGTGTTCATAGAAATTAGTTCAAATCGGAATTTCAACTCCTGTAAAATTAAATGCACCATGTCTTGAATTGGGCAGGCAAAGTCCTCCTATAAACATAAAACTGTACTATGTGCACAAAAACTTTTTGTGTATGATCAAAACAATTATGTTCATTGACAGACGTGAATATCTTTAGTGCCAAGCCAATTGAGGTTACCAAGGTTTATAGGGAGGAAAGGATAGTCAGTCTCCGACCCATTTTCTTAATTTGAATACTACCATTTCATCAAAATTTTACGTTGCATTTCCCCATCAACATCCATTTCTCTTGTCCGCTAGGTTTTTTTCGGTCATAGGCTTTTTTTAATGACCGAACAAAATTACGGTAAGTCATTTCAGTCATAATGCCTGCAAATATGGACTAGTGAATACTGTTAGGGCGAGTTTTGATCCTATAATCATGGGACAAATGACCGAAGTATCTCAGCGAAAAAAATGCTTGTCCGTCTTAGGTGATTTGCATTTCGACACCCTAACCTACATGCTATCTAGGCCCATGCTTTTTGCGTTTCTCTTTGACGACGACGCTTCTGTTCAGGAATGATGAAGTTCAGCAAGAGCTTCGTGAATTCCGAGAATGCAGCGAGGAATTCGAAAAAGAACTGGAAGTTCAGCTGGAGCAGAACGAGACGCAAATGAAAGAACTCAAGCAACAGAACACGTCTCTTACTTTCGAATATGAAGCGCTCAAAGTAAGATCGTAAACCTGTGACAGAGTACCACTGCACAACACAATTGGACACGCCTTAAGTTTTTGTCTGCCGCTAGCTTTGTGGTGACATGTGCTTTTCATTACCCATTTTAGTCGAATTTGAAAATGCTCCGGTTTTATAGGCTTATGTTGATGCCAGTTAAATCATGTTTTTATTAGTATCATTGCAAAAGCCTTAACAGGAACTACCGTAGAAACTCTTAAGTTTTTTCACGCAAGTGCGTGACCCGGAAGCGTGTATCAGGAATTCTGCTTCTGTTTGATGCGAAACGCGTATTCGAGGTAATCCAATCAGAGAAGGTAGCTATATTGTTGCATATAACAAAATGAATGAACGATGTTGCATATGATGAAATTGAATAAAGATGTTTTTTCGAATGTGTATGAATATAGTGCACGTTCGTATCAAAGAAACGTGGTCCGTGGTGTAAAAGAAGTACCGTAGTTAGTATTGTGGATTGCCCATTTTCCCCAAAGGATTATTGGAACAGCAAAAGAAAAGTGTTCGTTGTTCCTCATCACAAACGCTGTCAAACATGCAGATCAATTGCCAGCGTGTCAAAATCGGTTGCTGAACTAGAAGACTATCCCGCTACTCGTCTCTACAAACCACATGACGTGCAGCTACTGTACGCTCAAGCACGCATCCAGTTTTGGCGTTGCTAGCGAGGAAACGAATTATACATCAGACATGTTCAACGTGTGTTTGGCTTACAACTTTCGGCAGTAATTTGCGCTAGAGACACTCAAACGGCGTGTATAGACGTGCGTGTCGGTTGTCTTCTCCACCGAAGGACCATAATATTCTTTTCTGTTATGATTGGCTGAACGGATGGCAGGCATGTTCAAACAATCGTCTAAGCAACGATGGAGAAGACGAATGCTGCTCGGCATGTTGTTTAGCACTTGACATGGGTGTAACAGTTAATCCTGTTCTGTGCTGTAATCCTGACTGATGGTGTCTTTGTTGTCACATCGCTTGCTGTAGAGCATTTTTTGGTACATCTTACGTCATGCGATTGTTTCGGGATATGTTACATTCTATCAAATCAACAAATTTTCGTAAATATATTATTTTTTCATTACTGACAAAATGGCTTCCCGGGCCGGGTTTGACCCGCGGGCCGTAGTTTGGAGACCCCTGCTATAGAAAATCACCAGAATTTTAACTTCTGCAATTTGCCGCGTTGCATGTTAACTCGCATGCCTGCAATCTGACGCGTTAGGAGTACCCTATGTGGCAAACGTTGGAGCGCACATTACTAGTCTACGCTTGCAAAACTTACCTGCATTCCTTTGACCAAGGAAATAAAGTTGCGAGAAAGCATAACATGTTTGATGAGGTGATCGCTTGTTAAAATAAAATCTCTAGCGTTGCTTTGAATTGACAAACGTAACGGCCTGTAACGGCGATGTGTGTATGAAATTGACAAATCCTATATACGAGCTCGTATAGCTATATGTTTACACTCACAATAACACTGATGTTTACACTCGTAATAAAACTGAACTATTCTTTCTGAGAAACGTATGAATACCCATTCTTTGTGTTCTCCCGAAATAAACTATCGGGCTAAGAACGTCTGTAGTTTTCATAAAGAAACGATTGAAACAATGAATTGAAATGAAATCACAGGAAAGGTTCGAGAAACAGCAGGAGGAGCGATTCCGTCAAGTGTCCAACCTACAAAAGGATATTGCTGAATTAACTGTTGCCAAAGCAGAGCTCACCAAAGATGTACGGGAACTTGAACAGCGGAACGACGACTTGGAACGCACCAACAGGTGAAGTGATAAGCCCCTGTATCGCTTGTATTAATGTGAACTGCGCTGTCTCAAGCTGGCACACAACTGACAAATCCATGCTGTAACTCGCGTCCATCGCTGTGTTGATGTGTTTGCCCCACTGCTAACTAAATGGCGGTTGTGTGTATGGTGTACGTTAGATACAGTTGCGGTTACGGAGTAAAGGCGTGCAACAAGTGGAATTTTTAATGTAGGAGCCCTGTCCATGACCAACTTCGATGGTGTGCATATTATAACGTCTCTTCAGGTGCACATGATGATTTTTTAATTTTAACTCCCCTCTCTTAACTTCTGGCATTTCTTGATTCGTGCATTGCTGATCACAGACAGATAAAAATAGTTCCTTTACGTTTGTCAACATTTTATAATTTGTTTTCTTCAATAGCCTGCTCGAGTGAACTGCATCTCAAGTGTTATCATATTGTGCACACCGAAACAGTGTTCTCTAGCATACTTTTTTCGCGACCTTGCAGTGGGCTTTTTCGTAATAATTTCTTGGGCTTCGGTTGCGCGATATTTCCTCCCTGTCGTGTTTGTATGTGAGGACCCATGCCATGTCACACATTACCGTCGCTTATACGCTTTTGTTCTACGCAGTGCCGTAAAATTAATAGTTGGGAAACGGCTCTATCTCATGGTTTTTGTCTTAGAGTGGCCAATCAAACTTAGTTTCAGAATTTTGTGCTATTTTACTTACAAATTCGATGCAGATATATTTAACGTCATGCGTGCTGGAAATGAGCCTCCGTTTCAGCTTAAGATCACCGTTTTTGACGTCGTTCGATTAAAATTTAGTTGATTAATCTCTTTCAATTCTCTTAGTCCGTCGTTGCTTCAACAAATTTAAGCAACTGTGGATTTATTTGCTGAAAAGCACAGCGCAGTGATCACGAGCGGGCTGGTACTAATCTTAGCAGTGCTGCCTATAAAATTCCACTGATCTTGCTTATCAGCAACGAGCAACTGCTGTGCAAACTGCAAACTTACCTCAGAAAGTTTGGAAGTTGCTAAGCGAATTTGTTTTAATGTTCAAGTCCAACGAGCCCAAGACAATAAAAATAAAATACTGTTAAGTTCCTGCAGCGCTCCAGGTGGTTTGACATGAAACTTGGCTTTTTTCGACAGTTTTCACTTGGTCATAAACCGCGGTATATTTTCCTGTAGACGACTTTTCTCGTGCGATAGCTGGCATAAAATAAATTTGAGGAAAAACTGGCCGGAAGCAAATGCTGGAAAGTTCTTTTAATAGCATGGCTGTTCATTATGTAACGCTAAAATCACGAATCGGGTGAAAGTAGTTGAATGCTTCGATTGTAATCTATTCGAATGCGAACTGGAGGGATATGAAATCCTGACAAAAGAGCATTATTTAGTGGAATCGTTGAATGTTATACGTTTAGAGTTATAATCGTGTCTCTCGACGACTTCGAGCATCGACTGAACCAAGCACTGGAACGCAATGCGTTCTTGGAGAGCGAGCTGGATGAGAAAGATGTCTTAGCAACAACCGTCCAGAGGTTGCGCGACGAAGCGAGAGGTGAGTGTCTGCAGTAAAAGAGCTGTCCACTATGGTGCTGTCGGTTTCACTTCAGATCCGAAAGGTATACTGGCAAACAAGTTGTTTTGTTACTCTTTTGACGTTCAGAAGGCTACAAGAACTTTGATGCGAGAGGCTTAGACACTTGGTTTTGGAGCGCAGGCTTTGAGTTTCATAAGATTTGTCGGGTAACCCTTCTAGTGACTGGCACTAGTTGCAACGGACGCATGCCTTTAAAGTGCTTGATTTGTTTGGCGATCTAGAAATCTGTGAACATCATAGGCAGTTCAAAGCAAAGCATTTTTCTAATCAACGTCGACCCATCACCGAAATAAAAAAAGTGTTATTTGCTGCTGTGAAATTGATTGTTTTGTGTTTTGTAAAAATTCCCATTTCGAACGGAAATCCTTAAGTCAGAGGTCATAAAATGAGCTTGATTTCGAGATACAAACCATTTTATCTTTACTGGACTTATGATCACAGCATATATTCGTGTTAATTGCAAGCTGGCGTTTAAACACAGCAGGATAGACACTATTGATCGACTGCTTTGCGCAATATAGTTTTACAGAACTGGATTTCAAGTTGTGTGTGACATATTCTTTCAGTGACTTTGCTGCTGTTTTCCGACAGATCTGCACAACGAGTTGGCTGTGCGCAAGTTAAAACCGTCGAACAAACCCGAAGCAGAAGCCGCAGCGGATGAAAATAAAGAAACAACAGAACCAAAAGTGGTTAGAATCCGTCGGTTCCTTGTCTTGGCTCTATGCGCTTCTTACGTTTAAACTTCAAGGTTTTACTGCATAACAAGGTCGTTCTTTTCAGTCTGCGTTTTAAATGCGAAATGCATAGTTGTTGAACAAGTAATAGCCAAGCGCTGCCAAGTCGTGCAATACCGACGTAAAACCAATCGTAATGCGTTTCCGAAGTAGGGAGTTGTTCGGTTACGTAATCCTTGTGCCGCCACAAAGATATTTCAAGTGTGTAATTATCATCGCGCCCTTAGTTAATGATTAGGTTACTTTGTTCCTCTGCGATAATGCCTCAGTGGCGAAATCAGATCCTTCGGGTGTGTAAAATCACCGTGCGCTTCGTACATGTGGGCAGTTTCATTGCAGAACACCCCTCCCGCAACGCCCGTGGCCCCGCGCAACAAAAAACTCCTTGCGAACGGCGTTGCTTCCCCTGCAGCTACTCCTGCGAAAACGGAAAAGCACCTGCAAAAACGTAAGTAGCGGATACATTGTTCCAGCGAAGGTGCCATTGTGACGTAATACCAGTCGTGGTTTCAGCGTAAACAGTGGTTGCCGTGCTTTAAGTATCCAATTCAATTGTGCGCCGATGAGCCAGTTGAAAGTTGTCGCAGCGTGGAGGCATTGTGCTAACTCAGTAGGCATATTTTTGAAGGCGTTCGCCTGCTATTCAAACGGCCGTCAATGCGTAAGTGTGTGTTCGTGGCAGACATTTAACGATTGGTTTTTCGAGTGCCGCCCGCAAATAGCCCAGCCCCGGGGCGTTTGTAATCGTGTGTAGGGCTTCGAAATGTTCGTTCGAACCGAAGAACGACGGAAGGTTTTTCGCCTCAAATACGCCGCTGTTTCATTTGGATGGCATGCGCGGCATTTGTGAGGTGTGCCAATCGTCACGCTTGAATGGCAAATGTCGTAATTGAGTCATCGGCGCTCATGCGTGTGAAACGACCATCCAGACGAACTTGAGTTGTTGAAGTACGAGCTAACCGTTGTTTTGCTGGTTGGTCTGTTTGTTGCAGATCCGTCAATAAACGGCATAGAAAGAACACCTCTGACGCCTTCAGCTCGAATATCTGCGCTCAATATTGTCGGCGATCTTTTACGAAAAGTGGGGGTAAGCAGTGTTCATTGATTTTAACGCTAGCTTTTTTCATTGCTTCCGCATTTTAAAAGATTGTTCCCAGTAAAGTCGTATTTCGACGAAGTGAATGACCGCACTTGCTGGATATCTGCTTGACAGTCTGATGGCAGTGCACTCAAGGCACTGAATGTACACACTTTTAGTTTATGAATTGCTTGTGTAGGTTTACGATAGCTTTTATTCCATACATCTGCTGTTTCCTGAAGGAAGCCTACAATATTCAACTCAAAATGATACGCGAAAACGCGCAGTAAGCCGAACACATGTTGGCGGAACATAGAGGTCCTTGCACGTCTTGTTTTTGTTTTAACATCATGGTCTTTATTTTCAGGGATTAAGGCTTAACTCTGACACGTGCCTGTGTTTGTTGCAAATCAAAATGTCAGCTACACCTTATTGTGGCGTCATATACTAACATACGTGAATTCAAGTATGTCGCACTGCCGTGGGTGGCGGTGCGAAAAAAAAACGCATTGACGGTTTCCACGCACATATCACTGCGGTTGGAACACAATACGCTCTCGGCTTTGCAAAGCTACGCGAATGTGTGCGCAGTCCATTGGCGTGTGCTTACTGTTGCCAGCCACCTGCAGAACAACCACAGGAGATCGCTGTGCGTCGATTGGCAAGTTCGGGGATGTGTTTCGCTTTGAACGCGCGGCTTGCCTTAGCATTTTTCGATCTAAACTCTGTCAAGGGTAACGTTATTTTGAGAAACGCTACTTGTTTGGTGCGCAATGATCATCCGCGACTAATCTTTGGAACAGAAATATGCCCAGAAGAGAAGACTCTTGACCTTCGCACAAATGCATTTGGTATTTCAAAATGCTATTTTGATACGAGATTGATTGTCATTAGTTCACTGAAGCTTCAAACATATCGTTCAGTGTGGGAGTTGACAAAAATTTAACAGTTTTTTGACTGTGGCTATTCTTAGCTTGGCGTAATGTGGCAGTAGTGTTGGTTGATATGCGTTCGGCTCCAATGCCCCTGTTATGGTACATGGAGATGCACCTGTTAGACTGCGCTTGATGTGTGGCGAAAACGTTTGATGTGCACAAGTTTTTACAATCGGGCCCGACGGTTTGCTCAAAACTTGAAGTGATACATTGATCTAAAATTATTTGGACACCCTAAAGTCCGAGAAATTCGTTAACAGCTGTGCTCACGAATGCTGCTTTCTACAGTTCATTTATCCATATAGAAGTACGTAGCAAATGTGTACATTGCTGTTGTGAGTGCAGGCAGTAAAGAACCGACCTGATTGATCCAACGTCTTCGAGGTCTATGTAATCGTAATCTGATTTACGTAGCATTGCTTCTTTGTAAATTTTGTCACGATTTTTCTGCTGCAAGCAAACTGGGTCGGGTTGCGAAAGCTGGCGCATTGTCTGTTTTTCGCTTTGCCAATGGCACGGTGTCCACTCTTGATCGAAAGTTGGGTGTTCGATCCACCGCACTGAGTGACCCCCATCAGCATCCCCTACGGAAACTGCGTTAATCACGAAGGAGCTTATATAGGTTGCCGCTAATTTCTACGGGCTAATTATTCAGTGCGAAGCAATTTCCGTACCACGTTGAATTGAAGCTATCTTGCATTTTCGTTGCTTTTCAATCCAGTTACACTTCAGCGATTACTGAGTTAATATACACATGGAAAATGTTTCTTTTCCTGCCGCCAACCACAGCTGCAGCACGTGCTGGTTGCACTCAGAGGCTTCTGTGTGAATTTTGGTTCGTGTTGGCGACAAGAACATGCGATCAGGTTCTGTCTGCACTATTTATGATTGGTGGGGCAATACAAAAAAGCATCGGTAACTAGTTATTCCGTACTGACGGGAAACATCGTTTTTGCAGTGTGAACTTTCTGATGTTGAAGGTGAACAACGAACGAGTTGAAACGAGTAGAATTTTTGACGTTTATTTTTTTGGAAAAGTGATTATCTTACGCATTTCTGTTACCTCGACAGTTCATCTTGAAGTTGGCCAGGTTGAGCCACTTAATTACTAAAACTTCATCTCGATTATGATCGCGTTGCTCTTGTAGTGTCGGTTGCTGAATGTTGTTTTGAACGTTTTGGAGTTTTATTTCAAAACACTGTGCTTGCTCACAACAGCATTGCAACTCACATTAATAACACATGCTCAAGGTTGGACCTGAATACCTTGGAAATAAAAACCTCATGTGTTCGTACAGCTAAATGCTGTGTTGTTGGTCCAGTGTGCCTAAAACTGATAAAAAGCATAAGTTGCTTGATTTGGAAACAGCAGCTCATCAAGTTTTTGTCACGAGCCAAACCTTGCAGCAGTTTCGACCGATGCTTGTATTGTCGTACGCTGTTGCCAGGTGAAGGTCACTAATTTGACTCATATTTTTCATCACGCCTAATTTCGGTTTAGCAATATTAAGTTGAAAACGGTTGGCACTGTGACGTTAAGACTGAAATTATAGAGACACTTGTTTCCTTTCATTACCGGGAATTGCATTGTCTTCAAATTCTTTTTATTGATATCATTGCATTTCGCGCAAACATTGCCTTAAAATTAGGAATATAAAGGAAAATGAATTCAGTTAAATACGTTTGAAATGGGAAACAACCTCAAGTCGAACTTTTCGTGTGGTAAATCTCTGTAGCAGACGTTGCAAAATCGCACTGTTTTGCTACTCTGGAATACGAATGGAGTTACATTACAACACCGTCCATTCATGATTTGTCTGGAAGTAAACAGTATGCATGAATTATTTATCCTGCACGTTTTGTTAAAGGTCTGACTCACGTTCTCGTATTTATCTTTTCCGTCTTTCGTGAACTGCGCAAGAAGCGGAACAGCAAAGGCTGATTACGTAATCCGTTCTCGGGTGCAACGCAGATATTCATGTGACTTGATTTGTTCGTCAGGCTCTCGAATCAAAACTTGCTTCGTGTCGAAATTTTGTGCAAGATCAGCCGAGCTGGCATCACGGAAAACGCAGCAACTCGAGTAAAAATCCGGAAAGGTAAGTGATTAAAATTTTTCTTTCCTTGGTTGTGCTGCGAAAAAATGTAACGAAAAAATGCTTTTGTAAGTTTGGTGGAAAACTACGGCCGTTAATGATCCTGTATGACGCTAAAATGTAACTGGTGGTGAAGGTCGGGAGCTCTACCGTTTCTGGGAACCTGGAATACCTTTTCAGCCGTCCCTATTCCTAGATCCACTCTGTGTCTGGGTGGTGACCTCTGAAAAGGCTCCAGCTATCGAACAAACAGTCTCTTCTACAGGAAGACTGAAGTAATCAGTCACGAAAAGCGATCAGTCTACCTGGGTGTGGAGAACCGATAGAAAGTTGGGAAATACTTCTCATCTCTCGCAGCCACTGCAGTTGAACCAGACCCACATGTATTGTCCAGGCCTTTCCATGGGACTCTATTTTTGGAATTTTTGAAAGCGACAGACCCTCCTCTACGGCAGAGGTTCCGCCAAACACGTTATCGTTAACTGCGATAAGACGGAACCAAAAAACGCCAGAATTTAACGCAGGTCAACTGAAGCAGACCGAACCAAAAATAATGTACTCGTCAGTATTCCTGTTTGTTCGTCTTTTGATGTTAATGCGTTGAAAACTTGTGCGATTCGAAGCACGGCGGGCATTAAGACCGTGCTACAGATACTGAACCCCCTGTTGTTTTGCTGTTCAACTCGGCATGTTTGGAATGAAGACGCTGCTGATATTGTTTAAAAGTGAATGCATAGTGATACAACTGAAACACATTCCAACTGGTATTTCTGCTTCATTTTTCGCGAGGTTAAAATCTAGTGATTTTTGTTGAAGAACTTAGTTGCGATTTCTTCCAGCTGCTGTTTTTTCACAAATTACTAAATGTCATCACAAACGTTCCATGTAATTTTTTTTATACTTTTCCTTAAGATCGATAAATTTTGTTCTCGTTTTCTTGCAGTTCTCAGCAGACCAAACCCGACCCTGCTGCACCCACCAGATCCGCGACGCCCAGTGCGAAAATCCGAGTATGACTCGAGTCCTGACGAGTTACTCCACTCTCAGCCGCCGTCAGGCCGTGTGAGCGTGTGTGTGGGTTGGTGAGAGTGTGACTGGGAAGCGGCGTTGCGCGGAACGCCGTGCGCGCCTGCTTACGTTTGTACGACTGATCGGTTCGATGAGACGAAGCAGCCGGTTGCTGAGGTGGTTTGACTTTCGCAATTGTCGTCGTTGCTGCAGCAACAACAACAACCTCATCATCGCGCTCGCATTGCTTCAGGAACGTTTGCCAAAGTGTGTGCGCCAAAGGCCTCGAAGAAGGTTTGAACAAATTAACATTCGCGGTAGAAAACCTGGGATCCGGCGACCAAGGCGTGGTCAACCTGGCGATGTGCTTCACTATTTTGTATATTTTTTGACCGTTTTTGATCTCTTTCTTGTCATGGACAGATGTTGCAACTGCGGGCCTCCGCATGCTGCGCCTGAAGCGAACCCGGCCGCACTGCTGTTTTGTTTTGATCCAGACCTCGGGAAGGGACCTTTTTTGTTCTAAAACTACAAGTGGCCAGCGACACATCGGGGTGTATGATACTCACTGGTAGAGTGACCGCATTCCACTATGTGCAGAATGGACTGTAATTACGCCGCCCGATGTTTGTCAGTCGTACCTCAGACTGGACGTCATCACGTGACCTTGGTTTGCAGAGTCGCTGCTGTTGCGTATTAGACCAGGCAGATAAAATTTATTGATAAGTGGAAGGTATCTGTATTCCGTAGTTTTCCAGTGGAAAAAAGCGTTTGGAATTCCTACGGCGCGAAAAAAAGTAGGGAAACTATAGCCTCAGGGCGGATTGTTCATTTTTCTCAACGGATCGAGATTCACATTCTTCAGACCGTGTCTGGATCCGCTTTAAACGAAATGTTTCCAATGCAATCCATGTCTTAAACCATGCACTTCGGAATGACTCGGGCACTATCTGATGAATTCGATGTTGAGTCAACAAACTCAACGGAGAAAAAACTGAAAGCCGATGAACGGTTCGTGCTTTCAAGATCTCTCTTCTTGCCCGATTCGAAATACGAGCTCTTGGCAATCATTCTCGAGCACATGCAAATTTTTCAAGCTTTCCTTGAGCATCAGCTGTTGCCCTCTGAAAAATTTTTCTCTGGTTTTGGTGGAGGTTGTTTGTTTTTGTTCACGTCACGTGAACGTGAAGGTGCGTTCACGTCAAGGTGTAACCCTATGAAACCCTGCGTTTAACAGGCTGGAGGTCAATTTGGGTGGCTTTCCGAACAAATGCGGTAAAGGCGTCATGTGCCGATTGAAATATTTCCAACTGTAACGCACGTTTGTATTATGCATCGGCATTGGTTGAAACGTGTGGATCTCGCCCTTCGGTGTAAAAACTTGTGTTTCGATCTTTAAATGAAAATCTTGAGGTCTGGTACTTCTGCAGTGGTCCTATTTGAGGTTTGGGAGGTACAGATCCTGGAGCATTTCCATCCAACAATCAAACGTTTCTTTTGTGAAAGCAAGAGTGAAAACTGCTGCAGTTCGCCTGCCATGCTTTCAGCTGGGAAAATCAGGCCTTCCTTCAAGTGCTTCATCTCCTCAACCATGACAGTTGTGCTGACGTGAATTCTGAGATTGGTGGCGCCAGGTCAGTCGTGGTAGATGTGAACTAGAAAAAGGTTTGGTCGCCACAGCTGCACGGTAAAAGATCCATCGTGCGCCAATCCCAACGAAAGCATGACTGTTCCGATATCTTGGTTTCCTCAAGTACGTTAGGACCATGAAATAAAAATGCTTGAGATGCGATTTATTAAATTGTAACTGCAATTATTTAAAACATTCGGATATTTGTCTCAAAACTGCAACCACCAGCATTACAACGGGGCTTCGGCGATTCAAATGATTGTCCAAACGTTAAATCCCACCATTTCAGTCCGGGCGGTTTCTTTACCACTCCTTGGCTGATGTCCACCAGCTTTTTCTAAGACTTTGCTCTATCAACCTATCCTCACTGAAACATCAGTTGTGAACCTTCAGCATCTTCAGGTTTGGCACCCGCCGTTGTGTTCACGCAACAAAGTTTTCTCCTTGAATGTTTGAGTTTCAGGCTCTCAATGTATTCATCAGCCGAGTGCACACCTGCGTTAACTCGAACGAGTACTTTTGGGGAGGTACAAGTTAGGGATCCCACCCAGTTGTGATTTACCTTCCAGCTTCATGTAAGAGTTTTTTTCGTAGGAAAATGTAGAAGCGATTTTGAAGATACCTCTTTAAACGACCCTAGAACGATGCGTGGTCTCCTTCATTCGTTGCGTTTTGTAATGCATGAAAGCACTACTTCTGGTTGGTTCTACCCAAAATAATTTGCTGCTTTCGAAGCTAGAATTCGTGTTTTGTCATTGTCTAGTTCTATCTTTTTTGCGTTTATATTATTTTTTCAGTATTTTTGCTGTTATATGATTGATCAGCCGCGCAAGTGACTGTGTCTATGTCAAGGTCACTTTCGAAAGCTCTTTATTCCTATCTCCCCAAACCACAAGTACCACCGCGCGCTGTAAATTCGTGCAAGAAACATTTTACAGCCGCTGGTGAGACTGATAACACATGCAGCAGTTTTTAATCAAAATGGCTTTAAAATTGCGTTCGATAGATGTTAAATGAAAATATGTTCAATCTGAAAGTGGGAATGGCAATTGACGTTTACATTTGTGGAATAACTGGAGTAGGGTGAAGTGGTTGCACAGTGGGATACCGACCCACGCTCAGACTAGATTTTTTAGCTGAGCGTTTGGTTGTATTGCAAACAGCGTGGCAAGGCTGCCGGTCTTCTCAGCCCTTGTTTTGTGCGAATCTCAGCAGGAAACGTGGCATAATCACTGTACAAGCTGCTAATTAAACTCCGCTGTAAACACCATTCGGATATAAAAGCAGTCCACGCTCATGTTGGTTTTATTACCGCTTAAGTTAAACGCGGTACACATACCAAGTGTTGCCACTACTATTATCAACGTCCGGGTTCGATCTAGGAAAAGCTCTGCTTCTGCAGTGACTTCTATTGAACATGCTGCGACTAGATACCAACGTATATCTGTAGACTTGTGTGTTGTCTCTGCCATCACAATTTGCGTTTCGACGTTCATCAACGTCGACCTTTCCTCGCATTGGCGCAATTCTCGTTGCCCAGTTTTTGAGTGGTATGCGTCGTCAGCCTGTTTTGTTTTCGTCACTGGGTCTTCGCTATCTGTCATTGGACGTCGTCACAGGCCGAGTTTAACCTTGCGCGTTGACTTGACCAATATGCACTGTTGCTCTTTTTCCTTGTTGCGCTAAAGTTTCTGCGAATATTTTAAATTCGTTTCTCTTTTTCTTGTGAAATAAAAAATAAATTATGAGTGCGCGACCACAGCGTGTTGCGCGCGTCACGACTTTTCGTACGTTTCTGCGTGTGTTTTTTTAATTATTTCCTTGAAAAAAAGCGGCTGATAAAACCAAAATTTTTTGAAACGTTTGTGTCGAACAAAGCTTTAGAAATTAAAAAGAATGGTTGATAGAGGGCATGAAGCGCTTTCCATACTGCGCAACTACTGTCCCGTTGTTACGGCATAATTGGTGGCAAAGACGAGACGAAGCACTGGTCACTCGCCTATGACGTTGTACAAAGACAACAGATAACTTTCATTTAAACCGGAAAAACTCTTCCAAGTAATAGTGCAGATTAGCCTCGAATAAGATGTAGAGTACTTCCAGCGACTTAACAATACAATGCCAATATTATTCAAGGAGATTTTACAAGATAGCACCGTTGCTTGACAAAAACGTCATTTTTGTTATGATCGATTCTTTTTTGAGCCAAACTAAAGATTCACGAGTTATTCTGATCGCGTATTTTTTAGGAAAATTATGTGTTAAACTAACTTAGTCCCATTCTTTGACAACATCTCATTGGTACCACTGTTGTTAAAAATGCAAACTTGTTCCAAACAAAAACAAACGCAAAAACTTACCGTGGGGTGTGCCAAGTAGATGGGCACATGCGACAATTTTGCTGTTAAGTGTCAAATGGACAAAAACTTGTTCAGAAGCAACCAAAACCGCGTCACTGTAGATCTCACAATGTCCCGTTTGCAAACCCCGGCATGCAACCAAGTCTATACTTCACCAGATCCTGAAGAGTGAATCTGATATCGCTTCGGTAGGCAAATCATGCACAACCGTTACCGCTTGGACATTTTAATCACGTTGAAGTAAACTTACTAAAAATATTGACGAAAAGTGATGTGCAAGCTAAATGTAAAATCTGGGCCCCCTTTGACATTTTAATATTTAGTATTCTTCAATTTGTTTATTTGCGTTTTTCGGGATGTTTTTTTTTATCTAGCATGAACATCAACGACATCCAGAGATTAACTATCATTTAAAACTTTCTGAGTTTTGACCAGTGGGCTCCCTTCAGCTGATCTTTTCCCCTCCTGGCTCAAACCTCTAGTTACGCCACTGTTAATGACTGCATAGTGAAGGACGCGAGCTGACGCTGAAATGGTGCTCTATTCTGCGTGTTGCAGAGACCGATTTTTGTCTGAACGTGGCTTGCAATTTCGCGGAATTAATAAAACATCTGGTTCTGAACCATGTGAGCAAAGTTAAGTGAAGATATATTTTGTTAGAAGTGCGTGCACGTGGCACGCACTAGTTCCTGACATTAGTGTTTTGACTAGTTGCTGCAAGGTGACTCCAACAGATTTCTAAGAGTGCTATGAAAACAATTTTCGCTTGTCTTTGCAAGCTGCAATTTTCGGACCTCTCTCTATTAACATGGTGCTACGCGCCAAGTTTCGTAAAGCCCGTTGCAAAACCGGTATAGTGGCCAAGGGAAGGCAGCCAACTCAGTTGCTTTTACAATAAATAAGAACAAGTTAAAAGCGGATTTTTTAGCACGACAGCAACTAAACTTGAAAAATATACAGCAAGTGCCATTATGTAGGCCTACATGGAGTACACAACCACATCTCATGACGCAATGTTAATCACTGCACGGCGTAATACATCTTTCTGCAAACAAGTGCAATAAAGCATAATCAATTAGTTACATACAAAAGCGCTCAGAACGACGCAGTATGGTATTACCAACTTGTATTTTTTATCCGATGAACTCGCATCAGTTTCGACAACGAGTTCGGAGAACAATATTCACTGTTTTGCATCATACGCAATAAGTCTTACGTAGCCTGTCCATACATTGTTATCAGTTTATTCCGTTTTGATGTATATAGAAGAATATCGAATGCTTTTTGAACCGAAAAAAACAATGGGTTCAGTGGGCATTGTTACATCACTTCGACTGACAGTAGTTATAAGTGATAAAGAGCCGCTTTATCACGATCGCTATCAGCAACAGTGACAGGAGCAATCTACAATATCTCGGTTCTCATAACAGGCCAGTTGCCAGAATTTCGCAGCAGGGGAGACCAAAAATTACTAGGAGGGGCCACATCTTTAAATACAATATTGGATGTACGCAGCAACCGGGGGGTCAAGCATGAAATGATGGGGTAGGGATTTTAAATGGGGGGCCAAGAATCCCTGGCCCCCCGCTGGAGACGGTCCCGCCTCATAGCCATGAAAAAAACAATTTTGTCGACGATTAAGAATTCATTACTTGAAGAAATGGCATTGTGAAATGCGATTCCCTGTAGATAATGTCTGCTTAAACTTGAATCAGTGCATTGGCTAAAGTAAAATATTGTTAGACGAAAAATGTATTATTAAGGTTTACAAACATAGGCTAACCACAATATCAGGACAATCTTAGTGAGGTTATGGTAACGTGTGAAATCATTAAAACTGTACACTTAAGACAATTTCTAGACAGCCCGGCCTGTACAACGTAAAAAATGTTTTTCCCGATTTCTAGGAATCTTATTAAAAACTGATGCGTGTGAGAAAATAATAAAATAATAAAATTTTCTCTTTCACATGTTGAGCAGTCTAATGATAAAAAACGTTTTTAATTAGGACCAGAGAAAAATTTGAAAATCTCGCAGAATCATACAAGAAATTAATCAGAGCCGGCCTGTAACCGGTTGGACTGATTGCTTCCAATCGGACCTCGCGCTCACTACGCCTACTAACTCGTGCAAACTTACACTTTCAGTCGATGCTGCTCCTGTGACTGTATTGCCGGCGTGGGGACCACAGCAGAGTTGTAAACGGGCCTCATTTTGAAGCCCGAACCCGGCCTGGGCCGGACATATTATTCTGAAGCCCGATTTAGGACCGAAAGTCCAATTTACCGAGTTAGTCAAGATATCCGCAACTGTGGGATATTGGTGTCGTAGGAAAGTAATTATGACTAAATTATTCACAATTAATCATTTTTATTGAATATTTAATCAATTCGATTGCTTCAGCAGCAACCAGTAACTAAACTGTCTGTCATTGCAAAAAGGTATACAGACCCGAAATAGTCAAGAAAAATTTTGACAAAGATAAGCCCGATCCCGGCCCGAAATACGGCCTGACCTGAAACCCGGCCCGACTTACAACTTTGGACCACAGTATTTTTTAGCGTGGGTGTCTTGCCAACGAAAATGAAAGTGTGTGAAGTGTGTGATGTTTAACGCCCTTAATCATCACAATTCGTTCTTTAATCGTAACGGTGGTCACTTTTCTTCGGTAATGTGTAGCATATTTGTTTCAATAGCAACTATTTAAGGCAGAGAGGGCTTACCCCTTGAGTGTAGTAACTCATGGTTTTATTGGGTATTACGTCATTGAAGTCTCTGCTGGAGAGTGAAACTGGGGGCATGCCCCCAGACCTCCCCAGCTTTGTGTCACGCTTTTGGGCCTCGCTCTTTCACATCAACAATTTCAATCATTACGACTTGGTGCCCTCCTCAATTGCAGTGTCAATTCTTTCGCGTTAAAATTTCCCCTCAACGCCCGCAACTGACACGATCGTGGTCTTTGAAGTTATGATAGGCCATAACTCGCCACCAGCTTGCGCTGGAGTCAGTGAAGACATCGTCGGATTCAGAAGACAGAAACGCATCTTTAAAAGTATGTTGTGCGTACAATACAAGCCTGGGTAATGGTGACAATGCAATTTAGCCAAAATGTGTATACTGTAGCAGGTTCTTTTTAAGGAAAATGTTAGGTACCACGGTATTGACCTATAGGAACCCGATTTCTCTGATTCTACGGACCGGATTTTCTCTAATTCTAGGGACCCGATGATAATTTTCTCTGATTCTAGGGACCCGATTTTCAATTCAAAACACCCTAAAAAAACCTGCTGTAGCTATTAACCGTGTTTGTTAAAATAAAGTTACCTGAGCAGTTGGATCTTCACGCATATGCAGTCATGTACACATCCGGATGAACTCGTCCTTGAGCCCCCCCTAAAAAAATCCTGGAATCGCCTATGACAGTCATTTGGTATTTGGCAAAGTTTGTTGTTTTTACTCAACAGCAGAACATTAAACGAGTAGAAGAAAACAAAAATGATGTGCTTGCGGTGACTCGTTTTGTGAAAGTGCAAAATTTTTCAACGAAAATAGTTTCAAACAGGAGATAGATTTTTACAAAGTAGGTAAAATCTCTGATTTTCGATTCGATCACTATAGGGAATTCGAGAAGTTACCTCTTATGTCTGGTATACTTTAACAACCCAGAGTAACGCAGACGCTTCGAAATGTTTCACGTAAAGTGAGCGGAGAGTAAAGAAAAGATGTTAGTGAGTGATTTTAGGAAAACTTTTGCAGGACAACTATCAAAAAAACAACTTCACCCGCGAAGGTTCCAAAGCAAAGTGCGCAAAACTAGAAAGTTGGTACAAAACTTTAAAAGCGTGACAACATCAACATTTGAAAGTAAATTTGTTCTGGGCATGGGATTCATCGTAAAGACTTCTGGATGTCCAGTGTTGGTCTGATGCACTACAGTATAATATTTAACATGACGAGATGATTCAGTTGAAAAATGACAGCTAACATTTAATAGGTTTGTTTACAAGCAGTGCAACCCTTGGCAAACAAAAAATCTTTGCCCTCTATGCCCGTTTATGCTAAACCATAAAAAAACTTTTTTATTTTCAAGTTGGTCAGTTTTGAACAGCGTTTTCCACCGTGCCTAGCGTATAAAACTATAAATTTCTTTGTCTCAAGTAGGGGGGTATCCTAGGGAGACCGTTGAAGTGCAATATTGTATCAAAAACATTTCTGTTTGGGCAAAACACTTAGCGCAGCAGCTTGGTTGTGTTACTTGAGAAACAACAGTGGGCACCAATTGCAAAAATTGGTTGTTCACGAGGACGCAGGGCTTCTGATTTTGCTAGAGAGTACGAAGACCGATACCGGACCCCTAGCTTCTGGTTCCCCCGTCGAAACTGGCATAGCGTTTTAGTATAGTAATCAGAATAAAATTAAAACACCTACCATGCTCAGATTAATGAATACATTAATTGGCAACTGGCTTACACTAGAAATTTGTGGCTTGATTACAAAAGAAATTTGGCGTGCGTGTTTTCATCTTCCGGGGCCCCAGCAACCAATG
>JGI24021J15306_10000686_pt1 | contig 28316 bp, 25 predicted proteins | sample Ectturendosymbi1_FD_15306 | JGI IMG/M metagenome (IMG submission 15306) | reverse complement strand
CGCTTTGATTATTTCCTGTGTCTGGGTGCTTTCTGTCGGGGAAGAACTCTTGGGCTTTGTCGATTTTCTGGTATGTAATGGCCTAGCGCCATTACAAGTGGAAAAAAACAGTAGCGGGGAACGCTTGTTTGAAACAAACTGCTCAGCTTTCCAGAATAGCTGAGAGTTGCTTGGGCTGAGAAACGTCACAGAAAATCACGAACAAGCTCCACACTTGTGGTACCGCAGTCTGATAACAGGGAACGTCGACCCTTTTAAAAAAAGTGAGGAAACGACGTTTTCCCGCATACCTGCCGACAACACCACTAGTTACATCTTCATCGTGTACTGTTTGCTGCGATTTTGATCTTCAAACATTCTCGGAATGGACATATTAAGACATAGCAAGCATTTCCCGGACGTGTTGTCGGAACTTTGGGAACACTACACATTAACGAAACTTGTTTTAGAATTATGAAAATTATTTTGAGAGAATGACTTGAAAGAGAATTTTTTTTTCTTTACTGACTAGCAGTAGGAGTTCCAGTACTTTTTTAGTTTGGCTAACTCGAAAGGTTGCACGATGAACAGACTATTGTTTCGATGCAAACTGCTGATGCGAGAAAATTGTGTACATCGTTTGCAATGTTGATACTTGTCCATACGTAAATACATTAATACACAGCGTAAAGTACAATGTCTCACTCTAACACAGTGGTTCTTAACCTTTTATCTACCACGCCTCCCTTAAGTAATTGTCCTTTGTTTCAAGCCCCTGACATTAAATAAGTTGTAAAAACAAACGAATTAAGTGGTAGATTTATTCATCAAACTTTCCATGTTATAGAACGCGTTAGGATTCGTTTCCCCCTGGAAATTCATTGACGCGCCCCCTGGGGAGGCGTGCACTCCGGTGAAGAAACACTGCTCAAACAACCTTCATATGGATATTTTTTGTGGGTGGAGGTGATGTTTATTACACGAAAACTGAAGTTCTGAAGAGCTTTACGACGTCATTTGTTCATCTGCATTGTCTTTCTTTTTGTTCCAATATCTTAACAGCAAGTTCTGCCATTTTTTTATTGCTTCAATGATATAGATACTGTAGTGTATTGAGGAAATGCCTGCATTACGTTTTATACTTCACTTGCTGTGAATTTTATCAATTTTTTCTTATTTGAGACACGTTTCTTTGGTAGTCATGGAAAACCAAAACATTTTAACAGTTTCATGTCACACTAAAATGCTGACCTTTTCATGGAAAACTAAAAAATATTGATCTTTTCATGATAATACTAAAAACATGTTGATCTTTTCATGGAACATTGAAAAATGCTGACCTTTTCATGACATTAAAATTTTTGGCTTTTTCATGGAACACTAAAATTTGTTGACCGTTTCATAACTATGTTCAATCTGCCATCTCGCATCCTGCCATAATAATTGCTGGTGGAAAATATGTTTTTTTTCGTTTTTCACCAAAGTCAATCTATTTTGTGGAAACTATTGTGAAGATGTTTTTTCGAGGTTTCTTTGGGGCGAGTCTGCAGAAATCTTAGTGTAGGTCAAGAGAGATTCACAGAAAAAAATTTAAAAGGTATGTTTCGTGTTCGTCACGCAACATTACAGGCCATTCGTAATGCGAGTTCTAATTTCACAGCTTATTTGTGTATTCTTACGCAAAAAGTGAGGAACAGGGCTTTTTTTGCAGCTGCCGTTCGTGTTTCTTCCTCGCACCAAAGTACGAAACGTCGCCAATACAACGGCAGGCAGGAGAACCAACATGGCCGTGGCCAAAGACAGGGCTCGCATGCAGCAAGTTCAATGAGACGTAACCGCTCCATCGCGCTCGGTCGTATATCACCGAGCCGTCGAAATTCAATGCGACCTTCGTCCTCTCAGTTCCGCAGACCTGTTGGTGAGCCTTGAATGGATTGCAGTGTGTCTGCCATGGCCTTGGTGGTTTTACAATGAAGACCAGTGACCAGTGGTGTAACTAGAAGTTTGAGCCAGAGTGGGAAAACTTAGCTGGATGGGCCCCACTGACCAATGCTCAGAAAAAGAGTTGAAAAGTGATGGTGAATCCGGATGTGGATACCTCGTTTGAAAAAATGTCCAAAATTTGCTTCGCAAGGGCAATACCCGTAATCGCCGGAAAACAATCCGAAAAATCAAAACAACAACAACCTACTGAAAACCAAAAGAATACTAAATACCGAAATATAAGCTAATTGGGGCCCAGTTTCTACATTTTGCTTGACAGGAGGGGTGGTTCACACCCCGCCCCTGTCAGTTACGCCATTACCAGTGACACTACATCAAATTCGGGATTAAGGTTAGAACAAAACTTTCGATTTTCAGTTCTCTGGTTGTCATCAGTGATGGAATAAGTCGATGTGCACGAGTGGGAGACGTCACAAGTGGGGGTATTTTTGCGTTTTTATGGCCTACTTTACCCGGCCCTAGGCGCCAATCCAATGAACCAATTTTTTGGTGCAAGTTTTTTTGAAGCGAGACGATCATNCGAATCTTTAGAGCCCTTGATTAGCTTTATAGCATATCTGGAGCCAAAATTATGGCACAAAAACAAAAGAGTGGTCAAAATTTCTACCACTACAAACGCTAACCTGGGGTTGATTACACCCATATTGTATATGGCCATAACTCTCCGCCAGAATATGCTAGAGAGCTGTTCAAGCCCTCTAAAGACTCGTGACTTTTGCAGTTTAGACTGAAAAAAAATTTTAAGCTGAGATCTCGGGTCTTTTGTTGATGTTTACATAATGAGTGGATGTTTATGCACTTTTTTTACAATTGGATGATTGCGTCATCCCCTGGGAATCGACCAATCGAGCCGATTTTGTGGCTCGACGTTTTTTGGATTCTAGGCTACAATACTAGTCTTCAGTGGGTTTGATGGGCTTTCTAGCGTTTTTAGTCCATAGGTTATGGCTAAATAGGCAGAAATTAATCAGGAAACTCCCCACTAATCCCTTAGGGAATTCCTGAATAAATTGTGGTCTTTTGGCCATAACTTTGGCACCAGAAACGCTTGGAAGTTGATCAAGGGCTCTAAAGACTCACATTACAGCCTAGAATCCAAACAAACTTTGAACCACAATATCGACTCATTGTCTGGGCGATGACGTCATAAAAGAAATACCAAAAAAGCAAAACATACGCCAACCCTGGCGACATCCACCGAAAACCTCAAATCCAAATCTCAAAAAGTATTTTTACAGTCCAAACTACAAGACTTCGAGTCTTTCGAGGGTTTGAATAGCTCTCTAGCATAAGCTGCTGGCGAGTTACCGCTGGTCGAACTAACCGTTAGTGGGAGACTCATGCTTTTTCTGCAATTTTTGTGCAAAATGGGGTTTTTGAGCCATAATTCTGGTTCCAGATATGCTAGAAGGTCATTTAAGGGCTCTAAAGACTCGGATGATCGTCTAGTTTCCAAAACATTTTTGAGCCAAAAAATGACTCATTGGATTGGCGCCCAGGGCCAGGTAAAGTTGGTCAAAAATTCAAAAACATGACCACTTTGTGACGTCACCAAGAGAAAACCCCAAACCCAAATCAAATTAGTTTTTTTTTATTCGAAACTAAGACTTGCCGAAACCGTACATGGTTTGAACAGCTCTTTAGCTATAGCAGCTGGTGATTTATGGCCAAAAAAGTGCCGGCCACTGCAGTGGCCGGCGCGAGCGTTAAGCGTTGAGTACATCTGTCCATGCGGTTCTCCTTATTTTCTTGCTAGCCGAACGTCAATCTGGTCGACGTAACAATCGAAAAATTTCTCATAGAGTTGCCTGGAACCATGTATTGTAGCTGATGTTGACCAAAGGCACACTTTCTTCTGCTCTTTTTCAGCTTTACTGTAATCATGCCGGAGTGCTAGATCGTTCAATAAAATCACGAGACGGAGACTGCAATTCTAGCGCAACTTCGCGGTCGTTTTTATAGTCATAACATGATATCAATGTCTTATTTCGCCGTGTTTTCGAAATCCTGTGACGTAGAACAACTCTGAGAAAACCTGCGTACTCTTATAATTTTCTGCTATCAGATTGGATTTTGCTATTGAAAACTTCTTTGATGTTTAGAAAAGAATAAAAACGGAAATTGGATTTTTTATTGGAAACGTTTTCGGCTAACTTTGATATCGATATGAGACAAAACGTGATTCTGGAGAAAACCAGTGCGAGAAAATTTTGTGGTTTCGGCCTTAGTTTTCATGTTCCGCAGTCTTTTAAACTTTTCGATCCGAACACGTTTCTTTTCTTGTGCTCTCAGCGAACACAGTTAACTTTTATGGTTGTTTGTTTTTTCTTCCCAGTGTCGAATCGCTCACGAAATTCTTCAAGAACGCGCACTGTGACGAACCCTAAAGTTGAAATACAGCGAGTATTTCCCTCCAGTATGAAGAGAAATCATAAGACATTTGTCGCAAAGGTTCGTTGATAACGACTGCTTTCACTTCAAACAACAGGTTTTCTGCGGCGAACAGGCGATATGCTGATGCAACTTACTGCTATCAGTGTGACAACAAGTAAACTAATGTCGGAGCTAGTTTTGGTAAATGTGCGACAGGTGCCTTTCACTGAAAGTAATTGTTCAGCGAAATGGTTTTAAGCAGACTTCCCCCACACGGCAACAAATGTTCATGGCGATCTTCAGTTGGAACAGTTTATTTTGTGTGTTTTGCTATTCCTGACCTTGTCAGCATATTACGATCTTTCCAGAACAGGGGTGGTCAATTAGTTTGGCTAAGGGGCCACTTTGAGAAGACCGCGTTTATCGGAGGGTCGTTCCTTTTAATGGAAATAGAAGCCAAGTGTCGGTTCAAGTTAGCCTCAACACTAACATGTGATAAGTTGGAGGAAATTTCAGTCTTTCTTGAATGCTTCTCAGGGCCACTGAAAAAGCTGTGATGGGCCACATGTGGTCCGCGGGCTGCTAATTGTCCATTCCTGTTCTAGATGCATCAGGTGATGACCTTTAAAAGTTCAAAAACGAATTTTGCAGGTCAGAAATACACGCAGCACAACTTGCAAAGTTCAAAAGTTGCCTGAATTTTGTGAAAATGTAACTTCGCAAAATGGCACCTTCATTTATTCAGATAGATAGCATAACACTACTATATAAATTTGCAGACATTGTAAAGTTGCTAGTAGTTCTGATTCCCGATATTGCTTAAAAACTTCCCTGCACGTTCATATCGTAAAATATCTGACTTTATTGTGCAATTGTATGTGTAGTAAAAGCCGGCAAATATGCATATTTATATTTGTCTCTATATTATTTGTATATTTTGTAATTGGATTCAGCTTTTCCGAGTATCACTAAGTTGTATATGAAACCAGCTTGTCTGAAATTGGTCTTTCAGGCTCAGTCTCTCAACATCCCCATTTGATATACTACTCACATTTGTTGAAAAGCTATATGAAACTTTTTAGGCTAAAATCGTAGTAAATCTATGAGTTTTTTTATCAGTACCTGTGGAAAAGTTCTACACAAAGTTACTGTTGCTTCGCCGGTTGTCTGGACAAGGTGAATGGCTCTTAAGAATTACTACTAATCTAGATAATTTTTCAAAAATTTGCAAGGATTTTGTGAAAAACTGTGGCAGAGAAATAGCAAATACTATAAAACTTTTTGTGTCAAAGAAATAGGATAACCTGTATGTGGCAAAGACGTATGGTCCAAGCCCATGCAATTCAAAAATGGGAATGGAAACTTGCTCCAAATGAAAGCCCTTCGATGCATTTAAAGAGTGGAGAGGTAAGCAATTTAAAGAAAAAGAGAGTGCACAAAAAAGAAATATGAATTGAATTAATATTTTTCCAATCGGTGTATCAACCTCCTTGTACCTTCTTTTGTCACTCTTGAATACCACACCAAGGTACTTAAAACATCTCCACCTGCTGCAATATATGTATTGTGGCTTGCAGCATACACAACTTACGTTTCTGGAAAGACATACCAGTAATACCTCGCTTGCTTCACTGCTAATTTTCATTCCCACTTGGCTGCACACAGCTGAAAAACGATCTAGTGCATGTTGGACACCCTGTTCAGAGGATGTAAGCAGTAACAAATCATCTGCACAAAGTCCAATACCCACGGCCAACAGTTATGGTTTAACTCTGTTGACACGGATATAAACTTCTGATCAGGAATACAATGACTTGACGGGTAGTAACAGGTGGCCATCTCCCCAAAGCTTTTCACAAGGAACTCGGTCATATGCTTTCTCAAGGTCGACAAACATGTGTGGATGTCTTTGGCATACTCCCAAGATTCCTGGACATATGTTCCAATGTAAAAATTAAGTCTGTAGTGCTATGTCTGAGACGAAACCCACACTGGGTGTGGGTATCCTCTAACTTTGGTTCAATTACCATGTGGCATCTTTTGCAAGGCACTTTTCACTATTCCTGGGTGGCTAAGGAGCAGGCCCATAACCAGGTTGGGACACCTGGGGGGCGAAGAGTTCTCTGAGATGAGCCCAAATTTTTTAAATTATGTCTTATAGTTTTAAACTACATCTAACACACTTTTCCAGATGGGCAAAAAATTTTGCAGGGAGTAAAGCTCTTCTGCTTCCTCCTAGTTACAGGTCTGCTAAGGAGAGAGATGCCATGGTAGTTATTGAATTCACTACGGTCTCCTATTTATGTATGGGGATGATCACCACAGTTTGCCAATCTTTTGTTGTGCTTCCAGAACACCAGGCCATGTGGCACTGATAAATAAGCCAAAGAGCTCCTCTGTCCAAGGCTTTGAACATTTTTGATCGGATTCCACCTCAGCCTTCCCAGCCTTCAGTGATTTGACAGCTTGAAAGACTTCAGCTGTAATGATGTGATTTCCTTCCCAAATGGCCTTTCTGTGTGTCCAATTTTCTGGAAGTGACTGGTTTGAAAAGGCCTTTGATTTTACTATCTCCATCTGCCAAGGACATCCTCATTGTTTGGTGGACACCATTTTCATCTTTGATGGATCTAGCATAATCAGATTTTTTGCCATGGATACACTGGATGTTTTGCCAGAATACTTTGTTAGCTTGCTAATAATGGGATTCCAATTAGTGTCCTAATGGCTGCAGATTTTTGTGCTTCAGCATATAGCGAATCCAAAGAAGATTCAGCTTTGTTCTGAAGTCATGCATTGCAGACAACTTCCTTTGCTTGAATAGCATCTTTCATCTCTTGGTTCCACAACAGGGTTATTTCTTGTCATTATCTACTACAGTGATCCATGTCCATCCACATACCTGAGCAACAGATGAAGCTGCATCTCCTTTGAACAGCTTCCACTCCATCTCAGCATCTGCTGTACATTCCAGAAGCTCTTGAAACAAGGACAAAACACTGGAGGTCTTTCTTACATATTTGTGCATGAGTGCCACCGACTTTAATGGGTACGACAAAATGAATGACAGTAGCGTCAGTGCAATGGGACAAGAGCAACCAGCTGTATAATATTCATATTTCAAAAGAAAAAATAAAAGTCATCAATGCAGTATTCACTGCAAAAGCAGCCATATGACCCTCAGCACAAGCAAGCAGAAATGGGTGCCCACAGACCATTCGTGACATTCTTGAAAGGAGCACAAAGACAGAGTATGAACAATTTGTTCATGCAAAATATGTATGGAACCCATTTTATATGGGAAATGTGGGTGAATATCATGACTTATGTTTAAAGTCTGACATGTTATTAGCAGCAAATGTATCCGATAGTTTTAGGAACACATGTATGCAATACAATAAACTGGACCCAGACCATTTTTTACATCAGGTGCCAGTTCCGGCGTTGGGTGCATCTATATAGGTGACAGGAACAGAATGTAACTAATATCAGATGTTGAAATGTATCAGTTTTTTGGAAAAGGTTCAAGTGTTGGTTTATTATATAATTCTAAAATATATGCAAAAGCCAATAACAAAAAATCAAAATGTAAGCCAAATCTAAAGTTTCAAAATAAATTGCACATATTGATGGAAATAATATGTTTGTGGATGGGCAATGTCACAATATTTGCCAGTGGGGTGTTTTAGATGGTTAAATCATAAAGAAATTGAAAAATGTGTTGTTGAATATTGAGACAATAGCTGATATGCTGAACATTGATTTGGACAGCTATATAAATTGATTTAGAAAGAAAAATATACATATACATTTACTGAGGAAGATATATACACAAATATATGTGTTGAAATTTGATTTAAAATACAAAAATCACTTTAGCAATTATTCTCCACAAGGGTGACAGTGTTGAATCAAATTGTAAAGTGTTTAGGGAATTCATTTCATATAATTTACTTCTCTTCAGTTCTGTAAATTGCAATCAAAAGTGAATGGGTGAAATGATAAAAAACTAAAGTGAGACTTACAGAAATCATGCAAACTGCAGTTTAATTCATATGCTTTCTCTAATTTTTTTTTTATTATTCACCTGCAAGCTTATGCTTGCAATTTGCAGGACTGAAGATGCATAAATTATGTGAAATAGACTTCCTAATAAAACACTGTACAATTTGATTCTACAGCGCTGCCCTTGTGGAAACTTATTGCTGAAATGTAAATATGTGCAAGTCTGTATCATTGCAAAGTTATGAAAGCAGAACATGACAGTAAGATTCCTAGAAAGCAGGGTTGATAGAGTCATGATTAAAAAAATGAAAAAATAAGATTTTTTTGATTTAAATCTTATCTTTTTGATTTAAATCAGATTATTTTTTGATTTTTTTACTTGCTGTGTGCAGGGTGGCCACCAAACAAGTAGTAGTTTTTAATTTTGAAGAGTTTGTGTTAATATATTTTTTTGTGCTTGTTTCTTCTAGTACAGTACTGGAATTCAGCTAAATTTTCATTCAAACTTACTTTGCACTTATGCATCACGCTTAAAGCAAGTCAGTTCATAACACCAGTACTGGTGTACAAAATGAAATATTCATTGATATGACTCAAACCATCAGTTCATCCCCTTCATTAACACGTTGTTAAGAAGCTTGTACAAAAATACAAGCTTGCCAACCTTTTTGATGTGAAGTCCTTGTTAAAATTGATGATGATAATGCAGCTTTCACTAGTTCAGCTTCTGCAAAACTAAACTTACATCCTGGATAAAAAAACCTATATGTGTTAATATGAATCTTAATTAAAAATATGTTTTAGAATAACTATTTCTACAGTCAACAGCCTATATATTTGCTTATAATTAGGTGTAACTTTTGCTTTATGCCAGACCCGTAGTCATGGGTACATTCAGGAGCAGTGCCCCTAAATTTTTTTTGTGACACTCAAATTTTGTTGTGTCCAGAAAAGTTTGTTTGAACATATACCATAACAACATAAAAATCGTTTCCCCCAACATTTTATTTTGTCTTTTAAACCTCACAACTTGGCTACAGACCTGGTTTATGCCAGCCTACACCCTACAACTTGTGGCATTCTGACAGTTCTCACTTCTGAGTCTGCGAATGTTAGTGATTCCCCATATCATTTTTGCAGTTAGTTGACAAGAGATAAAATCTGTGACCTTACAAAATATTTCTTGAAATGCCAATACTGAAACTGCCACTTTAGTAATTTCATTGACACTCATGGCTTGCATGCATAAAATGTTGAAAACCTATAATAATATATCTCTCCATGAATCAAAAATATGTTCTATAACTACAGTATATTTACAGTCAACAGTCTTCATATTTGATGGAATTTAAATGCAACTTTCACTTTATGCCAGTCTACACTTTCAAACTTATGGCATTCTAACAGTTATGACTTCTCAATCTGCAAGGGTTAGTGATTTCAGTCCACATGCCATTTTTTGCAGTGAAATGGCATAGAATCTGTGGCGTCACAGTTATGATTGGTTTTTAACTTGTGTCATCATCAGAACTTTTGGCCTTCTACACTAATACTGTACAGCAGAGGTTTGCAACCTAGGTTACATGTAGCCGTAGGGGCACATTTGCCTATCTGCAGGGTACATTTATTGTAAATTTGCTACAAATTAAATTTGAGACATAAAAACAGAGTATACCTTTATAGTTTCAAAATTNTTAAAGTTCTATTAAAAATTCAGTAGATTTTTCGTATTTTACTCAATGTTTTTGTCATAGGGATTTTNAGGGGTACACGCTCATCTATTGAAATGCTAAAGAGGTTCATGTTCTGAGAAAGGTTGGGAGCAGCTGCTGTATAGGCTATGTGAAAACTTCTTAGAATGCTAATTAAATGTGTCATAGACATTTCACAAAGCTATAAAACGATATGATTTTTTTGATTTTTAACACTTGATTTAAATCATGATTTATATTTCTTGGTTTAACTCAATCAACCCTGCTAGAAAGCTCAAAGCAAACCTAAAGCCTTCAATTTTCTACTCAAAATCACTTCATGATCTTCACAAACAACATCCACTAGCACCAGAAAAATCGTTAATAACAAGATTTTGAGTTTATTATAAATTCATTGTGGTGATATTTAATTCATCAGTTGGAAAGAAAAAAATTAAGATCATTATTTAAGATTAAGAGTAAACAAAGTGCATAGAGTTTGTGAATATAATGATAATGAAACACTGCATAAAACTGTACATTGTTGTAAACACACAAAAGTAGAAAGAATTTTAAAAAGACCTTTAGAAACTGATAAAGAACAATAATTTTGGAATATAATGGAAAATTTAAGAGTAAATATTATGCTAAGAAGCGATCAGAAGAAGTTGATAGAATATTATCCTTAGCCCACATGTGTGTGTCATAAAATTTTTGTTTGAAATTTGGTAGCAGTTCATAACATCAAAGAATTTTTGACACTGAATACACCAGCCTATTTTGGAATGGCTATTTTGGATTTATGAAAACGCCTCATGTTTGGTTTTTATAACAACTATGAAAAAGGGACATTGCTTTTTACAGACACGGATAGTTTAACATATGAACTTGAAACAAATGATTTGTATGTTGATGTATGTAAAGACAAACATTCAGTCGATCTCCGTGCATGCAATTGAAAATAATGACTGTTTTGATTCAACACAGGAATATTCTTGGAAAAATGCAAGATGGTTGTAGAGGAGTACCGATTTCTAATTTAGTTAATCTTAAATCAAAAATGTATTTTTATATAAGAGATAATCAGAAAAGAGATTAAACTTGCAAAGGTATAAAAATATCTTGTAAAGAAAACAAAAAATCAAAATCACTATGACACATTATTTAAAAGAAAAATAAAGCTTATTTAAAAGAAAAATAAAGCTATCACAAAATCAAAACATGTGAAGTGACAGACATGAACTTGTATGCTATGAGATTACCAAGATTAGTTTAAATTATAAAGATAAATGATGCATGAAAAGTGGAGTATAAACATTAACCTTCTATCATTACAAAAATATTCCAGTGTTTCATGAGATATGAAACAAAGGTATAGTAATTATTTGGATGAATTATTTGAAATTCACAACAAACCAATCAAAACTTACTTTTTATGAGCAATGTTCTGGTGAACAAGGGATGAGAGGAGATTGTTTCTTGCTATGTGTATATTGTGGAGTAGTTCATGTTTATCAAATGGGTACATTTCAATAGACTAAAGCGTATAAAAAACATGCAAATGTGATAGAAATTACTGGTATCATAAATATAAAAAATCGAATGTTTTACTTTTGAGATGTCATCACAAACGGAGTTTCAAAAATATTTTTCCTGCAATCAACAATGAATTTATTTGTTACATGACAATGATGAAAAGTGATTATGTCATTAGTAAAATAGTTGAAGTAATTATGATCAATGAAAATTTAGTCTAGAGTTACAAGAAATACAAAAACTTGTGCAACAATTTTAAAAGTAAAAAAAAACTTCAATTCACATGCTTTACTTTCAATTATTGATAAACTGGCTGTCATATTGTTTTTAAGTGATTAAGAATTCGTGGGGAACTATCACTAAAGCTGTCATCAGTTAAAGCCAACTCAAAAAATTGAAATTTCTATCTTGTCAGACATTTAAAAAATCAAGAGCATTCAAATACAGCCAATAGCTCCAGGTTTGCTTCAAGCTTTTGAGGAATCAACCAATGGTGCTCTTACTTTCATAATTTTGCGGTGATTCAGATGGCACATCTGTTTTCAAGTAACTAGTCTCCACAATGTGACATGGTTGAATTAATAAGCAAATTTAAAAAATGGAAATTGATGTCACGTAACTCTATGCATCCTCACTCCAAAAATCTGCAAGCAGTGTTTATGGCTGCAATGTTGAAGTGCTTAAATAAAGGACAGAGCAAACAAACAATGTCAAGACTAGAATCAATAAATCAAAAAACAAGCTGCGGCAACTGAAAGCTGGAAAATACGCCGCTCCCAAATAATTGCTTTCACTATAATAAAAAAAACATCTGATGCCAATTATAGTGCACATCCAGCTATGGAATCATGACTCAATGACTTGACACAAGGAGTTTGTGGAATGTGTAAGCAGAGAGGAGGCTGCCATAAGATTGACAGGCATGCTCTAGGCTTAAGTAGAGGCTTGAAATGCTGAACGTTCATGAACTACAAAATTCGATAAATAAAAAATTACATGTGTGGTAAAAAAACGATGTCAAATAAATTGTCAAAGCATAATTGAAAAAGTCAATGAAAAATGTTAAGGGGTAGAAGAATTATTTCACACATTGGTGGTCATGCTTTGATTACTAATTTGTGCATTTAGTTTGTGAAGCCATTTTCCTTCACTCAGGTGTTCAGGAGTCAAACCTGAGTTGTTGTTTGGTCACTGTAATCCCCAGGTGTGTTCCAATTAGTTTTATGTACTGAATATCTTGTGGAAAATTTGTTTGCTGTTGAGCCAACATATTGTTGATAGCATAAATGCGTAAAATTCCATGACTATTCATGCTTAATTCCTTTGACAATCCCTCAACTATTTGAAAATACAAGCATAGTTTTTTTGTTTCATCACTAGTTTAGTTTGTATATAAAAGTTTTTGATGTTGTTGCCATTCATATCTAGAACACCTTCCATTGTATCACCAGCTTTATCAACTTTCATTTTTTGCATAGTTTGTTTTGACTGTAATGCTATTTCAAAGACTGATATTACTCTGATATTATTAGAATACATAATTTTTATATAATCACATAATATGGAGATTAAAAATTTGATGAGTATTGTTAACCCTAACCAACAATAAACATGAAGACATCATTACATTTCATCACATTATAATTACATCATCGTAGATTCAACTGGAATGGGACAAAAAAAATTGTTAGCAAATCTGTAATTAAAAACGGATTTTGATACTTGTTAAGTATTTACTTTTAATGAAAAACAAAGTAAGTACAATTTTTTGTTGAATTATGATGATGGGTTTTAAATATTAAACTCAGATGATGCGAAATCATTGAATGAACTGGATTATGAATTGAATGAAGTTGTTATGTTTGATGATATCAAATTAGATAAACATGATAAATGAATATTTTTCACTTTCAAGAAAGAATTGCAATTTTATCCATATCTAAGTCAAACATATTGCGATGTGTCAACAAAGTACTGTACATTTGAAGAAAGACAAACAGTTTTGCATTCTTTGAAATCTTGGTGTTAGATACATAATGTAAGACATATAGGAGACAGCTGTTTGAAGGGTATACAGAGAGGAATTTGAACATATATACTGGGGTTGGGCAAACTTGTTCAACAGCAGAGTCGTTAGCAGAAAACCAAAAACACCAGCGAACTGCAAAATCAGTTTGTAGTGTCAAATACAGTTTGATCAAGAATACAAGTTTTACATAAAATGACCTAAATCAAATTGTGTATACTCTTTGGCAACTAACAGTACGAATTCATGTAAATATGTTGATACTGCAAATGAAACAAACGTTCAATGTTCGGCAACAGCTTACCATCAATTTGAGATATTGCTATTCAGCTAGACGAGCCACACAAAACATGTTGACAAACCACAGTTTGTCCACCACTGACATATACAATGAAACAACAAGAGAACCACATGGTTTTATGGCCTTGATAAAAATACAAACGGTTAAGATTTGACAAATTTCATTTACATAATTATTACGAATGAATTATGTGGAATGTTTTTCCCCCCTAAAATGGGCTGGTTAGTGGGCAGTTTTTATACCATATTTATGTCAGTTTCATAAAGCAATTGATAATTGAAGCCCAAACAAGTGCTTTATTTGTTAAATCCGCTTCTCTTCATAGTTTTCGTACATAAATGTACAAACTTTTAAGAGAAAAAAAGATTACAGCCCAAATCCAGTTGAAGCCAGGTCTGTATTTGCATGTAGCCTGCTTCCGTTACATAAAGGCCCATTCCTTACAGGTACGTATGCCGGCATTGGAATTGTGAAATTGCTTTTGTAAAAGGAGACCATAAGTATGGAAGCTCATTACATGGTGAAAGTAAAGTTATAGGACATGAGTTTAACCCATTAAGTAGTTTGTGAGGTGATACTCAGAAGCAGTAATACCTAATGATAAAGATGTGAAAAGGAATCTATTTGTTGATTGTGTTCATGAATTAGGGAATAAATTAGATTTGAAACACATGCAGAACAAATTCAGTAATGCATCCAATATAAAATCATCAATAGTCATAGTCAAATGAACATTAGACAGAAGAGGTAGAAACTAGAGTAGGAAGGTGTATAATAGAAATTCAAAAACCTCACTGCATAAATGACAAAAAGCATGAGTCCAAATTCAATGGTAAATCAAAAACGGGGAAAAGATAAATTGAAAGTTGTAATCACACCTAAACCAAAATTTTTTGAAAATGAACAAGGCTATAAGAAACATTAAGAAGAGATGAGTAACGAATATTTTGTTTGAACATTTGAACAAATATTTTACATGTTTGTGGTGTGTTTTGAAGCTTAAGCATTTTGTAAACTCTTGTAGCATAATGGTGTTTGTTGCAGAAGATGAATTAAACATGTCATAAAATTGAGTTCATAAACAATATNAATATCACATTGCAGAAGCTCTGGAATTGAAAGTTACAATTTTGTCTATCAATTTGAAACAGAAAAATTGCATAAGTCGAACACTGAGAAGATCATAATAATTCACATGCCAAAAATTATCAAAGGCAAGATTTATTTGATCATGCAAATACAGAATAATCAACTATTTATACTCAAAAAACTGCCATCAACATGTGGAAAATAAAATAAAAGCATGAAACCAAAAGGAAAAAGTAGTTGATATTGATTTTGAACAAGATTTTGATGAAGATGACAAAGAATTGTCAAGAATATTAACTTATGGCGATGAATACTAATTTTGATAAACAAAGAGACTATTTGAAGTTGCTAAAGGTGAAAACAAAAACTTGTGAGGAAAGACAAGAATCATGTACGTCAAAAATACAAATGAATTGACTGATTAAAGTAAACAGAACTTATCACAAAACACTGCAAAAACTCAAAGACAGTTAAATGTTTGCGAAAACAAGGTTCAGGATTAAAATAAAATCATAGTAAGTTGTTTGAAAGGTTGCATATTTTATTTTTATAAAAAAGACAGGAAACACCAACAAATCAAGCAAAGAAATGTCAAAGATATGGTGAAGAAATTGCTCTCCAAGGGGGAAGCAAGGAACTGATTAGCAAATGTTTTTAATAGGAAATCGATTTCATGTGATGATGAAGTTAAGGAAGGTATAACTACATCCAACTGTGATTATAAAAAAGTTAGATAACAATATAATTTGATGTTCAGTTTCATTTATTCTCGTTTTTGTGCACTTTTTGGAGGGTCACAAGTGGTCTGCAGCGTCCACATCTGCTTGCATGTTAGTTTTGCAGTGAATGCTGCACTGTTGGTGGGTCAACGTCAGCACCGCACATGAACCATTCCCTTTCATCTACCTGCTAATGCTAAGCACAAGGTTGGACAGGTTGCAACAGAACCATCTCTCAAGTATGACCAGACCGGGAATCGAACCCAGCCTACCAACTTTGGTGGCATATGCTCAACGAAATGTAGCACTTAGCCAGGAGCTATGATGTTACTGCTTTTTGACTTAGACAAAGTGAGAGTTTCGCAACAACGTTTGAACATCCAGTAAAATTAGATCTGAATTAGCAGTATGAAATCGCATAAATAAGTTGATTACATGGTATAATATTAACAAAGCCAACAATCAATTTGTGTATGTGAAACTGTTAAATTCAAGAGGTAATAATGGCGAAAATGGTCAAAGAGTTAAAGATGAAATTTCTCCTGTGTCTTAAAATGTCAAATATTGGAAATGTTTTTACAAAAAAAGATTGCAAAAACAGTGACCTAGTAAATGGAATTTCACTAATTACAATTTTACCAGAATTTTTTACATTGCAATAAAAAAGGAACTAAAATGTGATTATGATGTTGATTTTACAGTAAACAATAATCTGCATATTTTAGGATTTCATTCCAAGATTCTTAATGAATCTCATGATTGCAACCACGTAAATCTGCCAACATCATCCCAGTTAAAATTATCTTTTTTGAATTATCAATCATCTGATTTACTTTTCAATATTCACCCTTCAGTTCCAACCAGTTACTTGACTATTGTTGAACCAAATCTTTCTATCAAAAGATTAGGTCGAACCAATAGTAATACACTATATGCTAAAGACCAAGGTAACAATCTCATTGATTTAAAGAAAAAGAGAAAAATTATGTTTTTACATCTGAGACAAATTGTATAGCACTATTATATGTCAAACAAGATTACATTTCAGGAAAAAATTATTTTGTTTGAAATTTATTGAAAAATGTTCTTGGTGAAATAACAAATGTTGTATCAATCCATTCTTAGGTTACCAACAGAATACCTGATGGTGTGAAAAAACTTGCAAAGCCATTTCTACTAAAATCAACAATGAAAACCACAGATCCAACTTTTCCAGAAGTACAGCAAACAGGAAAAAGAACCCACAATGAGTAAATCAGTGAAATGAAGATCAAGGGTGGTTGTTATCAGATTGATTGCTGTATCTAAACATAAATGACAATATCAAATACAAATCCTTATTTACAAATCAATGAAAAAAACTTGAAGATGACTCAGTTCATGAATTTGATTGAAACAATATAAACAAAGATGGAGAACATAGTTCTTTCTATCTCATTATTCCTTCCTTGAAACTAGAGTAAAACTGCAACTAACTGCAATGCAAATTATTCTATTAGTTTAGCAAATGGTGGATGGTTACTATTTCACAGTGTTCAGTATCCAATAAATAACCAAGTTATTGAAAACATCAACCAGTACTGACCGTAAGCAACGACTATAATGAGTTGTCATGTATTCTGTTGACTGCTCTCATTCAACTTCAAATATGTTGTTGTTTTAGATACCTCATTTGATGGTCCAGCAGATGATGCAAATGTTGTGTCGTTAGCGATTGTTTGACAGTTGTGATTGATAATAAAACAGCCAATGTAGGTTTTACTGCAAGAATGAAAATTGGCAACAAAAAAATCATCATAATGATACTCCTAAGTCAACTTTTTGGTTTTTGTATGGATGTTGACCTTATATCTAGAGGTGTGAAACACACATTTGACATTCACTGAAATCCCTCAAATAATTGTTGTATCATAAGAGCAAATTGAATGGCTGCTGGAAAATTAACATCGATCATAATACAATGTGGATGTCTGAAATACTTCCTTTATTAGCCATGCAGTCATAATTAGATAAACTGTTAGCTTCAAGACATAGTAAGAAACTGTTTTGAACAAATAAAAGTTTATAAAACAATGTTTCAAGAAACTAAAGGAAGGCCAGCATGGTGAATAACAACAGAAAAAGGAAGTGAATTACCTCGCCACATATTTATTGGTTTTCTGCCAAGTGAAAGAAATATGATTTCTGACAGTGGTAACATATTACCAACCAAAGTGTTGCTGATATTTAAGGTCATTATCTCTATGCTAATAATTTCAGAATTCTTGATGATAATGTTGATGTGCCACATTATATGTATGCTGTTGTTTCAAAGTGATAGGTATGTATCTACCTAAATAATTATTTAGAGTTACAAGGTCTAATGTTTGAATATTTGGTTTTATTTTTATAAAACTGTCTATTATATGTAGTACAAGTTTGCACTAAACTTATATGAGAATCACAAAGCAAGAATTGCAAGAGCATTTGAAGAAAAAACAGATTTTAGGATTTAGACCAATCCAGAAAATTTTGCTTGGTAAGGCAAATTATTAAGTTTCACTAAAAACAGATTAATAAAATAAAGCAAAAATGCAAGATTTCTCAAAAACACTTGCAAAAACAAGTTAGATTTTTGAGTGCTTTGTTTAATTTGTGAAAACGTTTTTGCATTTCTTGCTAAAAACATTTCCACAATTAGGTATTGCTACATTGTATTCAGAGTGTGACTAATAAGGCTGTAAGCAATAGTTAAAAGTCATGTCGGATATGTAACCACTTCCAAATCATGATATTGAGAATGTAATAAGCAAAACTAGTATGCAAAACTGCAGAAAGATATTTTCCAAAGCTCAGTTACCAAAAATGTAAATGATAGTGGTTCATGTATTATTAACATGCAATATTTCTTTGCAGGAAATGGCACTGCTTGCATTTGTCTTTTTAATAATTCTAATTAAAAAATATAGACTAATTTTATACTTTTGGAACTTCACACAAAAACATTACATATAATGGTGCTCACATTCAAATTAACGTTTCTATTGTGTATGGATTTTATTGCATATTCTATAATATATAATTCAAACATATGATGACAGACAACCAGATAGAATTTTAAATGACTTTTGTGATAAGCCTGGTTGGTTTAGTTGAGTTTTTTTTCAGTATTTTGCAAAATTGTCAGACCTATTTGTATATTAAAACATACTGTGTCAAAGAAAAGAAGTTATCAATTGTGTTCCAGGGCCTGATACTTGACAGCTGTTGAAGGCAACCATTTTATTTTGTAATGTAGTAGTTCTAGTTGTGGAATAGCTGAATCATCGTTTGATTCTAATGGTAAGAGGGGTAGATGATTATATTTACACAAAATGATTTGAAAGTAAAAAAAAGGAAAAGGTGGGTTGACTTAATCAAACACACTGGGTTGTATAATCCATTAAAAACAATTGGACGTGAATGATTGCCCTTCACCTGTTCAAGAAGCTTTTCCTCAAATTGATGTCGTTTCACTTAAACATGACATATGCTACTGAGATAATACCATTAAACAAGGAAAAATAACCATATTTTTTGCACTTCAAATCCTTTACTTTTCTCAAAAATCGAAAGTGTCACAAAAATCGCCTTATAATGCGGTGAGCCTAAGGCACGGATCTGGTTGTGCTTTCTCACCTAGGACCAATTTTATGTGGTAAACGGTGCTATTTGTTTATTGCTAGTTACGATTTTTTGTAAGCAGACCATCGTGTTACGTGATAAACCAGCAACAATTGCAATGAGCAGAGTATGTGGTTCCGAGAGTACATACCACAGATCTTGATACTCCGCGAGGCTCTGACTACATTGATGCACACCAAATCAAACTTGCGCACAACTTTTTTCTATTCGTGTCTAGCGGATTAAGCAAGTGTGACAGATTAAACTCCCTCGTATGTACGGTAATCCAAAGCAGTTCAATCTTTCGGATTAAACTCCCTCGCATGTTTTGTGAGTTTTAGTTCATTTAATGCGCCTTTTAATCCAGTGCACCTTATATATGAAAAAAGAACAGCTAGCATTCAATTTTTGATACTGCGCCTTATGGTCTGAAAAATACGGAAAGTTATACTTTAATAACTTCACAATCTAAAACTAAAAGAATTTCATTAATCATTTTACAAAAGGTTATGTCAATCAGCGAAAATACAATTCAGGCTTAGGCGCAGAAAATGGGCAGAGCCATCGAATGAAAATTGGAAGATAACACTGGTAAATGAACGTCGTAAGCCAGTTAGAAACAATTCATTCAGGGACGTGAAGTTGCAAAACAGGCTGATGACATTTGGTGTTCAGATTTATAGAAAATGCAAAAATTTTCAACGTTGAATAAAGATTTTTGGTGTCTGCTTATGATTTTCGATGTGTTCTCAAAATATTGGTGGGCACTAAGAAATAAGCACGTGATGCTGTGAGTTCTGCTTTTCAAAAATATATTAAAGAAGGAGGAAAACCACAAAAAGTCTGAACTGATAAGGGGAAAGGATGTTGGAACAAGTGTATGAAAAACCTTGTTAATAACTAATTTCATTTGACTTTACTCAACTGAAAATGAAGAACAACCTAGTGTGTACGAATGATGGAATTGAACAATCGGAAACTAAATGTTTAAGTGATTAACAGAACAAAATTATACACAGTATTTGCCTCATAGGTAAAGAGTGTAAAAACACAAAACATTCTAGTGTGAAAGTGACCCCCATTGAAGCTGCAAAGCAATTAATTCAGATCAAATTTATTGCAAATTTATGCCCAGATAAGTTTTCATCAAATAAACCTGCAGTAAATTTCTGGTTGGTTCTAAAGTTGGAATAAATAAGTACAAGAGACCGACATTTGATAAGGATTGTATTTGGAAGAAATAAAGAAATTTTCCTTATTGATGAACTTCAAGCAACAAGTCCAGTTACGTACAGACACGCAGATCCAGAGACGTAACGAGGTTAGATGCCGTCCGGGGCAAGAAGCAAGTTTGGCACCCTCATGTTCGAACCTGAGGTCTTTAGGAAGCAAATGTACTGTATTGAAAGTACTTGTTACGTTGTTGTTCCTTTCGGCGTCCCCAGAGTTATTCGGCGTCCGGGGAATTGTGCTCCCCTTGTCCTCCTCTTTACACCCCTACGTAGATCTCAATAGTGAAAATATAACAAACTCGTTTTATGAAGCCGGATTGCTTAAAACAAATCAAGAAAAGTTTAGATTGGACAAAGTGATTCGTAAAGATTTGAAAAATTAGTGTGCTTTCATTAAATGGAAAGGATTTAGCACAAAATTAAACTTATGAGTTCCATTGTCCGACAAACTGGCTGTAGCAACTGCACTTTGCTCGAATGTATACGGCCTCAGTCTCAGTTGGAAATAAGCAGTTAGGGATTGGTCACTCTTGCTGGAGTCGAAAGTTGGGAAATTTGAAGTGAACTGCATGAACAATCATGTTTTATTTTAAATGTTACAACTTCACCTGTTTCACTATCTGTTACTTCAAACTTTGGTCTTTCCATAATATTCTTTGACAATTGCAGTTTTTAACATGTTTGCTTTCTGAATAATTAGTTGCAGATTTTCCAGTCAGTTGCCATTTTTTACATTCATTAATGTGATCAACAACTCTTTGTCGGTAATTACACTATTCTACCACTGTAAAAAACGTTCTGTGAAAGGATAGCATGTTGTTTACAATTTTTCCTAATAATAATGAAAAAATTCCCACAGTAGATCGTTACTCCTTCAATTGTCCTTTGAAAATTAATGTTCATAATAAATCCATCTTTGTTTTCAAGATGCAAATCATAGATTGGATGAATTTTGTAACTCATTTCTTCTATCTTATTTAATTGGCTTAATTCGTCTGAATTTACATGTTTTTCGTTTTGACATCTGACTTTCACGTGCAGCCCAGTAAAATTTATGCTTATTATTCTCCATATAATTACATAAATTTTTTTTCAACATTTACACAACTCGTTATTATTCATGTGGTTTGTATACTCACCACTTTTTCAAACATTTTTCACATCGTAATTTTATATCGATTTCGTTTCTAAAAAGTTTGACTTAATCTATATCTATAGGTATAATTTTGCACCGCACCACGATAGAAAATGTTCGTTACGGTTTAGCGAAGATGTCTGGCCGCTTTGGGTGGGTGAGTCTCTGTTTGAGCGACCTGTGCCCATCCATCCTTTCCACGCTTAAATGAATTTTAACAAAATCCTCGCAACGTTGTGTATGCTCAATTGAGATTGTTCAACTTCCATCAATTTGCTTCACAATTTTGTAAAATTCTTAACAGCTTGTCGCAGATCTGTGAAGGGTTTGATTGGTATGAGATGCCTTATTCATTAAACCAACTAGAGCAGCGACAGTTTTTGTATATAAGATGGCCAATTCTTTTTACAAGGGCTGACATAACATGAATCATGGCATCTTTGTGTATACGTGCGTTACAAAAATTTTTGCTACATATAGTTGTCAGTTTTTCCGGTTTCTTTGCCATAGTTTTATACGGTCTTTCTTATTTCTTTGTCATACATAATTTTTGAAAAGAGCCTTAAAAATTTTGGAAGAAACTTAGAATAGTTATTACACATACGAGACATTCACTTTGTCCACCCCCGGATTCAACCGGCGAAAAAGCGGTATCTCTGTGTAGTACTTCTCTATGTGCAATGCTCCAAAAATTCATTTATTTCAAAAAGATTTTCTGAAATTTTAGCTTAAAAAGTTTCCTATAATTTTTCAAAAAATGTGAGTAGTTACTTAAATGGGGCAAAGACTGAGTCTGAAATACCTGTCTCAAACAAGCTCATTTCATATACTGCTCCTTTTTCAAGACTGATTTTTTCGTTGGGACATTTCGGTCATTTGACCCATAATAGTGTTGAAACTCGCCGTAACGGTATTCACTAGACTATACATTCGGACGTTACGATCGAATTGACTTGATGAGTTTTGGCCATAAAAAATAAAAAATTTGGTCTGTGACCGAAACATGACCGAAAAAAAACAACTATTTTCATGACGTCAACAAAAAGCATGTTTCGTGCAAGCTGGAGGTGCAGTTTGGAATGTTCGTCGTGAGAAGCGTATAGTTTTTATAAATTGTTATCAACTCGCCGAAATATGTAGCAACAAAACTTCTTAACGGTGCTGCATGCGAGCGAGATGTTCTTATTAAAAAATTTCCTGTGCTTACCTGAAATTTCTCTCATTGCAATAGACACCACCTTTGTTGATGAAGACGCTACATGCCAAAGCCGCCCAGCCAAACGCAGATTACACGAGTAAAGTCCTCTTTGGTGGAGTGGGCAGCTTGTCACCGCAAAGAGTCTTCTTAGCCAGCGATCAGAACGAGTTCATCGAACGCCTGTTGAAAGCCTCCAACGCGAAGCAAGCCCATCACATGAACGATCACGACTACGCGAGTAGCAAAGGCATACAAGCGCCGTTTGACTCCGTCGCAAAGCCAGCGGACAGGCAGCAGCAGCTCGGTCGGCGAAAAGCTCGTTTGCGGCCTTCGTTTCAAACAGATCGACTGGTGTATCTCAGCTGGCGCGACAACATGGTCGAAGTGATGCTCGGAAACCCCAGCAAAAGTAACGCGCTGACGCCCAAGGTAAGTGGCGTGTTTCATTTATTCTTTCAACTGAGAGAAAAACGCTGCTTTGTAATGTTTTATTTCATTAGAAGTTGCCAATAAACAATGTTATACAAAGAACAGACTCATGAGGCGTCTTTACACTTTTGTGGGTTTCTCTGGCACAGTGCAATGAAAATGTACCGAAAATTTTAGCGGATCGTGGTTTGCCTTTTTCTTGATCTTCTGAAGGTCTCCTTAAATTGCCTGAAAAACAACGTCGATTTTATTTTTTGTGGCTTAATTACTTGGTTTGCAACGTATGCTTTTTTTCGAAGTGCTGTGAAGGAATCTTTTTAAAAGCTATTGAACCATTTTGAAAAGAACGCAGGTATCGCCGAGGTTGGTCACTGGTCACTAAAATTTAAGCTTTTTGTCTATGGCATAAACCTCCAGAAAAAGTCAAATTTTGCGGATTTGGTTGCTTCCAAGCCACCAAAACGTTAAGTCTCCTCAGCATTTTAAGGTGAATTTAGTTTCTTCCGGAAAGTTACACTAAATTTGAAAATTTTGTTGAGCGATTTTTGTTTTTATGATGGCCCCTGTTCTCTTTAGTCAGTTCAGCTTAATTATTGGCTGTAACAAGCAGGCAACAGTCAGTGAAGCTACGTAACGTAATTGGAAATCTTTTTATATGTCACTTTTCTAACTCAGGTACCACATCACATCATGCGCAGGCTTGATTTTAGATTCAAAGCAGTTTTGGTATCTAACCAAGCAACCAAGTATAGTATTTATGCTACGTTCTAATCGCTGGCTTCTTCGCTTGAAACTAACAAACAAGCGGCATTGGTAGAAAATTGCGGTTTCAACCGTTAGCAAAGTGGGTTTTCAAGCTAGCTGCAAAGATATAGCAACTTCCACTGAAGTGTTATGTTTCTACAGTGTAGTTGCAAGTTTTCATTTTTTGAATCGCAACAATATTTGCTTTGTGAAGTGATACATTCCTTACAAAAAAATCAAAGTATACTTGAGCAGACGTGAGAATTCTCGGGACAATTTTTTCGATTGCTTAATTATTACGACTCTGGGTGTAATTTTGTGGTAAACAATCGTCATCAGAATGTCAAAAATCGTCCTTTTTTTCGTATCTTGCAAAGATGAAAATTAAATGGTATAAACGAGATTGCCAGTAACGCCCATTTCACAGCTGTCGAGTTTTCTTTATCCTCTTTGATGAACTATTTTAAATCTCAAAGTTTGTTGCAAACTTTCGATGAGTCACCCGACTGCGGGGTCTGCTTTCATCTTTTTACGATTATTCAAACTTACACATTCCAGCATTCAAGTAACTTGTCTGTGCACAGGTGAAGAGTTCGCATCAATCAGCAACTTTTCAATGGGAAATCGATTTCACGTAATGCTACGTATCGTCGGTCCGCAATCTGAATAAGATTGTAGAATAAATCTGAATAAATAACACTTCACCTCTTTGATGATTGCCTGCATTGGTGAAAACACGTAATGCACCACCCGGAATCTTAAATCACGCATCGTGAAAATTTGACACCAGTCAACGGTCGTTGGGGATTTGAAAAAAAATGTTCCAGTCTTTTACTAAATTTGCTAAAACGGGTTGTCGCTAGTGGCGCTTCCGACTTTTCAGTGCTGTATTCTACGAAACATGTTTTTAAACATACATTTGATAATACCCATCCAAAGTCTAAAAAAAACTTCCAATTTACCAGCGTATTGCTATCGCCAACTGCCATTCATTGGCCAATGTGTAAGTACATCCATGTCCCTGACGTTTTGTATGGGGGCAAATCTGGATTACACTGCCAAATACGGTCATGGGCTTAAGCCAGTATTCTCCTTTGACAGTTTCACTATTCGAAGTATCTGTTGAAAAATTACTATAGTATTTGGAACTAACAAATTTATTCCCTAGTGATCCATGAAATTTTAAGACTACTTGATGTTTTGAATTCCATACTTTGCGTTTGTTTTCAAATTTCTTTTTTCGTGTAACGCATATTCTGCGAAGTTGTTATGTGATTACTTGTCATGCAGCATTTTAATTATTCTGAAGAAGGGCATCTCATGCTGTCGAGAATGTTGCTAATCTTATCCTTATGCAGTTCTTGGAGGAACTCACCAATGCACTAGATACGATCATTTCAAGCAGATGCAGCATAGCCATCTTCAGCACAATTGGAGATACTTTCTGCAGCGGGCTGGACATCTCCTTTCTTATTGAAATTCTCAAATCGCCAAAAAAACACGACTGCACCGCGTTAAAGATGACGGAGATCGTAGGGTTGGTATCTTTTGTACATATTGTAGTGCTGATATCATTTATGAGTGTGGTACTGGTCCATTGAAACGAAACAACCCCATCAACACTTTTTTGCTAAAATCCTTGTTTTTGTTGTATTCAGACGTTTTGTCGACAAGCTCATTGACTTCCCAAAGCCATTGGTGGCAATTGTTCAAGGTCCAGCGATCGGATTAGGTTGTTCAATGCTTGCGCTTTTCGATACAGTCTATTCGTCAGACCGCGCCATATTCTGGACCCCACATACTGCAATGGGTCTGACCCCAGTGGCTTGCTCGACTTACCTCTTCCCTAAGATAATGGGAATAGCGACGGTAAGTGACTATGGCGCGGAAATTCCGTTGAAATATGCTGGTAAATACGTAAAGATAGCTTCCTGGAGTTTTGTACGACTCCACATACTAAAAAACTTGAATCTTTTAAAATCTTTTTCCCGTATTTTTTTGTATCTGGGTCCAAAATCCTTTTTGAGCAGGGTACAAAGTGTAAAGTAAAACTAAACTAACCAGACCATAACTCCCAAGTGATTCGGATCTTCAGATAGAGTATTGTGCAAGGTAGCAGGACTTACAGAAAAACATGTTAATGTGATTTCATCCGCAAATACGAAAATAGAAGATTTTGATGTTTGTAGCAATGTCGTTAACATACACTATAAAAAAGTAATGGGCCGAGCATTGAACCAGAACTGTCGCTAGATAGTCAATTGGGTGCTTTTGTGTGGGGGGATTACGTTTGTGCAGGGGGGGACTTGACATTCAAATTTGACAAAAATTCCGCTGATTTATAATGTTTCAAATTTCAATTTGGGGGCTTGGAGCTTTGTTTGGGGGACCTAGTCCCACCAAAGCCCCCCGTTGCGACGGAACTGCATTGAACCCTGAGGCGTGCCACACTTGCTAAGCAGTAAGTTGGATCGATAGCTTCCTGAGCACACAAACTACGACTTATCTGTGAAATATGGCATTTGTAACGCTGAGAAGAAAGCCAATGACACCAAGCTGGCGTGATTTGAAGAAAGGAACTGAGTGAAAAACTGTAAAAAGCCTTTGAAATATCAAAAACACAACACCTGATGAACAGCGACTGTCATGGGCTTCAACAAACGTATGAGTAAGTTAGGATTTGTAGAATAGCGTTTATGTAATCTAGAATTGCGGTCTCGAAGCAGGTTATTTGATTCAACATACTTGTAAAGGTATTTGTGAATGAACTCTTCAAATATTTGAGACAGAAGAATACAAATGGGCCTGTTTTTCACGTCATTTGAAGATGTAATTGGTAAAGAAGATTCACTGAGGATGCTTCCCAAACTTTGAGTAATTGGCTGGTTGCTAGTAAGGTGACATTTAACTTCAACTTTAGAAGAGATGAAGAGATGATTAGGAAGGTTATCAAACTGTTTCGATTTATTGGGGTTACGTGATAGACTGCAACACTCGTTGGACGTCTTCGATACCATATCGTTAAAGAACTGCATAACTTCAAATCAAAAAAGCATTTAGGTATGTACGTTTACCAAGTGCGGCGTTGTGTGTTTGCCCGTAACGTGATCAAGATTTTGAGATGATATTGAATTTGCCCAGAACAGTGACGGTTCTTAACCTGTTGGGAATTCCCCATTAGTGAGGAACAACAGGGATTGCAGTTTATTACGGAATTCTTCATCACCTGGAGTTATTAAAATATTTCATTATGTTAGAGAGGTTCCGCATGTCCACAACCAAACTATTGACGATAGTTTATATTTTGCCGCCCATTAGAAACAGCCACTATATCTACTGATGTCCTGAATCTTATTGAATACTTCCTTGAACCGGATTCGCATCAACTCAGCAGCGTTTGCACGGGTGGGGCGCTTGCTATGCTCGATACGCGATCTTGGTTCTTGGAATTTGTCAAGCAGAGAAATCCTAATGTTACCGCCGTGCACTGCATCAAATATGGAGAGGCGATGGCCGATAAAAAATGAAAATACGATAAACGATGTTTCACAATTGACCAAGGAAATGCTGGATTTAAAAAATCGTCAACTACGTACCAGTTAGTGCTGTAATTACTCGACTCTTCCGAAAACCGAGTCCAGATTTGGAGGCTGAATATGAATCTTTGTTGTTTTACACTTCTGCGCTGTCTGTCTGAAGGGGACATGTTGATTCGGGTTGTATGTGCACTACCAGGGTCCAGAGGCTGTTGAATTTCTCGAAACCGAACAGGAAAAAGAACTGAAGCACATGTTTCCGATGTGATCTTTCAGAACAGATTGGCATTCCTAGCGGACATGTTTTATTATTTGAATGAACTGAACAGCAAAATTGAAACTGTGCTTGATTGGAATTCTTCCTAATTTTGAAATTAGTGTCGACAACTCATCCTTGGCTTGATATTAATGATGGCAGTTTATCAGTTGATAAAATTATGACATTCATTCATGTATTCTTGCACCTGTGTTGGTTTCGTGCAGATAATGACTCTTATCGAAAACTCATTTGCGTTTTTGAAAAAAAAAACAACAAAAAACATTTGAATAATGAAGAATGATATAAGATGTTCCATGGTTTACAATAATGTATTTGCCTCTGCCTTTCTTTTTGTGGACTACCATCGAAATTTTCGATGCAGGCGGATGTTTGTAGGAAACTTTTTTAAAATGTAAGG